>OGZX01001415.1_pt1 | contig 23941 bp, 13 predicted proteins | sample 1576881 | NCBI WGS metagenome assembly OGZX01 (sample SAMEA3541542, study PRJEB24748) | human gut metagenome | biome: human gut; feature: human-associated habitat; material: faeces | place: China | collected 2012
ACTTCTACAGTTGTTCGGAGGGTAGCTATGACGTGTTGTTTTTGCCAAAACCAGCAAGGCGCTTTCGCGACTCAACGAAATGTTCAAGAATAGCGAGGTGAAGAAAACCTACTGGGCAGTGGTGAAGAACCGTCCCCGCGAGGAAGAAGGGGAGTTGGTGAACTATTTGGTACGTAATGAGAAACAGAACAAGAGTTATGCGTATGACAAGGAAGTGCCGGGCAGCAAGAAAGCCATCCTGCACTACCGGCTCATCGGGAAATCGCAAAACTACTATTTGTTGGAGATAGACCTCAAGACCGGGCGGCATCATCAGATCCGCTGCCAGTTGGCAAAGATGGGATGTCCCATTAAGGGCGACTTGAAGTACGGTTCTCCGCGCTCCAACCCGGACGGCAGCATTTGCCTGCATGCACGGTTTATCCGCTTTGTGCATCCGGTATCCAAGGAACTGATTGAGGTGGAAGCCCCCGTCCCTTCCGGTAATTTATGGAATGGCTTTGAAACATTCTGAAACCTCTTTATAACTAATTGCAATGAAAAGAATCACAATTTTATCGGGCTTGCTGCTTCTTACGGGGCTGGCAGTCCAGGCACAAGAAAAACTCGCCGAGTACAACGTGCGTCCTGCCGTTGCGGTGCGCACTCCTATCCAGGGCGACAGCATCAATTTCAAAGGGGATAAGTTCGCTGTTGCAAACTTACTGAAAACCAACATCGACCTTCGTTTCGACGGACGCTCGTACGAACGGATGGCGGCCGACACTGCCGGTTATGTCACGGTGAAGAAAGCAGATAAGGACAATCTTTTCTATCTGTTTGCCACCAACCTGCGTGCGGAACGCTTTATGAAAGCCAAACTGAACATCTCTTCACCTGCCCGCTTCGAAGTATTTGTGAACGGTGAGTCCAGGCAGACCAAAGATACGGCGGAAGACAGCCTGTCGCAGGTTCGTCCCACAGTGCTGAGCCTGCGCATGGAGCCCGAAGCCGATTATGAGATCGTCATCAAGCTGCTCTCTACGGCGGACGACAAGCTGGCGCCTGCCTTGAAGTGTGAGTTCGAGAAGGAGAAAGACTTTGCCGCTGTCGGCTATCAGGCGGCACCGGACTTGAAGAGACGCCTCGCCCTACACAACACAGCCTTCGGTCCCCGTGTGAGCTCAGTATCCCTTTCTCCCAACGGACGGTACCTGCTGACCACCTACTCGGAGAACTACTCCCCGAAGCGCTCCGGAACACGCTGCGAACTGACCGAAGTAAAGACCGGCCGGCTGATATTGCCCAACGCTCCTGAAGATATGCGTTGGATGCCCACCAGCAACAAGCTTTACTATACGGTGACGGGTGAGCGGCAGAGAAACCTGGTAGTGCTCGATCCTGCCACCATGAACGAGGAAGTGCTGCTCAAGAATATTCCCGACGGATATTTCGCTTGGTCGCCCACGGAAGATTACCTGATTTACTCTTCCAATGACGAAGGCGAGAAGGTGGAAGGCCCTTTGAAACGCGTCCTGCATCCCAACGACCGCATCCCCGGTTCGCGCAACCGCTATTACCTTACGAAGTACGACGTGGCAACCGGTCTTTCCGAACGCCTCACTTATGGCAGCCACAGCGTTTACCTGAACGACATCTCTCCTGACGGAAAGAAACTGTTGTGTACCACTTCCAAGTCCAACATTACGGAATGTCCTTTCTCGCTGTCCGCTTTGTTCGAGATAGACCTTGCCACTTTGCAAGCCGATACATTGGTATCGTGGGACGGTTATCTGGAAGGTGCCGATTACTCGCCCGACGGCAAACAACTCCTGCTGACCGGCGGTCCCGCTGCCTTTGGCGGCATTGGTCAGAACTGCGGCAACCACCCCATTGCCAATAACTTCGATACCCAGGCATTCATCATGGACTTGTCTACGAAGAAGATAACGCCCATCACCCGCGACTTCAACCCCTCGGTAACCCCTTTGCAGTGGAACCGCACGGACGGATGTATCTATTTCAATACCGATGACGAGGATTGCAGGCACATCTACCGCTACTCTCCAAAGACGGCAAGCTATGAGATGCTGCCGCTGGCAGAAGACGTGGTTGCCGACTTCGACCTGGCAGCCGATAACCCCTCGGTAGCTGCCTATGTAGGCGGTGGAAACACCAGCGTCGGCGTTGCCTATACTTACGATGCGAAGAAGAAGGCTTCCACTTTCCTTGCCAATCCGATGAAACCCACCCTGGACAAGATAGAGTTGGGCAAGATGGACGAATGGAACTTCACCGCTGCCGACGGCACCGTGATTAAAGGTATGATATGCCTGCCGCCCGACTTCGACCCGAATAAGAAGTACCCGCTTATCGTATATTACTATGGTGGCACCACGCCTACCACGCGCGGCATTACTTCACCCTATTGCGCACAACTGTTCGCTTCGCGCGATTATGTAGTCTACGTCATCCAGCCCAGCGGCGCCATCGGCTACGGACAGGAGTTCTCCGCCCGCCACGTCAATGCCTGGGGAGACTATACTGCCGATAATATCATAGAAGGCACCAAGAAATTCTGTGCCGCCCATCCGTTTGTCAACGACAAACGCATCGGTTGCATCGGCGCTTCCTACGGTGGATTTATGACGATGTATTTGCAGACTAAGACCGATATGTTTGCTGCCGCCGTGTCTCATGCCGGTATCAGTGACGTAACGAGCTATTGGGGCGAAGGCTATTGGGGATATTCCTATAACTCCGTTGCCGCTGCCGAAAGCTATCCGTGGAATAATCCGGACTTGTTTACCAAGCACGGAGCACTGTTCAATGCCGATAAGATAAACACCCCGTTGCTGTTGCTGCAGGGTACTGCCGACACGAATGTGCCCATCGGAGAGAGTATCCAGATGTACAATGCGTTGAAGATACTGGGTAAACCGGTAGAATATATCCAGGTGGATGGTGAGAACCATTTCATCAGCGATTATCCCAAGCGTGAGTTGTGGAACAATTCAATTATGGCGTGGTTTGCACGCTGGTTGCAGGATAGTCCGGAGTGGTGGAATGATGTTTACCCCGAAAGACATTGGTAATTGCAATCCTATTCTCCTTCCCTTAAGGGAATGGGGGATATAAAATAAAAAAGCCGTTCCCCGGAATAGACAAGTAGGGAACGGCTTTTTATTTGTAGTGTGCTTACTGTTATTGGGCCACTGCAGTTGTGTCAGGCACGTTCTTGACGGTCTGCGCAGAATCTGTGATAACAGTGTCATTGGACAAGGTTGTTGTTGCTGACGGCTGTTGTACAGATGTCTTAGCTTGTGCCAAGAACGAACCCCCACAAACAAACATAAACAGGGCTGCTACTAATACTAACTTTTTCATAATTCATTTGCTTTAGGTTGATATATATATTATTGTTTAGCTTAAGTGTCTTTATTCGTTTTGTAGAGCTTCGACGCTTACGCCTAATATATCTCAAACGACGTGCCAAAGTAGGGGAGTAATTGCTAAGTAGTTGATAAATAATGATATCCTCGTCGGCACAAAGTGTGGCACGGTGTGGAATAGTGTGGAATGTGTGGAAGGGAGTGTGGAAATGTTCTACACTTTTCAGTCGAAGATATTGTAGAGTTTCAGTTTATTGTACAGCGTTTTCCGGTCTATGCCCAGCAGTTGTGCGGCGCGGCTCTTGTTGTAGTTGGTTTGTCGCAGGGCTTCGATAATCTGCTGCTTCTCTGCCTCTTCGTTGCGCAGGGGCATGCCTATGTGGGCGGGGGCGGACTCTTTCAGGTCGCTCAGTTCGTCGATGGTGATGAACTTGCCTTGTGCCAGCAGGGTGGCGCGGCGCACCATGTTCTTCATCTGGCGCAGGTTGCCCGGCCAGTGATAATCCAGTAAGGCACGGGATGCCTTTTCGTCAAAGCCTGTCAGTTGTTTGTCCATTTCGCGGTTCGCCTGGTCCAGGAAGAAGTTGGCAAAGAGCAGGATGTCCTCGCGGCGGTCCTTCAGGGCGGGCATACGTAGCGTGAACTCGTTGATGCGGTGGTATAAGTCCTCGCGGAATGTACCCTTCTCGATGGCTTGCTCCAGGTTTTCGTTGGTGGCGGACACCAGGCGCACGTCCACCTTGATTTCCTTGGTAGAACCTACGGGACGTATCAGCCGTTCCTGCAAGGCGCGGAGCAACTGTATCTGTACTTCGTAGCTCAGGTTTCCTATTTCGTCCAGGAAGATGGTACCCCCGTTCGCTTCTACAAAAGCACCCGTCTTGTCGGTCAGCGCACCGGTGAAGGCGCCCTTTACATGGCCGAAGAATTCGGAAGCTGCCAGCTCTTTGGGGATGGAACCGCAGTCTATGGCAACAAACGGTTTCTGTGCCCGCTTGCTCAGTTGATGGATGCGGTGGGCTACATATTCCTTACCCGTTCCGCTGGCTCCGTTGATGAGCACGGACATATTGGTAGGGGAAACAAGTTTTACATAATTATAAAGCTGCCGGGCGGCGTCGCTCTCTCCTTCCAGGAAATCGGAAGCAGGGGAGATGCCTTCTGCACCCTTCTGAGGCCGATTTTCTCCGTCTCCGAAACGCATGGTCTGTTTGGCCGAAACAGATGGTCTGTTTGGGGCAAACGCATCATCTGTTTGGGGTGAATGCATGGTCTGTTTCGACAGGGCGGACGATGCGTTCAGCGCTTCATCCATTTTCTTTAACAACTCGTCGGGGTTCACCGGTTTCGCCACGTAGTCGTGGGCGCCCAGTTTCATGGCTTGCACGGCGGACTGTATATCGGCATATCCCGTCATGATGATGAGCGGGATGGAGAGTCCGCGTTCTCCCAGCCATTTCAGCAGATCGATGCCGTCGCGGTCGGGCAGGCGCAGGTCGGAAAGTATCAAGTCCACACTTTCAGTCTCGATATGTTTCTGTGCACGGGCGATGCTGCTGGCGGAAGATACCAGGAAACCTTTCTTGCCGAGCCATGTTTTCAGCATCATGCCGTAAGTAATATCATCTTCTACAATTAGTATGGACTTCATAACCTTGGCTTTTATCTCTTTTAATGAGACAAAGGTAAGCGCTTTTAGTCAAATTTAGTATCTTTGCGAACTTAAATTAAATGAAAAGGGTTATGAAAAGAAATCTTATTGTAGTATTAACCATACTGGTTTGCGGCCTGACTGCCTGCAAATCGGGACAAAAGAAAGATGGAGACATGGAGAAAGAGACAAAGCTGAAAATCGAGACAAGTGCAGGTGACATCATCGTAAAACTGTATAACGAGACACCGAAACATCGTGATAACTTCATTAAGCTGGCGGAGAACGGCACTTATGAAGGTACGTTGTTCCACCGCGTCATCAAGGATTTCATGGTGCAGGCGGGCGACCCCGAGTCAAAGAATGCGCCGAAGGGCAAGATGCTCGGTTCGGGTGATGTGGGTTATACCCTTCCTGCCGAGTTCGTTTATCCCAAATACTTCCACAAGAAGGGTGCGCTGTCCGCTGCCCGCATGGGCGACGATGTGAATCCGAAGAAGGAATCATCCGGCTGCCAGTTCTATATTGTGACGGGAAAGGTGTATAACGACTCTACGCTTCTCGGTATGGAACGTCAGATGAACCAGGGACGGCTGAACAATGCTTTCAATGCATTGGCTCAGAAACACATGAAGGAAATCTATAAGATGCGCAAGGACGGTGACCAGGAAGGACTGATGAACTTGCAGGACTCACTGATAGCCCAGGCTGAGGCGCAGGTGGCAGGCGAACCGGAATTCCGTTTCACGCCGGAGCAGGTGAAGGCTTATACCACTGTGGGCGGCACTCCGCACCTGGATGGCGAATATACCGTGTTCGGCGAAGTGGTGGAAGGTATGGATGTGGTGGATAAGATACAGAAGGTGAAGACCGACCGCAGCGACCGCCCGGAAGAGGATGTGGTTATTAAGAAAGTAACTGTAATAGACTAAGATAAGAACGCGAATTTCGCGAATTACACAAGTCTCAGGGACTCTGTATTTGTGCAATTTGTGTAATTCGCGTTCCTTATTTGAATCAGAATGAAAATCAATAAACTGACCCTGAACAACGGTTTGCGCCTGGTACACTGTGAGGATACCAGCACGCAGATGGTGGCGCTGAACGTCGTTTACGACGTGGGTGCCCGCGACGAACATCCGCAACATACGGGCTTCGCCCATCTGTTCGAGCATCTGATGTTCGGCGGTTCGGTACATATCCCCGATTATGATGCTCCCTTGCAGCAGGCGGGGGGAGAGAACAACGCCTGGACGAATAACGACATCACCAATTACTATCTTACCGTGCCCCGTGCCAATGTCGAAACCGCCTTTTGGCTGGAGTCCGACCGTATGCTGGAACTGGATTTCAGCGGGCAAAGCCTCGAAGTGCAGCGCGGAGTGGTGATGGAAGAGTTCAAGCAGCGTTGCCTGAACCAACCTTATGGTGACGTGGGGCATTTGATACGGGCATTGGCGTACCGGGTGCATCCCTACCGCTGGCCTACCATCGGCAAGGACTTGTCGCACATTGCCAATGCTACGCTGGACGAGGTGAAGGACTTCTTTTTCCGCTTTTACGCTCCCAATAATGCTGTATTGGCAGTCACCGGAAATATTTCGTGGGAAGAAACCGTCAGACTGACCGGGAAATGGTTTGCACCCATTCCGCGGCGTGAAGTTCCCGTAAGGCAGCTGCCGCAGGAACCGGTGCAGACAGAGGAACGCCGGCAGACGGTGGAGCGCAATGTACCGCTCGATGCCTTGTTCATGGCATACCACATGTGCGACCGTGAAGATGCCGATTACTATGCGTTCGATATCCTGTCGGACATTCTGAGTAACGGCCGTTCCAGCCGCCTGAGCCGCAGGCTGGTGCAGGAACAAAAACTCTTTGCCAGCATCGATGCCTATATCTCCGGCACGCGCGATGCGGGACTGCTTCAGATTAGCGGCAAGCCCGCGGCAGGTGTGTCGCTGGAACAGGCGGAAGCAGGCATTCGCCGGGAACTGGAAGAGTTGAGGCAGCATTCCGTAGGCGAGCAGGAGTTGGAAAAGGTAAAGAACAAATTCGAATCCACCCAGATCTTCGGCAACATCCATTACCTGAATGTAGCCACCAACCTTGCCTGGTTTGAACTGACGGGGCAGGCAGAAGACATAGACCGCGAAGTGGACAAGTATCGTGCCGTTACGGCGGAGCAGCTTCAGGCGGTGGCGCGGCAAGCGTTCCGCGAGGAGAACGGCGTGGTGTTATATTATAAGAAAGCATGAAGAAACTGATGCAGACATACGGCGGGCATTACAAAGCCCTGCTTTTCCTGGGGCTTCCCATTGTCATCGGACAGTTGGGCGTCATCATCCTGGGCTTTGCCGACACGCTGATGATCGGTCATCACAGCACCCCCGAACTGGGCGCCGCCTCTTTCGTCAACAATCTGTTTACGCTTTGCATCATTTTCAGTACCGGTTTCAGCTACGGGCTTACTCCTATCGTGGGCGGTTACTACGGCAACCGCCGCTTTGCCGAAGCCGGACAAGCCCTGCGGTGCAGCCTGGTGGCGAATGCGCTGGTGGCTGTGTTGCTGACCGTTCTTATGACCGTTCTCTACTTCTGTATCGAACTCTTGGGGCAGCCCGAAGAGCTGATGCCGCTTATCAAACCCTATTACCTGGTGTTGCTCGCCTCGTTGCTCTTCGTCATGCTGTTCAACGGTTTCAAGCAGTTTACGGACGGCATCACCGATACCAAGACCGCCATGTGGATTCTGCTGGGCGGCAATGCGCTCAACATCGTGGGCAACTATATCCTTATCAACGGAAAACTGGGACTGCCGGAACTGGGACTGCTCGGTGCAGGCATCAGCACCCTGTTCTCGCGCATCGTCATGGTGGTGGTCTTTGCGGTGATTGTGCTCCGCAGCCGTCGCTTCATCCGCTATAAGGTGGGCTTCGTGCGCCTGGGCTGGTCTACGCCGGTATTCAGGAAACTCAATGCGCTGGGCTGGCCTGTGGGCTTGCAGATGGGCATGGAGACGGCATCGTTCAGCCTTAGTACCATCATGGTGGGCTGGCTGGGCACGCTGGCACTGGCATCGCACCAGATTATGCTGACTATCTCGCAGTTCACCTTTATGATGTTCTACGGCATGGGCGCTGCGGTGGCTGTCCGCGTCAGTAACTTCAAGGGGCAGGGCGACATACTGAACGTGCGCCGTTCGGCCTACGCCGGTTTCCACCTTATCCTCTGTATGGAAGTGGTGCTGTTGAGCATCGTCTTTGCCCTTCGCGGGCAGGTGGGCGGATGGTTCACGGACAATGTGGAAGTGTCCGCTATGGTGGCGGCGCTGTTCTTCCCGTTCCTTATCTATCAGTTTGGCGACGGGCTGCAAATCAACTTTGCCAACGCCCTGCGCGGCATCTCGGATGTGAAACCGATGATGATTATTGCCTTTATATCCTATTTTATTATATCTTTGCCCGTAGGATACCTCTGTGGCTTTGTATTCGGCTGGGGGCTGGTAGGCGTCTGGATGGCGTTCCCGTTCGGACTGACCAGTGCCGGCGTGATGCTGTGGCTGCGGTTCAGGTATAAAACGAACCAAGTAGCAAAGTGAAAAGCAATGTTTCCCGTCGAAAGATAGTTGCCGGCTACGTATTGTTGTTGGCAGCCTTGCTGCTCTCCCTGTTCTTTGTACGCAGGGAGACGGAAATCCTTGTGCACTCCGAGGGCGACGATATGCAGTGGGCGGACAGCTTGCTGGTGCTGATTCGCCAGAAAGACACGAACACCATCACTATGCTGCGCGCCCTGAGCGAAGCGAACGACAGCATGGTTTCCGCCAGCGACATCGAACAGATTCTTGTCCAGCAAGACTCGGTCGTGGCGCAGCAACGGGTACAGCACCGCGTCATCACCCATCGCGATACCGTTGTCACCAAGCCCCGCAAGCGCGGCTTCTTCCGCCGGCTGGGCGAAGTGTTCGTTCCCCCCAAGAAAGATACCGCCATCCAGGTAAAGACGTCTTTGGAGTTTGCCACCGATACCGTTATCGAACCCTATAACCCTACCGACTCGCTGCACGAACGGATCCGTGCCGTGGCTCAACAGAAGCAAGCCGCCACCGCCGTAGTGAAGCGCCGCAACCGCCGCCTGCAACACCTCGACCGGATGCTGACCGCCCGCATCGACAGCCTGCTGAAAGGCTACGAAGAGGAAACCTTGCAGCGTGCCCGCCAAGAGGCTGCTTACCGCCAGACCGTCCGCCATCGCTCCGCCCGCATCATTGGGGGCATTGCCGTGGGCGCCGTATTGCTTTCGGTCGTTTTCCTTTTTATAATAGGACGGGACATCACCCGCAGCAACCGCTACCGTCGCGAACTGGAAGAAGCGCGCCGTCGTGCCGAAGACCTGCTTGCCACGCGCGAGAAACTGATGCTTGCCATCACCCACGACTTCAAAGCGCCCCTCGGCTCCATCATGGGGTATGCCGAACTGTTGGCACGCCTCACCACCGACGAGCGCCAGCGCTTCTACCTGGACAACATGAAAACATCTTCCGAGCATCTGCTGAAACTGGTGGTGGATTTGCTCGACTTCCACCGCCTCGACCTGAACAAGGCGGAGATAAACCGCGTCACCTTCCATCCCGCCCGCTTGCTGGACGAAATCCGCGTGAGCTTCGAACCGCTCACCGCTGCCAAAGGGTTGGCACTGCACTGCGACATCGCCCCCGAACTGTCCGGCACTTTCATCTGCGATCCCTTGCGCTTGCGGCAGATTATCAACAACCTGCTCTCCAATGCGGTGAAGTTTACCGACCGGGGCAGCATCACGCTGTCGGCACGCTACGAAGACCGCCGGCTCGTGGTGGCGGTTACCGATACGGGCAAGGGCATGGAGCCTGCCGACCGCGAACGCATCTTCCAGGAGTTCACCCGCCTGCCGGGTGCGCAGGGACAGGAAGGTTTCGGACTGGGGCTCTCCATCGTGCGTATGCTGGTGCAACTGCTCGAAGGCGGGATAGAGGTGGATAGCGTGCCGGGAAAAGGAAGTACGTTTACGGTACGGATACCGTTGTTTCCGGTGGCAGGGAGAGAGCTCACGGAACACACGGAGCACACGGAAGATACGGAACTGATGAGTGCTGACAAAGAAGTGAATATCCGTGTTCTCTTGATTGACGACGACCGCATCCAGCTTACCCTTACCGCCGCCATGCTGGAACAAAGCGGCATCACTTCCGTATCGTGCCTGCAACCCGATGAACTGCTCGACGCCCTGCGTACCGGCTCCTTCGACGTTCTGCTCACCGATGTACAGATGCCTGCCATCAACGGCTTCGACCTGCTGATGCTGCTGCGCGCTTCCAACATTCCGCAAGCCCGCACCATCCCCGTGATAGCCGTCACCGCCCGCAGCGAAATGCAGCGCGAGGACTTCACCGCGCACGGCTTTGCCGGTTGCCTGCACAAGCCTTTCACGGTAGCGGAACTGCTTCGCGAGTTGGGACTGAAAGCCGATGAACCGACCGCGCACAATGCCTCTGATGCTATGCTTCCCGTTTCAGAACCGCCGTCCTCAGCACCTTATAACTTCTCCGCCCTCACCGCTTTCTCCGGTGACGACCCCGATGCCGCCTGTTCCATATTGGAGAGCTTCGTCTCCGAAACCCGTCTGAATGCCGACCGCCTGCGCCGGGCGGTAGAAGCCGGAGATGCGGACGAGGTGGCCGCCGTGTCTCATAAAATGATTCCGCTTTTCACCTTGTTGGGTGCTTCCCGCCTGGTCGATTTGTTGAAAGTGCTGGAAGCCTCGAAAGGTTCTCCTTTCACGGAAGGGATAAGGCAGAGCGCCCTTGACTCCATTCACCTGGTAGAAGATGTATTGACCCAGGTTCCCGAGCGATAAAGTGCTTTTTCTCTTTTTTGTCAACCAAATCTCCGAAGAAATTGTTTACTTTGCAAAGCGGTTTGAACACTGACAATCGAATAAGGCTCTCATGAGAAGAAAATGGCTGAAAATAGCACTCTGGGTAGTGCTTACTCCTATCATATTGTTTATAATACTGATGGTGTTGCTTTACGTGCCCCCCGTACAAAGTTTTATACGGAAGCAGGCTACGGCAATCGCATCGGATGCCACGGGTATGGATATCTCCGTAGACCGTATCGACCTGCGCTTCCCCCTGAACCTGCTGGTGCGCGGCGTCAGTGTGGTGCAGCCTGCCGATAGCCTTGCCGGTGTGCAGCAGCCCGACACCCTGCTCAGTCTGGAAAGCCTGAACGTGCGTGTGCAGGCATGGCCGCTGTTCAAGGGCAGGGTAGAGGTGGATGACATCACGCTGAAACAGGTGGCGGTAAACTCTTCCAACCTGATAGAAGGCATGCAGGTGAAAGGCGTGCTCGGACAATTCTTCCTTCAGAGCCACGGCATCGACCTGGGCAAAGAGGATGCCGTGCTGAATAACATCGAACTCAGCGACACCCACGTGCAAGTGATGCTTGCCGACACCACCGAGACACCCAAGGATACCACCGAAACCGCCCTGAACTGGAAAGTGACGCTTCATGCCCTGAAACTGAAGAACGTTTCCGTAGACCTGCGGATGCCGCTGGACTCCATGCGCCTAGCCGCCCGCTTGGGCGAAGCCGAGATCACCGATGCCGCCGCCGACCTGAAACATCAGTTCTACGGCTGGAAGAAGTTCCAGCTCTCCGGCACTTCCGTAAATTATGACAGCGGCAGCCTTGCCGCTCCCGTCCCTGTTGCCGGCGACACTGCCACGGTGAAACCCGCCGAAGGCTTCGACCCTTCCCACATCGCCCTGCGTGACATCCGCATCGGCATAGACTCCGTGATGTACATGGGCAAGAATATGAATGCCGTCATCCGCGAGTTCTCCATGAACGAGCGTTCCGGGCTGAGTGTCACCTCGCTTACGGGGCGGCTCTTTGCCGACTCCACCGTCATCCGCGTTCCCGCTTTGAAGCTGCTTACCCCGCATAGCGAAATGAACTTCACCGCACAGACCTATTGGGAACTGATCAATATCCCCACAACCGGCCGCCTCACCGCCCGCTTCAATGCCCGCATCGGCAAGCAGGACGTGCTGCTCTTTGCCGGCGGGCTGCCCGAGAGTTTCAAGGAAGCCTACCCGTTCCGCCCGCTGGTAATCCATGCCGGTACGGAAGGCAATCTGAAGCAGATGCAGATATCCCGCTTCACCGCCGACCTGCCCGGAGCCTTCTCGCTGAACGGTGGCGGCGAGTTCTGGAACCTGACCGACAGCGTGAAGCGTAGCGGTAGCTTGGACTTGGAGATGCATACGCAGAACCTCAACTTCCTGACCGGGCTTACGGGCACTGCTCCCGACGGCTCCATCCTTGTGCCGGATAGCATGGACCTCTCCGCCCGCCTGGGTGTGGAAGGCTCGCAGTGCACCGCCGCCCTGAAGCTGCAGGAGCAGGAAGGCTCCCTGGACTTGGATGCTTCCTACCACCTGCTTACCGAAGCCTATCATGCCGACCTTGCCGTCAACTCCTTGCAGGTACACCACTTCTTGCCCAAAGACTCCATCTATACGCTCACGGCTCACGTTTCCGCCAAAGGGCAGGGCACGGACTTCGCTTCCAACAAGACCATTGCCGCCCTGGAAGCCTCTTTGAAAGAATTGCAATACGGACATTGGAACGTCTCCGGCGTGGACTTGCGCGCACGGTTGAGGAACTCCTTTGCCACCGTCCGCCTTACCAGCGACAATCCGCTGCTGAAGATGCAGGGAGCTGCCGGAATGCACCTCGACCGCAAGTATCTGGACGGACGTCTGAACCTGAAAGTAGAAGAAGTGGACTTGCACAAGTTGGGCTTTGCCCCGCAACCCTTGAAGCATCCCTTTGCCTTCAACCTGGGAGCGGAAGCGCGCCACGACTCCATCAAACTGAAACTGGATGCGGGCGACCTGGACTTGCAGTTCCGTGCACGCAGCACCCTGAAGAAACTGATGGACCAGTCCGACGAGTTCGTTGCCCTGCTGATGAAGCAGATAGACGAGCGAAGCCTGAACCATGCGGCGTTGAGGCGTGTGCTTCCTTCGGCGGGCATGCAGTTGACGGCAGGAAAACAGAATCCCGTCAGCTACCTTCTTGCTACGAAGGATATCTCCTTCCACGACTTCACGCTCCGCTTCGGCTTCACCCCTACGCGCGGCATCAACGGGCGCACCGCTATCCACGGGTTGCGGATGGACTCGCTGGAACTGGATACCATCTTCTTCAGCGTCCATCAGGACACGGCAATGATGAAGTTGCAGGGCGGTGTCATCAACGGGCCTAAGAATCCGCAGTTCGTTTTCCGCAGCACGCTTACGGGCGAGGTGCGCAACGACGATGCCGAACTTACGATGGACTACGTGGATGGCAAGGGCGAAACCGGCCTGCTGTTCGGTATCAACGCCCGTCCGCTTATCGAAGGCCGTGGCCGTGGCAACGGCGCCCTGCTGAGGCTGACGCCCGAAGAACCTATCATTGCCTACCGCAAGTTCCACTTTGTCGATAACAGTAACTGGATTTACCTGCACAAGAATATGCGCGTCTATGCCAACATCGACATGGACAGCAACGACGGACTGTGCTTCCGCATGCAGTCCGACCGCAAGGATACCGTTTCCCTGCAGAATATCAACGTCGAACTCAGCCGCCTGCGTCTGGACGAACTTACGGATATGCTTCCCTATATGCCGAGCATTACGGGACTGTTCTCCGCCGAGGCCAACTACATACAGACGGCCACTTCCCTGCAGGTATCCGCCGAGGCCAATGTAGAGAAGCTGACCTACGAACGCCAGCCGGTGGGTGACATCGGTCTGGGCGCCACCTGGCTGCCGGGTGACAAGAATACGCACTACCTGAATACTTACTTCACCTACGACGACGAAGAGGTATTGACTGCCGACGGTATTCTGACGCAGAAGAACGGCAAAGACACCCTGGAAGTCACCACCCGCTTCGAGCACTTCCCCCTGAAGATGGCGAACGCCTTTATCCCCGACCAGGTAGCGGCATTTACCGGTGACATCGACGGCGGGCTCTACATCTACGGCTCAATGGAGAAACCGAAGATGCACGGCGACATTGCGCTGGACAGCGTATCGGTCTACGCCCGCCAGGCGGGAGCCCGCTACTGGTTCGACAACCGTCCGGTGCAGATCAAGGACAACCAACTGATATTCGACAAGTTTGCTATCTATACCACCAGCAAGAACCCGTTCACCATCGACGGTAACATCGACTTCCGCAATATGGACCGTCCCACCGCTAATCTGAATCTGCTGGCGGAGAACTATACCCTGCTCGATGCCCCCCGCACCCGCGAGAGCCTGGTCTACGGCAAGGTCTTTGTAGACCTTCGCGCCACCGTGCGCGGTCCGCTGGACGGGCTGACCATGCGCGGCAACATGAACCTGCTGGGCAATACCAACGTGACGTACGTCCTGACCGACTCCCCGCTGACGGTAGAAGACCGTCTGGACGGTCTGGTAACCTTTACCTCTTTCACCGATACCACCTCGGTGCAGGCCGAGGAGCATCCCGCCATGTCGCTGGGTGGAATGGAAATGTATATGTCCGTCCACATCGACGACGCCGTGCGCCTGCGTGCCGACCTCAGCCCCGACCGCAGCAAGTTCATCGAGCTTGAAGGCGGGGGCGACCTCAATATGCAATACACTCCGCAGGGCGATATGAACCTGACCGGACGTTATACCCTCTCCGGTGGTGTGATGAAGTACTCCTTGCCCATCATTCCGCTGAAAGAGTTCCAGTTCAATCCCGGCAGTTACGTGGACTGGCGCGGTAACATCATGAATCCCGTGCTCAGCCTGAAGGCTACCGAGCGTATGCGTGCCTCTGTGGCGGATGGCGACGGCGATGCCTCGCGCATGGTGAACTTCGACGTCTCCATCTCCATCAAGAACCGCCTCGAATCGCCCGATCTGATCTTCGACCTCTCCGCTCCCGACGACGCTACGGTTGAGAACGAGTTGCAGGCGATGGGTGCCGAAGAGCGCAGCAAGCAGGCCATTGCCATGCTTGCCACCGGCATCTACCTGAACAGCGGCGGCAAAGGCGGCGGCCTGACGATGGGTACTGCCTTGAACTCCGTGCTTCAAAGTCAGATTAATTCCCTTGCCGGCGGCCTGAAGAATGCCAACCTCAGTGTGGGCATCGAAGACCGTACGATGGCGGATACCGGCGATACGCAGAAGGACTTCAGCTTCCGCTACTCCCAGCGTTTCTTCAACGACCGGGTGCAGATTGTCATCGGCGGCAAGGTATCTACCGGAGCCAATGCCACGAATGACGCGGAATCGTTCATCGACAATATCTCGCTGGAATACCGCCTCGATACCTCGGGCACCCGCTACGTGCGCGTGTTCTACGATAAGAACTACGAAAGCGTGCTCGACGGCGAGATTACCGAGACGGGCGTCGGCCTGGTGCTGCGCCGCAAGATGGATCGTCTGAGCGAACTGTTCCTGTTCAAGAGAAAAAAGAAACCGTTGGAGACGGAAAAGTGATAAGGTGATAAAGTGATAAGGTGATGAAACGACTGATACTGTATATAATAGGACTTGTAATTCTGGCGGGGTGCTCCACCACCAAGCATCTGCCCGAAGGGGAAATACTCTATACCGGCCAGAAGCCGATGATTGTATTGAACCGCAGCACCACTGCTGTGGGCGAGGTGGCGATGGAAGAGGTAGAGGCGGCGCTTGCTACGGCGCCTAACAACTCCCTGCTGGGAAGTTCCACGGTGCGTTATCCCTTTCCCATCGGCTTGTGGATATACAATGGTTTCCAGAAGTACGAGAAGGGTTTCGGCAGATGGATCTTCAACCGGTTTGCCGCTACGCCGGTGCTGATGTCTTCCGTCAATCCCGGCATCCGCCAGAAAGCCGCCACCAACCTGCTGCGCGACTACGGTTACTTCAATGGCTCGGTGAGCTATCAGACCTTTATCGACCCGAAAGACTCCCTGAAAGCCAAGTTGCAATATACGGTGAACATGCGCAACCCTTACTTTATAGATACGGTGTATTACCGCGGCTTCAGCCAGCGCACCACGCGCATCATGGAACTGGGCCGCCGCCATTCGCTCATTAGTCCGGGCGAGCAGTTCAACGTCACCGACCTCGATGGCGAGCGCACCCGCCTCAGTACCCTGCTGCGCAATGTGGGCTGCTATTACTTCCGTCCCGACTATCTGACCTACCAGGCAGATACGACGATGGTACCCGGCGGGCACGTCATCATGCGCCTGATACCCGCCCCGACCATGCCGAAGGTAGCGGAGAAATCGTTCCATGTGGGAAACCGTTCGGTGTATCTTCTCGGCAAGCAAGGCGAGGAACCCAATGACAGCATCGACTATAAGGGGCTTGCCATCCACTACTACGACAAGTTGCGCGTGCGCCCCAATATGCTTTACCGCTGGCTCGACTACCAGGGCTACCGCCGGAAGCGCCAGGTGCAGGACAGTGCCGGCATCTCCCGCCAGCGCTCCATGCAGAGCTTGTACAGCCTTTATCGCCAGACCCGTGTGCAGGAACGCCTTGCCAATCTTGGCATCTTCCGCTATGCCGAAATGCAGTACGTGCCGCGCGATACCGCCTTCGTCTCCGATACGCTCGACCTGCGCATCGTTGCCGCTTTGGACAAGCCCTACGATGCCGAACTCGACTTCAACGTCACCATGAAGAGCAACAACCAGACGGGCCCCGGTGCCGCCTTCACCGTCACCAAGAACAACGTATTCGGCGGCGGCGAGAGCTGGAACGTCAAAGTGAACGGCTCCTACGAGTGGCAGACGGGTAAAGACCGCTCTTCCCTGATGAACAGTTACGAAATGGGTGTCTCTACTTCGCTGATGTTCCCCCGCATCGTCTTTCCCCGCATGGGCGACCGCGAGTACGACTTCCCGGCAACCACCACTTTCCGCCTGTACGTCGACCAGATGAACCGTGCCAAGTATTACAAGCTGCTTGCCTTCGGCGGAAATGCCACCTACGACTTCCAGCCCAAGCCTGTCAGCAAACATAGCATCACTCCTTTCCGGCTGACGTTCAATGTGCTGCGCGATCCTACGGACGCTTTCAGGGAGTTGCAGGCGCAGAATCCGGCGCTCTACGTCAGTCTGCGCGACCAGTTCATTCCCGCTATGGAGTACACTTACACCTATGATAATGCCTCTCTTCGCGGCAAGCGCAACCCCATCTGGTGGCAGACTACGGTAGCCTCGGCGGGTAACCTGACTTCTGCCGTCTACCGCATCTTCGGCAAGCCCTTCAGCCAGAAGGATAAGAAGCTCTTCGGCGTGCCCTTTGCGCAGTTCCTGAAGCTGAACTCGGAGTTCCGCTACCACTACCGGATAGACAAGAATCAGATGATAGCCTCGCGTGTGGCGGGCGGTGTCATCTGGTCGTACGGCAATATGACCGCCGCTCCCTATACCGAGCAGTTCTACATCGGCGGTGCCAACAGTGTGCGTGCCTTCTCGGCGCGCAGCATCGGCCCCGGCGGTTATCCGCCCGACGACGAAAAGAAATATACCTACATCAACCACGTGGGCGACATCCGCATGGAAGCGAACGTGGAATACCGTTTCCGCATCATCGGCGACCTGCACGGGGCGCTCTTCCTCGATGCCGGCAACGTATGGCTGATGCACAAGGACGAGAAGCGTCCCGGCGGCGAACTCACCCTGCGGAACTTCCCCAAGCAGATAGCCCTGGGCACAGGTACCGGTCTGCGCTACGATATGGACTTCCTCGTGTTCCGTCTCGACCTGGGTATAGCCCTGCACGATCCGTACGACACCGGAAAGTCGGGTTACTACAACATACCCAAGTTCAAGGACGGCATGGCGTGGCATTTCGCCATCGGTTATCCGTTCTAAGCGGCTTTTTGACCGGATAGTGGTAGAGAATGAACTAAAACTCCCTTTTGTGAAGCGTAAATTTTCGTACATTTGCAACCGTTATCAACTGTGATACACTAACCTTTTTAAATAATAACTGATATGAAACCAACTTTATTCTTACTGGCAGCCGGCATGGGCAGCCGTTATGGTGGCTTGAAACAATTGGACGGACTGGGCCCCAATGGCGAAACTATTATGGATTACTCTATTTACGACGCTATCAACGCCGGCTTCGGCAAGCTCGTTTTCGTTATCCGCAAGGAGTTCGAGCAGGATTTCCGCGACAAGATCATTTCCAAATACGAAGGTCATATTCCGTGCGAACTGGTATTCCAGTCCATCAATGATCTCCCGGCAGGCTTCACTTGCCCCGAAGGCCGCACCAAACCCTGGGGAACCAACCATGCCGTACTGATGGGTGCCGATGTCATCAAGGAACCGTTTGCCGTTATCAACTGCGACGACTTCTACGGCCGCGACTCTTTCCAGACCATGGGCAAGTTCCTTTCCGCACTGCCCGACGGCTCAAAGAATGTATATTCAATGGTAGGTTTCCGCATCGGCAACACGCTGAGTGAGAGCGGTACCGTATCCCGCGGTCTTTGCGGCACGGATGCCAACAACCTGCTGACTTCCGTTGTAGAGCGCACCAAGATACAGCGCATGGACGGCGAAGTGAAGTACATCGACGACAACGGCGAATGGGCGCCCACTCCCGAAACCACTCCCGTCAGCATGAACTTCTGGGGCTTCACTCCCGACTACTTTGCTTACAGCGCCGATTTCTTCAAAGCATTCCTCAGCGACTCCAAGAACATGGAGAACCTGAAGAGCGAATTCTTCATCCCCTTGATGGTGGATAAACTGATCAGCGACGGCACCGCTACCGTCGAAGTGCTCGATACTACCAGCAAGTGGTTCGGCGTCACTTACCCCGAAGACCGCCAAAGCGTAGTCGACAAGATTCAGGCATTGGTGGATGCAGGCGAATATCCTGCCAAGCTGTTCTAAAAGAATAAGAATAGAACCGTTATATATAAGGAAAAGGATGCTCCGCAAGGGGGCATCCTTTTTTGTTAATAAGAGGGTATGACCGCATTAATACATCAAAAGGATACGACGAGGAGTTCGGCATATACAGCTTAGGTTTTCCTAATCGGGAAGTAGAAGAAGGCTTTATTCGTTGCTTACTCCCCTTCTGTATAAATAAAGTAGAAGCTCCTTTTGAGACCTTTCAGTATGTTTGCGTAACAGAATTAACGCAACTTAAGACACTTTGCTCCGCTAAATGATCATTTATGGGTATTATTGTGGGCAATTGTTGTAAACTTCAGCCAGGCAGCCCGCAACATAGAGAAGTGGATTGTTGAATAAGGTTGCGCCTGGCTATTGGCAGGCGATACATATTATAGTGGAGATTATTTCTTTATCAATTTAGAGAGTTCTTCTTTACTGGGTAGAATGGTCTGGTAACGACTCGCAAAGATTTGGTTTTGCCCTTCCGGCAGGGTGATTTCAACTAATGCATCTTTTTTATCTCTGCACAGGACAATACCGATTGTATTATTTTCATCGTTTGACTTTACATATCGGTCGTAATAGTGTACATACATTTGCATCTGACCTAAATCCTGATGTTTGAGTTGTCCTATTTTTAAATCAATCAGTACAAAGCAACGCAAAAGACGATTGTAAAAGACCAAATCAACCCGGTAATGTTCTTCATCCAGCGTTATGCGAACTTGTCTTCCAACAAATGTAAAGCCTTTGCCGAGTTCCAACAGAAATGCCTGCAACTTGTCAATCAAGGCTTGCTCCAACTGGCTCTCACTATATGAGGGGAGTTCCGGTAATCCGGTAAATTCCAATACATAAGGGTCTTTCAAGGCATCTTCCGGTTTTTCTATAATCTGACCTCTCTTGGACAATTCCATGATTTTTTCCTTATCGCGACTTAATGAAAGCCGCTGATACAGAGCAGAATCAAATTGTCTGTTCAGTTCTCTGATGCTCCATTGATTTGCTTCGCACTCTATCTCATAAAAGCGGCGTTCAGCATCATCTTCAATTCGCATCAGCCGAATGTAGTGTGTCCAACTGAGGGATTGCGAAATCGCTGATTTCGCAATCTTGTATTTTAGATAAAATTGTCTCATTAGTTCCAAATTACGTTTGGAAAAGCCCTTGCCGAAAGATGCTGAAAGTGATTTAGATAACTTCAATATCAGATAATCACCATATTTGGCTTGCGTTTCACCTTTTTGTTCCTGCTCTACGATGCGCTGACCTATTTCAAAATAGGTCGCCAGCATTGTTGTATTTACTTGGCGGACAACTTGTTTCCGAGCTTCTTCTAATAATGATTTTATCCCTTCGATAAAATCATTTTCTGTATTTTGCAACTCTTTCATAATCGTTTTTTATAGGAATGTGCAAAGGTAGTTATAAAATAGTCTATCCCACAATGCCAAAGAATGCTTTTTATTATTTTGTTTTATTACTTTTTAAGGCCGAGCCGGTAGACTATAGAAATTTCTGTGCGGGTATTATAATAGTGAACTGTGACGCAACATAGAGAAGTGGATTGTTGAATAAGGTTGCACCTGGGCGCAATACTACTTCTTCTATCTCTGAAACATTACTCCCCTTTGCCCGAAACATTCTTGCTTTGAAAGAGGAAGACTCTTTCTTTTGTTGCACAAGATGGCATCTTATACAACACAAGATGGCATCTTGTGCAGCATAAGATGGCATCTTGTGCAGTATAGGAAAGGGAGTTTAAGATGAAAGGCAGGAATGTTCCTGACGGCGGGCAAGGGAGTTTCGGATGATGGGCAAGAGTGTTTCTGATGGCGGGCATAGCTCTCTGTAAAGTTAGGACGGTACATGGTGAAGGCTGAAGGCAGCGAAGAACACTTGAAAGCGCTTTGCCTTCACCCGCTATCAACCTGCTGCAAAGCTTTTGTTGCAGGTCGATGAAGGGGTGAATCCTGTTGTGATTGTTTTTCGTTGGAAGGATAGATAGTGTCGGGATTCTATATGAGACGTTATACGGATAAGCAATAGAATTAATGCCCAGTTGGGGAAATATTTTTCTCCAGTTGGGAAAAAAGATTCAGGAGTATTTATCTCCTCCTTCAGCCTACTATAAATAATGTAGGCTAAAATCGTTGAGCAAAACTTTAAATGCTCCCGATATTGTTTCATTCTCAGTCATGGCGTATCTTTCTGACTTGCTGTCGTGATTAATGAATTAGTTGAATCTCTCGCTTTTGCGCTATTCCCCGTTACGAAACGGGGGAAGTGTTGCCGACTGCATCCGGACATTGACGCAAGTTACCCGAATAGCTGTTTTTAATTAAACTTACTGTGAGTTTGAAAGGGGCGGACAGGCACGGACTTCCCGGTTGAGTCCGTCCATGCCTATCGTTTACACCTTTTCAATCAAACTTAGCAGTATCAGTTTGAATTATCTAAATCAGTAGTCGTATCATCACCAGCCCATTTGTCATTCGTTAAGATAGTAAAAGTCGTTGTTTGTCCTGCGGTCTTTGGCTTGATGATGTTACCCTTCACGTAAATATTATAATTCTGTTTAAGGGGTATGGAGCTTCCGGGTATTGTAAGGTCTTCCAGTTCTTTATCCGAACCATCGGCTTTATTGAATCCTAACGTTATGTCCTTATATGTTTCACCCTCCAAAACGCCGCCCTCTCTGGGAGCGAAAGTATAAAAATATAACAGGTTACCGTCAGTAGCTGCATTAGGAAGAAGGGCTAATGTATTTCTTGCAGTATATGTATAGCCAACCTCTCCGGTATATATATCGTAGGCAGCTGCAAAGATGAAGTGATACTTATCCCTGTCAGAGTACTCTTTTCCGCTATGTATCTCTTTGCAAAGGTCAGTAGTCGTTTCTTTCGTCGGATTCTTTTGTTGAAGTATGATTTTACACAAAGGACGTTTCAGCGTGACTTTCATATCCACCATGTTTGCATCCTTCTCCAATTTTTCAAGATGACAGAAAGCGTCACAAACATCTTTGTTTATAAACACATTAGGATCACTACCGGTGGAGATTATCATTACATCCCGTAATCCTGCTCCAGTTGACGATACTACCACTGTGTTATAGTATTTCTCTACATAGTGATCGAATGTAACGGTATTATTATTGAACGTAAGTGTATGGTCTACCTTCTTTTTTGCATCACTCGCCACTTTGTCAGCCCAGAAAAGCACCTGATAAGTGCCATTCTCCAAATCGAATGAGAACTTATCAGCATTCTCGTCGGTGGCTATCTTTTCCTGACGTTGAAGCATCGTTGTTCCATCACTGTTCCATATCTCTACAATATAACGCCGCACGTCGTCGCCGCCGTCTGCCCGTGTCTTTGGTTGCGCAAACTCCGTAGGTACGGTAGCTGTAAAGGTCACCCGTTTTCCAATCTCAGTCCGGTTGTCGGCCAAATCCTCGGTTTCGGTTTGGCTGCACGAGGCGAATAGCCCTACCAGAGCCATTGCGCCAAGAAGTAAATAATTCTTTTTCATTTTTCTGATTGTTATCAAAGTTTATAATTATTATTGCAGATTATCTAAATCCACCTCTATATCTCCACCATAATCGGGGTCTATCACGATGCCGCCCTCCATCCCCGTAGTGAGGAAATGTCCCCGCAGGGTGGTGATATGTCCCCGTCGGTATGGGATTTGTATGTCTTGTATGCGCGAAAGGACGTTGCCGTTGCTGTCGTGTATCTCTATGGTAAGTGCCGCAGAGGATTCCGAACCGTTTGCGAATATATAATCGGTAGCGACTGTACATTCCGGTGCGCCGTCATCGGGAAGGATGAGAGGTGCGGTGAACGATACATCGGGCCACAGGTCACACGGTTTTCCACTCAGTACATCGAACACCGTCGGAAAGAAGTAGCTGTATGAGCAAGTGATGGTAAACGTTTCGCCTGCGGCACGTTGTTTCTTTGTTTTGGCGAGAAAATAATCTACGTCCGTGGCGATAATCTCGTATTGCGCCAACGGGCGTACCATATCTATCCCGACTTGTATTTTGGCATTCCATTCGTTGCGGTATTCGCGCAAGTCGAGCGGTGTTGTCCCGTAGAGGCAATCGCGGTAAGGGGTATTGCCCGTATAGGGTTCGGTGCAGGCTACCTGCTGCAAGTTCTCCGTGTTGTAGTAGAGGTCGGCTTCCGTACCTGCCGTCACGTAGTCCGTCCATACGGCAAGGGTGTATTCCAATGCGTGCAGTTTCAGGTTGATGGGCAGGGTGATTTTGCCGTCGCCGTTTTCTTCTTCCGCATCGAGCACCGTTACCTGTCGCTGGGCTACCTTGCCGTCGTGGTAGGCGTCGATAATGAAGCGGCGGCGGTAGTCGGAAGCGGCTTTCGTTGTTCCCGACCGTGCCTTGCCGGTGATGATTTCCAATGGAACGAGTTCCAGGTCGAGCGTTACCTCTGTGTTGACTTGTACCAGTGTGGGGTCAACGCCTTTTTCGTTGTCTCCGGTCAGTGTAGGGTAGTCGTGTACACAGCCCGAAAGCAGGGCGATGAATAAGAATAGCAGATAATGTTGTTGCTTCATATGGTCTTATTTTTTAAGGTCGAGCCGGTAGACTACGGAGACGCCTATGCGGGTGATGCCCCAGTAGTTCTTTGTGCGGGTATCTATCCGTGCGCCGTTGTCTATATTGTAATAGGCATTATACTTGACGTTGGCATAGCCTGCACCGAGGGTGAACTCACCTGCCCAATGCTCGTTGAAGGGCAGCAGGTAGCCGTAGCTGATGCCTGCACCCAGGAGTGGGCGGTCGGTGTCCTGATAGCGGTCACGGTTCCACTTCGTATTGAACCAGCCCACGTGGGCATGTACACCGAAGAAATGGCCTTCGCCGGGGCGTGTCAGCCAGTAGCGTCCTTCGGGCTGGATGATGAAAGTCTTG
>OGZX01001422.1_pt1 | contig 23778 bp, 20 predicted proteins | sample 1576881 | NCBI WGS metagenome assembly OGZX01 (sample SAMEA3541542, study PRJEB24748) | human gut metagenome | biome: human gut; feature: human-associated habitat; material: faeces | place: China | collected 2012
ACTAATTGCTGAATTGTAGGCATTTCTTTTCTTTTTTAAACTTTGAATGTGTTATTATTATAATTATCTATTTCTTTATTTTGAGCTGCAAAGGTACGCATTCTTTTCGGACTATCAATCATTTAAGTCCACTTTATTATACACTTCGCGCTAAAAACGGTGCAAAGTTACGCATTTGTTCCCGTATCACAAGACCAACCTTTTATCCATTTACAGATAATTAACAATTATTTCATCAAGAAGAGGACATTCATTAAGTTTCCGCTCCTTTAGCGTTTGCGATTCGATGCCCATCGAAGTTGCAGCCGATGCCCATCGAAGTTGCAGCCGATGCCCATCGAATCGCAAACGGACTGCAGTCCGTATAATGAGCCCTATATCAATAATTACTTGAAGCGTTTTTCCAGCTCATCATCCGTCAATAGCGAGATGATCGTCTTGCCGTCGGGAGTCAAGTTAGAATCCGGGCAGGAGAAAAGAGTGGCGATCAGATTATCCATTTCTTCAGCGGAAAGGACTTTGCCGGGGCGGATAGCTGCGGCTTTTGCCAGGGAAAGTGCCAGCGATTCACAAATTTCCTCATGTACCTCACAGCCTGTTTCGATAGCGCGGCTGACCATGTCGCGCACCAGGGCTACCGTATCCAGATTCTCGATACCGGCAGGCATGCCGTTGATGGCATAACTGTTGTTCCCCAGATGGGTCAATTCAAAACCGATGAAGTGCATATCATTCAACAAAGACGGCAAAACAGCCGCCTCGGCAGTCGTAAACTCCACTACTTCCGGGAAAAGCATCTGTTGGGAGGCGCCTTTCTGTTGACGTATATTCGTGATATATTGGTCGAAGAGGATGCGGACATGGGCACGATGTTGGTCGATCAGAGCCAGACCGGACTTCAACGATGTGACGATATATCTCCCTTTATACTGATAGCAGGGATTAGACACATCATTAAACAGACCTGTAGAAGAATCCGCCGCAGCCGCTTCACCGACATCGGCCACAGGTTCTGAGAGATCTGGCAGCAGGGCATCCGTCAAATCTGCGTCCTGACTAACAGCAGAACGGTCTTCCTCAAAATCCTGATAGAGCTTGGACCAGTCGAACTCCGGTTTCTTATAGGAAGAGGATTCAAACGGATTATAGCCGGCATCCACCTGCACGCGGGGAGCTTTATAAGAGGCAGTCTCCTTGACAGGATTATAGACCGGGATGTCGATAGCGCCCTCCACATCGAAGTCGATTGTAGGGATAGCGCTCGATTTGGCCAGCGCTTCGCGGGTTGCCGCCATCAAGATTTGCCAGATCGGTTGTTCGTTTTCAAACTTGATCTCCGTTTTGGTCGGATGTATATTCACATCTATCGTAGAGGGATCGAGCGTGAAATAGATAAAATAGTTCGGCTGTTCGCCTTGCGGGATCAATTGTTCATAGGCCTGCATCACGGCTTTGTGGAAATACGGGTGCTTCATAAAGCGTCCGTTCACAAAGAAATATTGCAAAGCTCCCCGTTTCTTGGCCGAATCGGGACGACCGACAAAACCGGAAACCGTAACCAACGAACTTTGGGCATCCACCGAAAGCAGCTTTTGGTTCAGCGTCTTGCCATATACATTAATAATACGTTGCCTCAGGCCGGACTCCGGCAGGTTGAAAATCTCCGTATCGTTATGATAGAGCGACAGGGCGACCTGCGGATTCACCAAGGCGATCCGTTCAAATTCGTTGATGATATTCCGGAACTCCGTCTCGTTCGATTTCAAGAACTTGCGACGCGCCGGGACATTAAAGAAAAGATTCTTGACAGAAAATATACTCCCCTCGTTACAAGCATCCGGCTCGATGCTTTCCAGGTTGGAACCGGAAAAGACAAGATGCGAACCCAGTTCCGTCCCCCTCAGGCGTGTACGAAGCTCAACCTGCGAAACAGCCACGATCGAAGCAAGCGCCTCACCGCGGAAACCCATCGTATGCAGGGAGAAAAGATCGTCAGCCGATGAAATCTTAGAAGTTGCATGCCGTTCGAAAGCCATACGGGCGTCCGTCTCGGACATACCTTTCCCATCATCGATCACCTGGACCAATGTACGGCCGGCATCTTTAATATTCACCTGAATATGTCCGGCACCGGCATCAACCGCATTCTCCACCAGCTCCTTCACAACAGAGGCAGGACGTTGGATCACCTCGCCTGCCGCTATCTGATTGGCAATACTGTCGGGAAGTAAATGTATTATATCGCTCATTACATGAACAAATACCAGAATATGCCGGCTAAAATAGCAACGGCCAATAACAGTTTTACATTCTTATAGGTACGACTACGGGAATCATGTCCATTGTCGCGGCTCTTTTTCAAATGGGAAGTACCTTCGACAAAGCTGCCTTTGATCTCAGCCTTGTAATCGTCGATCGACAGCTCGTCGTCCATCCCAATCTCTCGCTTCACCTTACGAATACGATCTTCCATTGCCTCTTTATGAGGATCCCAATAGATCGGTTTGTGATCGAATTGGCGAGGTTTCCGTACATTATAAAATGAGAATAACGCCATAGTCTTTTATTGTTTATAAATACTGTGCTAATGTACAAATTTATTGCTTCTCTTCGGCGACTCTGCCGCTTTTCTTTTCACCACCTGGTAAATATCATCTTTGTCCTTCGGGCGCAGATAGTCGAACCAGTAGAAATCTTTCAGCATTTTCTGATCGGGCTTCAAGTCCGGGATCGGTGTCATACTACCGGTCGGAGTCGGCCAGATCTTCAGTTTATCCAGCTTGTTTTCTTTCACCCAAATAGTCAGGAAACCGCTCTTGGTCTCATTCATCCCCACTTTGGCCCCGTCTTTTTCCAACGGATAGAAAATAGATTCGGCATTTCCCGCCACATCGATCTGACTGAGCGCCTGTCCTTCGAAATAGGCTTTCAGGTCGTTTCCTTTCAGCTGGTTATAATAAGTCGAATCGACATGCTGGGCGGCGAAAGCGAACTGGATCACGTGGGCGTACTCGATCGTACTGTCATTCATATAAATGGCAATCGTATCGCCGTACAACTGATATTGTTCGTTCCAGATAACCGGTTCCGTATACATATATAATACGGAATCACGTGTATTAAATTGCATGGAGTCGCAAACCCCTTGCATATCTGTCCGGTAAAAGCGAACGCCGTAATAGGCTTTAATCTCCCGGTAGGCCGAGTCGACTGTTATCATCTGCAAGGTATCGGCATGCAGGAAAAGCGTATCACCTTGCGAATATTCAAGGAAACGGGCACTGTCGGTCGCAAATGCGTAGTCAGTCTGTTCGTTATAATAGCCGTAATTGCCTTCCAGGGTCACATGTTGCGCCGTATCGATCAGGATCATATTTCCGTAGACCTCTCCCATACCCGAATCCCGGTTATAGAAGATCGAGTCACCAATGAGGATCTTTTCACCCGATTCCACCTGCGAACGGTCCAACAAAAGGGATGTATTGTTTTCCGTATCATACCACCCCCGAGAAGTATGGATCGTCCCGCTATCCGAAACAATGACGGATGGTCCTAAAATAGTTGAGATCTTCGTTTCCGTATCATAGTGCAAAGTATCGGAATACAAGGTAAAATCAGGATTCTCGAGCTGCACGCTGTCATTAAAGACCGCCAGCTTCGTACCCGGAGAATATTGTCCATAGAACGAGGTCAGCTGATTGAGAGAATCGACAATCATCCCTCCTTCGAAATAATATCCGATATTCGGAATCCGCTCATAATTGAGACTGTCCGTAAACAGCGTCACCTCTCCGTTTTCCATCCGGACATTCTCACGCAGATAAGCTATTTGCGTATTACCGTCATAAAACAGGTAATCACCATAGATGAACAAGGTGTCTCCCTGCTCCATCCGGACATTGCTGAATGCTTCGAGCGAATTGGTCTGTTCAAAGAAATAAGCGCTGTCGCAATACATATACGAACTATCGTGCCGGAAGCAGACATCCCCGTTCAGGATCTGTGCATCGGGCATGATATCCTTGTCAAACGAAAGCGTGTTCGTATGTTCCAGATAAACTTTCGTCTTTTGGACCGGGACCGTATCGGACACCAGCAGGCTGTCGCCGGCCATCAAGCTGTCCGGCGGAGCGACCGTTATGGTTTGTGCAGAGATGACGGTCGTATCTGTAACGGCTTTGGTAGCGGCAACAGTGTCAATACGGATAATGCTGTCCTGGGCTTGTGCAAAAGCGCAGACCGTCGACAGAAAAAACAGAGCTATGAAAATAAGTTTACTTACAGTCTTCATTCTTTAACCCAGCCCGGGAACTGGAAGTCACAATTACGCCAGCCTTCGCTGATACGCACATACGTGCTTTTCTGCTTCTTAATGATCCAGTTATGCAGCAACTCTTCGCGCTTCCGGCCTTCGACAATCGCTTTCAATGCCTGATAGTCGTCCGAGATATTTGCCTTATGCTGGTCCACTCTGGCTTTCAATTTTACAATAGCAACCACTTCTTTCTGCTTGTCGTTGATCATTGTGAAAGGCTTGGAGATGTCACCTACCTGCATGGTATAGACAATCTTACCTATCTCCTGCGGCAACTCGGCCATTTCAAACTTCGGAGTACCGCTGTGATTGCCTTCATAATTCTGGTTCACCATCAAACCTTTGTTATTTCGCGTATCCTTATCGGCAGAGACAAAGGTAGCCGCTTCTTCAAATGTAAATTTCTTGGCAGTCAAATCAGCGTAGAGCGAATCCATACGAGTCATACATTCGTTCAACTCCTTATCCGACACCTTCGGTTTCAACAGGATATGGCGGCAGTTGATACGGTCGCCGCGCTTTTCGATCAACTGGATAATATGGAAACCATATTCGGTCTGCACAATCTGGGAGATCTTCTTCGGGTCGTTCAGATTGAAAGCGACATTGGCAAATTCGGGCAACAAACTTGTCTTACCCACAAAGCCGAGTTCACCACCTCTCTTGGCAGACTCAGGGTCTTCCGAATACAAACGAGCCAAGGTCGAGAATTCATATTTTCCACTGTTGATGTCTTCCGTGAACTGGCGCAGACGGGCCTTGATCGCATCCGTTTCTTCAAACGGGATTTTCGGTTCCATTGTGATAATCTGTACTTCAACCGTAGTCGGGATATTGGGCAGACTGTCTTTAGACAGCTGGTTGTAATATTTACGGACTTCGGAAGGAGTCAACTTGATCTCACCGACCAACTGGCGCTGCATCTGCTGTATAGTCTGCTGCTCCATAATCATCTCCTTGCGTTCTTCCCTTATTTCGGAAATCTTCTTGTTGAAATATTCTTCCAGCTTTTCCCTTGAACCACTCTGGTTGATCGCATAGTTTACCCAGCGGTCTGCTTCCTGAATCACCTGGCTCTCATTCACTTCCACACTATCGATCTTTGCCTGGTTCAGATATAATTTCTGGATTGCTATCCTTTCCGGAATCACACAATAGGGATCCCCGTCCAGACGTTCCCCTTCGTTCTGCAAATATAAACGCTGGTCTTCTACATCCGAACGCAAAATCGCATCATCTCCTACCACCCACACAATCTCATCAATCACATTATCCTGTGCATAAACGACACAAGATAAGCAGGCAAGAATGAATACTGTTAAAATCTTTTTCATCATATACTACTTTATAAATTACCAATCAGGGTTCCGCGTAAAACTGAACGTCTCCCTTCCGGACTGCATCATTATATAATTCTTCTTCAAATTTCCTCAAAAACTCCACCTTACGCAAATTAGTCAGCATCTCCACAATCTGGGGGCTGGCATAATCGTAGGGCGCCACACTGCCTATCGGCAAATATTCTTTGATATTCAACAGGTAGCAATACATACTATCGGTTGCCTCTACAAACTTATTCGCCTTCAGGAAGTCATTTGCATTCGACACACGGACGGGAATATTATCCATCACCTGGTCGAAATCCACCCATTTGTCGTAAAAGTAGTCATAAATACTGGCATTCTGCACACTATACTTCTCAATTTTTTCTAAAGAAGCCTCAGATGTCGACCTATACCACCCTTTTACATCAGAAAGCCCGGGGGCGTCCACCGGGATCTTCAGGAACAAACCTTTCACCAAAGCCTTGTCCAATACAAACTTTTTCTGGTTTTCCTCGTAATAGCTCAGCTTATCGCTTTCCTGGAATTCGGATGAAAGCCTTTCTTTCACCAACTGTTCCTGATAACGGTAGCGGATCAGCGAATGGCGGTATTCCTCCACCAACTTGTCCACTTCTTCTTTATCTTTCCCTTCCAGGTTTCGCTGGGCGACGTCATAAACCAGGGCATCTTTCACCCATTTCTTTTCCAGACTTTCGGCAAGCAACAGGCTGTCGGCAGACGAAAGCCCCCGCGGGATCAGCTTTTTTATCTCCGAACGTCCGAGAGCCCGGTCCTTCACTCTTACCAGTGCATCCGCATCATCCGTGGACTGCGTCCTTTTACAAGAACACAGCAAAGATACGAATGCTATAAAAATGAAGCAATACCTCATGTAAGTTTCTCTTTATTATTTCTTTATCTTTTTATCAATTTTCTTCAACAGTTTCTTGTTGATCGTCACCGGATATTTCTGATTCAGGCGTTCAATCCACTGTGCCTCGGCCTGGGCCTGTTCGTTCATCGGCTTGTTCCAGACTTCCTTGTTGCTGACATCAAACAGCAGGATGCCATCCCGGTATTCCTGCATCAGGAGGTCAAACTCAGGATGTTTTACCGTCAGATTCTTACGTTCCGCCGTCGTTACGATATCGCGGATGAAAAGATCGTAGACTTCCTGCATGAAATCTCCGGCATAGGATTTCGTGGAGAACGGGCAGCGCTGAATGTAATAAGCGAACTCGCTCTGCGGGAAATCCGTACCATTGAGGTGAAACAATGTCTTGTTCATATCCTTTGCCTTCTCATAGAAGGCGGGATCGGACGGGAAATAGTCATTGCAAAGCGCCTGCAATTCCGCGTATGCTTCCGGATAGAACTTATATCCGTACTCTTTCTTCATCCGTTCGTCGAAGGCACTGTAATATTCGAAGTTGCGTTCCCCCTGAGCCATCTGGCGCGACCAGCCTTTTTTCTTTTCTTCGAAAGTAGGCATTCCTTTCTTCTCGATCAGCTTGATAATATGATAACCGAAGCGCGTTTTCACCGGCTGGGACAATTCTCCCGGCGTGTTCAGGGCAAATGCCGCCACTTCGAACGGTTCCACCATTTCGCCGACACCGAAAGCAGGCAGTTCGCCTCCTCTTTTGGCCGAGCCGGCATCCGATGAGTATTCTTTCGCCAGTTCGGCAAAGTCAGCTCCTTCTTTCGCTTTCCGGTAGACCTCTTCCGCACGGGCCAGCGTCTCTGCTTCCCCCTGCTCCACCGAGTCAGCCGGGAACGGGATCAGGATATGCGCCACACGCACCAGACCGGGATTCGGTTTACGGCTGTGTATTTTAATAACATGGAAGCCCATCGTCGTACGTACCGGCTTGGACAGGGCGCCCACCGGCATCGAATAGGCGACATTCTCAAAAGCCTTGACCGTCTGCATCGGTAGCAGGCAGTGGACATACTCGTAACCGACATTCTCTTTATCAGCATCCTTCAACTCTTCGCCTACAGCGGCAAAGTCCTCTCCTTTCCGAATGCGTTCATAGGCCTGCATCGCTTTCTGATAAACGGCAACCGTATCTTTCGACAAGGTACGCTGGGGCAGACGGAACAAGATGTGGCTTAATTCGAGCACTTCACCGTAACGGTCGTACACGGCATGCACTGCCGCCTCTTCGCCCTCTTTATCCGACAAGTAACTTGAAGTCAACTGAGCGCGATAGCCATCCAATTCGTCTTGGAACGCCTTTGTCTTATCCAACCCCAATGCTTCCGCTTCCGCCACTTTCAGCTTGAAGTTCTTAAACAACTCCACATAGGCATTCACGGACTTCTGGTCAGACAAATTAACTTCGCTATTCTTTTGTGCAATAAAAATGAATTCATCCAACGGGATCTGCTTTCCGGCAACCGTCATCACAACCGAATCGGCCGGGATTTGCGCATGTCCTGTCATACAAGCGAATACCAAAGATAATACAAGTAACTTCTTCATTAATCCTTCTTTTACCATATCACGATATACATTACAAAAATAACACTAATCTAACGGAGAGCAGGCAAGAAAAGTATGCTATCCGATTAAATTAGTGTTTTTTATAATACAGGCTACATGTCTTTACTATTCTCCACGACTGTAATTCGGAGCTTCCTGCGTGATCGCCACATCGTGCGGGTGGCTTTCCAGCACACCGGCATTCGTGATACGCGTAAACCGGGCCGAATGCAGTTCGTCGATATTGTGCGCTCCGCAATACCCCATTCCGGCACGCAGGCCGCCTACCATCTGGTAGATCACTTCATACAGTGATCCTTTATACGGCACACGTGCAGCAATACCTTCGGGCACCAGCTTCTTCACATCGTCTTCTACATCCTGGAAATAACGGTCTTTCGAACCTTTCTGCATCGCTTCAAGCGAACCCATGCCACGATAAGACTTGAATTTACGTCCGTTGAAGATGATCGTTTCACCCGGCGACTCTTCCACGCCGGCCAGCAACGAACCCATCATAACTGATGATCCGCCGGCTGCAATAGCCTTCACGATATCACCGGAATAGCGCAAGCCACCGTCTGCAATCAACGGAACTCCCGTCCCCTTTAATGCTTTTGCCACATCATAAATGGCAGACAACTGCGGAACACCGACTCCGGCAATCACACGAGTCGTACAGATCGAACCCGGGCCGATCCCTACCTTCACGGCATCCGCCCCGGCTTCCACCAGATACCGGGCCGCATCGCCCGTGGCTATGTTACCCACAACACAATCGATCTGCGGATACTGGGCTTTGATCTGTTTCAACACATCGACCACTCCTTTGGAATGTCCGTGGGCCGTATCGATCACCAACGCATCCGCACCAGCCTCCACCAAAGCAGCCACCCGTTCAAACGTATTGAACGTAACGCCGACACCGGCTGCTACACGCAAACGGCCTTTTGAATCCTTGCAGGCAGTCGGTTTGTCTTTTGCTCTTGTTATATCTTTATAGGTAATCAGGCCGACCAGTTTGTTATGGTGGTCCACAACCGGCAGCTTCTCGATCTTATGCTGTTGCAGGATGCTGGCTGCTGCTTCCAGGTCTGTCGACTGGTCAGCCACGATCAGATTCTCCTTCGTCATCACCTCATCGATCGAACGGTTCATGTCCCGCTCGAAACGCAGGTCGCGGTTCGTCACGATGCCGACCAGGCAACCGGCTTCGTCGACAACAGGGATACCACCGATTTTATATTCCTTCATCATACCGAGGGCATCGCCTACGGTCTTGCCTCTCGTAATGGTGACAGGATCATAGATCATGCCGTTCTCGGCCCGTTTCACACTCTGGACCTGCTTGGCCTGTTCGGCTATCGTCATGTTCTTATGAATAACGCCGATACCGCCTTCGCGGGCAATCGCAATCGCCATCTTCGCTTCGGTAACCGTATCCATCGCGGCCGAAACCATCGGGATATTCAAAGAGATGTTACGGGAAAACTTCGTCGTAAGATCGACATTCCGGGGAAGGACTTCCGAATAGGCCGGAACCAACAATACATCGTCGAACGTCAACCCGTCCATCACCACTCTGTCTGTTATAAATGACATAAACTTATACTTTAAATAGTTATTAATCAGTTCGCCATTTCCGACAGGAACTTGATACGGACCAAACGGATTTCTTCTTCGGTATAATCGCCACCTAATTCTTCTATGGCATCTTCCAGATCATCCGTTTCCGAATCCTTGAAGTACTCGTAAATATCTTCGATATGGTCTTCGTCCATCACATCGTTCAGGAAGTAGTCGATATTGATGCGGGTTCCGGAATAAACGATTGCTTCTATTTCGTCCAGCAGTTCGTTAAACTCCAGTCCGTTCGTCATCGCGATCTCATCCAATGCCACCTTGCGGTCGATGCGCTGGATGATCGAAACTTTCAGTTTGGACTTATTGGCAACCGTACGTACCCGAAGGTCTTCGGGACGTTCGATCTCGTTTTCTTCGACATGTTTCTTGATCAGCTCGACAAACTCCTTGCCATATCTTTTTGCCTTACCGGCACCGACTCCCGGAATGTTCTGCAACTCATCCAATGTTACCGGATAAGTCGTAGCCATCGCTTCTAAAGACGGGTCCTGGAATATCACAAAAGGAGGAACCTCCAGGCGCTTCGACAGTTTCTTACGCAAGTCCTTCATCATCGAATAAAGGATCGGATCGACAGCACAGGTAGCTCCGCCGCGTACCGGAACTTCTTCTTCCTCTTCGTCAAACTCGTTATCTTCCGTTATCTTGAAAGAGACCGCTTTCTTTATGAACTCCTTTCCTTTCTCCGTAATCTTCAGCAATCCGTAATTTTCAATGTCCTTAGCCAAATATCCGGCGATCAGAGCCTGACGGATGACGGCGTTCCATGTTTTCTCTTCTTCATCCGAACCGGAGCCGAAGACTTCCAGTTCATTGTGTTTGTAAGATTGAATTTCGGAGGTTTCGTTGCCAACCAACATGTTGACAATATATTCTGCCTTAAATTTCTCCTTTAACGTACCTATGACTTCCAGTACGGCGCTTAATAATTCTTTTGCTTCCACTTTCTTTTTGGGGTTCAAACAATTATCACAATTTCCACAATTATCTTCCAGGTACTCTTCACCGAAGTAGTGCAACAATACTTTCCGGCGGCATACGGAAGTTTCGGCGTAAGCGGCAGTTTCCAGCAATAATTGCTTTCCGATCTCCTGCTCCGCAACCGGCTTCCCCTGCATGAACTTTTCCAACTTCTGCAAGTCTTTGTATGCATAGAATGCTATGCACTGCCCCTCGCCGCCATCACGGCCGGCACGTCCGGTTTCCTGGTAATATCCTTCGAGGCTTTTCGGTATATCGTAATGAATGACATAGCGTACATCCGGCTTATCGATTCCCATACCGAAAGCAATAGTCGCCACAATCACATCCGCTTTTTCCATCAGGAAGGCATCCTGATTGGACGAGCGTTGCTGCGAATCCATGCCGGCATGATAAGGCAACGCCTTAATACCATTTGCTTTCAATATATCGGCAAACTCTTCCACCTTTTTACGGCTCAGACAATAGATAATACCTGATTTACCTTCGTTGGACTTAATATATTTAATGATCTCACGGTCGATATTCGCCGTTTTCGGACGAATTTCATAATACAGATTAGAACGGTTGAAGGATGATTTGAAAACTGATGCATCGATCATTCCCAGGTTTTTCTGGATATCGTGCTGCACTTTCGGAGTAGCCGTAGCTGTCAAGGCAATCAACGGACGTTTGCCGATTTCGTTTATAATCGGACGGATACGACGGTATTCCGGACGGAAATCATGTCCCCATTCAGAAATACAATGCGCCTCGTCCACAGCATAAAATGAAATATTGACCTGACGCAGAAATTCGACATTTTCGTCCTTTGTCAGAGACTCCGGTGCGACATAAAGCAGTTTGGTCCGGCCGCTTCTGATATCATCTTTCACCTGGTCTATGGCTGATTTATTCAGAGAAGAGTTGATAAAATGGGCAACCCCGTCTTCCTCGCTGAAATTACGCATGGCATCCACCTGGTTTTTCATCAGAGCGATCAAGGGAGAAATCACAATGGCCGTTCCCTGCATCATCAGAGAAGGCAATTGATAACACAAAGACTTTCCTCCTCCGGTCGGCATCAATACAAAGGTATCATTTCCTGCCAGCACATTTTCGATAATCGCTCTCTGGTTACCCTTAAAGGTACCAAAACCAAAATGTTTTTTGAGCGCCTCTGTCAAATTATCCTTCTTTGCCATACTAATTTATATTTTAAAAACCGCCGATCAGACCACCTGCAGACGGTTTACGTCCGACTTTTCAAACTTATCTTTCGCATACTCCAATGTAACATGGAGTGTCTTCTTTTTTGCAGACGGCATACTATACATGGCATCCATCATCACAGCCTCTACAATGGAACGCAGACCACGTGCTCCCAACTTAAATTCGAGTGCTTTATCGACAATAAATTCGAACACGTCCTCATCAAACGTCAGCTTTATACCATCCATATCGAACAATTTGATGTATTGTTTGACAATCGAGTTCTTCGGCTCCGTCAGGATATTGCGAAGCGTACTTCTATCTAACGGATTCAGATACGTCAGGATAGGCAGACGACCGATGATCTCAGGAATCAAACCAAACGACTTCAGATCGGTAGGCGTAATATATTTCAGCATATTGTTACGGTCAACCTGTGCTGTGTTTTCGCTTGCGGCGTATCCTACGACACGGGTATTCAAACGCTGGGCGATTTTCTTCTCTATTCCGTCGAAAGCGCCACCACATACAAACAGGATATTTTTGGTATCCACAGCAATCATTTTCTGTTCCGGATGCTTGCGTCCTCCCTGCGGCGGCACGTTCACGATGGAACCTTCCAGCAACTTCAGCAATCCCTGCTGTACGCCTTCACCACTGACATCACGTGTAATGGAAGGATTATCGCTCTTACGGGCGATCTTATCTATTTCGTCGATAAATACGATACCGCGTTGCGCCGCATCCACATCATAATCGGCGGCCTGCAACAAACGGGTCAAAATACTTTCTATATCCTCCCCTACATAACCGGCTTCCGTCAACACCGTTGCATCCACAATGGCAAAGGGAACATGAAGCAATTTGGCGATCGTACGGGCCAGCAACGTTTTTCCGGTACCCGTAGCACCGACCATAATAATATTCGATTTCTCGATCTCGACATCATCCGATGTCACCTTCTGGATCAAGCGTTTATAGTGGTTATAAACGGCAACCGACAGGTAACGTTTGGCATCGTCCTGTCCTATCACATATTGGTCCAGAAAAGCCTTAATATCTTCCGGCTTCGGCAGGTCTTCGCGGTTTAATCCGAAAGAGCTCTTTTTACCGGGCATTTGTTCTTTTACTATTTCGTACGCCTGCTGTGCACATTCATCGCAGATAGCACCGGAAATTCCGTTAATCAGCATATTAACGTCCCGGCTACTGCGCCCGCAAAACGTACAGCTATCGCCTGTTTTGGCCATTCCGTATTTGTTTTTTTAAAGGGCAAGCTGATATCTTGCCCCCATATTAATATTATTTGTTACGAACCAGAACCTTGTCTACCATACCGTAAGCCAACGCTTCCTCTGCCGTCATCCAGTAATCGCGGTCACTGTCGTGTTCCACCTTTTCATACGGCTGACCGGAATGGGTCGATATGATTGTATACAGTTCTTTCTTTACTTTCAGGATTTCACGGGCTGTGATCTCAATATCCGATGCCTGTCCCTGTGCACCTCCCAACGGTTGGTGAATCATCACGCGGGAATGGGGTAACGCCATACGTTTGCCTTTCGTTCCGGCAACCAGCAATACGGCGGCAAATGAAGCTGCCATACCCGTACAGATCGTCGAGACGTCACTGCTAATAAACTGCATGGTGTCATAAATGCCATATCCGGCATAAACGGAACCGCCCGGCGAATTGATATAGATCGAGATATCCTTACCCGGATCGCTTGAGTCCAGATACAACAATTGAGCCTGAATTACATTGGCCGTATAATCGTCAACCTGTGTACCTAAAAATATGATACGGTCCATCATCAACCGTGAAAAAACGTCCATCTGAGCAACGTTCAATTGGCGCTCTTCGATAATCGTCGGAGAGATGTAGCTGCTGGTTATATTCATATAACTGTCCAGCGCGTTACTGCTCATCCCTAAATGCTTCGTTGCATACTTTCTGAAATCTTCCATAATCTATAGTCTTATTTGTATTACCGAAAAGTCATAAAAAAAGGGATTCCCCTCTTACTTATCGGAAAAACAAAGTTATAAATAAATTTCTGAAAGAAACAACTTATTTGCAATCCGGTAAGATATTTTTTCGAGAGAAAGCCCTTTTTCGAAGAAAAAAAGCAGCCGGAGCTGCCTTTTAGGGGATATTATTCTTCAAAAAGTTTATTGAACTCGTCGGCTGTTACTTCTTTAGTATCCAGTTCAACCTGTTCTTTCAACCAACCTGCCAGTTTTTCTTCAACTGCGCGGTCGATGATATTCTGCAAGGTCTGTTTATTTTTTAAAATGTCTTTAGCGTAGTTAGCCAGCACGTCTTCTGGAACGGAAAGCATTCCGTACTGGGCGAACTGAGCTTTAGCCACACGTTTAGCAAAGTCTTCGATATCGGCATCTTCAACTTTCAGACCGTTTTCTTTCACCAGATTTTCTTTGATCAGGTGATATTTCAGGTCTTCCACGATCTGCGGATATTCTTCGTCGATCTTTTCTTTTGTATTCTTTTCGTTTGCAACCAGCAACCAACGTTTCAGCAGGTCTTCGGCAAAAGCCAGTTCACCGGCTTTCTTAACCAAAATGTCGCGGGTATCGGTCAGGAACTTGAAGTCGCTCTGCGGAGTGAACTGTTCAGCCAATGCTTCGCGGATCTTGTTCTTAAATTCTTCTTCGCTGGTAACGACACCTTCTCCGAATACTTTGTCAAACAATTCCTGGTTCAGCTCTGCATTCTTGTGGCGAGTCACTTCCTTTATTTCGAAGCTAAAGTCACCTGTGATACCGGCAACAGCATCTTTCTCTACTTTCAGGAATGAAGCGATTTCAGCCTCTGCACCTTCATAAGCCTTGTTTGGATTGAACACCACTACCGTATTTTTCTTTGCACCCAGGAATTTGACCTTCTCAGCTTCATCCTTGATATACATCGGCATCAGGACTGCATCTTCAACAACGATACCGCCTTCTTTCGGAGCACCGTTTTCCAGTTCGGCAACTGTACCTTTTATCAGGTCTTTTTCTTCTACATCGTCAACCTCGTCATAAGAACCGAAGTTAGCCTGATAAGCTTCAACCTGTTTGCCGATCATTTCGTCGTCGATCTTTACCTGATAGTAAGGAACTTTATCGTTCTTGGAAAGTTCGATCTTGATTTCCGGAGCTAAAGCAACATCAAAACAAAATTCAAACTCTTCCTGAGTATCGAAGTTTATTTCTTTCTGTTCAGTTTCGTTAGGCAGCGGTTCGCCCAAAATGTTCAGTTTGTTTTCACGGATATAGCCGTACAGGTTTTCAGAAACCAATTTGTTGATTTCTTCCACCAACACATGCTTTCCATACATTTTCTTCACCATACCCATCGGCACCATACCCTTACGGAAACCCGGCACATTTGCTTTCTGACGGAAGCTGCGAAGGCTCTTTTCCACCTTATCAGCATAGTCAGCTTTCACTATTTCTAATTTCACAATGCCTTTTGTGGCATCAATGTTTTTAAGCGAAATGTTCATTCTGAATGATTTATTTAATTAATAGTCTTGTTCGAATTTTAGGGTGCAAAATTAGACTTATTCTTTTAATCTCGCAAATTGTTTGCTTAATTTGTTATAACCGAGATGAATTTAGGAGCAATATTATTTTTTCGAGGCTAAAATGTTGTTTATCTAAAATAAATGTATTCCTTTGTGATATGAAAGGGCAACCTGTTACGAAGTTCCGGTTTACTACTTTCATTAAGTAACTATTTTATTTTTTTAATTTCTATTTTTATGAACATTTATGTTGGTAACCTGAACTATCGTGTTCGGGAAGATGATTTGAAACAAGTAATGGAAGAATACGGTACAGTTGATTCTGTAAAGATCATCAAAGACCGTGAAACCGGCAAATCAAAAGGTTTTGCTTTCGTTGAAATGCCCGACGATGCAGCAGCAAAGAAGGCTATCGAAGAATTAAATGAAGCCGAATACGAAGGCCGTCAAATGGTAGTAAAAGAGGCTCGTCCTAAATAATTACTTTTTCGGAAAAAAATAAAAAACTTCTGCTTATCTTTGAGCAGAAGTTTTTTTTATGTCCAAACATATGTTCTTAAAAGGTATATATGCCGGAAAACCGGCCTTCTTCCAATTATTCGTTTTACTCTTGCTGGTTTTGGCAGGGGCTATTTTCTCATCACTGATCGCGATGGGGATATTTTATATGGTATATGGCATTCATGCCGATATAATGCAATATCCCGACATGATGCGCCTTTTACAATTATTATCGGCTATCGGAACTTTCCTGTTCCCAGCTGTTGCACTCGCCTGGACTTGCAGTAGCAATCCGAAAGAATATCTGTCGATCGGAGAAATACCAACAGGACAAATCCTGTTGCTCACGCTACTCAGCGTCTTCCTGCTCTCTCCCACCATCAGCCTGACCGGGCTGTTGAATAAACAAATGGAACTGCCGTCTTTTATGGAGCCGGTAGAAAACTGGATGCGGGCACAGGAAAAAACGGCCGAAGAGCTGACACTGATGTTGCTGGCAGGAAAAGGGATCGTGACATTGCTGTTCAACCTGCTCGTCATCGCCGTTGCCGCCGGTATTACAGAAGAATTTCTTTTCAGGGGAGCTGTGCAGCGGGTGATCGGCGGATGGACACACAACCATCATATTATCATCTGGAGCGCGGCTATTATCTTCAGCGCCTTCCACATGCAGTTTTTCGGTTTCCTGCCCCGTATGCTGTTAGGGGCTTACTTCGGTTACCTGCTCTACTGGAGCCGTAATATATGGATACCTGTCTTTGCTCATTTCACGAACAATGCCTTTGCCGTAATAGGTATGTCGGATGCCAAACTGAAAGATAACGAATTCATCACCGGCGATATCTCCGCACAAAACCTGCTGCCTTACACCGTCGCAGCCATTATCTCATTGTTTCTGTTTTATGCCTGTGCGAAAAAGATCAAGCAGTTGACAGCACGAAAAAACTAAAAGTCTTTTTTGCGAAGCACAAAGTCCTTACCCAGGTACTTTTCGCGCACGATCTCGTTTTCCGCCAACTGTTCGGCTGTTCCCTGGAAAAGCACTTTTCCCTCGAACAAGAGGTATGCACGGTCGCAAATACTCAATGTCTCATACACGTTATGATCGGTAATCAGGATACCGATATTCTTGTGTTTCAGTTTAGCGACGATACTCTGGATATCCTGTACGGCAATCGGGTCGACACCGGCAAACGGTTCGTCGAGCATGATAAATTTCGGGTCGATAGCCAGACAGCGGGCAATCTCGGCACGCCGGCGTTCACCTCCGGACAACTGATCACCCAAGTTTTTCCGCACCTTGTTCAAACCAAATTCGGCAATCAGGCTTTCCAATTTTTCTTTCTGGTATTCGGCAGTCGTTCCCGTCATTTCCAAGACAGACCGGATATTATCCTCCACCGTCATTTTACGGAAAATAGAAGCCTCCTGCGCCAGGTAACCGATGCCGTTGCGGGCACGTTTATAGACCGGGAACTTCGTGATCTCCATATCGTTCAAAAAGATCTTTCCTTCATTGGGTGTCACCAATCCTACCGTCATATAGAAGGTAGTCGTCTTCCCCGCTCCGTTCGGTCCGAGCAAGCCCACGATCTCTCCCTGTTTCACATTGATAGAAACATGGTTTACAACGGTACGTGTCTTATATTTCTTAACGAGGTCCTCCGTACGAAGCACCATTTGTTGTTCGTCTGCCATATCCAAAATCTTTGCCACAAAGAAACGGAATTAATTCCTTCCATACAAATAGAGGCGCGTCCTTTTTTAAGTACAAGGAGGGGGATGTCCCATTTGACATCCCCCTCCCATCACTTTCAATTTTCAACTATCAACTTTCAACTATCAGAGTTCTCCCGGTCTTTCCTCTTCCTTTCCCGGATCATCAGGAGTTGCCGGCGTTTCGGCGGTTACAGGCGAAAAAGTCAACAGTCTTTTAGTCCCTTTCAGTTCAGACCCCGGAGTAAAGATCAGCCGCGGAGGGCGAATCATACTCGGGTGAAACAACTTCTTGTCACTCACCCCTTCACTACCTACAGAAATACGGAAATTCCCCAATTCACCCAACTGAATAATCTTTCCTTCCTGCAGTTCCAGGTCCATAAAGAAATTAAGGTTATCCAAGACCGACTTCACATCCGCACTCGAAATAGAACTACGTGCCGAAATCAACTTACCTAAATACTTCAGATCGACAGTCCCTGTACTCTTCGACATTGCATAATACTTCTTTTCAGAATCTTTGTTTCCCGGCTCCGACGGACGAAGCACCAATACATAACCTTGTGCCATAATTTAAAATTGTTATTAAGTTATATTCCCGTTATCGGGAACAATGCAAAGGTATGTCAGTCGGAAAGTGTTAAAAAAGCAGTGAGAGGGAGTGATAAATAATGATTTATCGGTGTATTTCGTGTTTGTGACATAGCGTCGGGAGTATCTGTTTCCCCTCTCGAGAGGGGATAAGGGGTGTGTTATCTTTCTGTGTATCAAAGAGAATTCACACACCCCCTGCCCCCTCTCAAGAGGGGAAGGAGTTACCATCAGTCGATATAAACACCAAAAAAATCAGCACTTATTATTCCATCTCACTGCTTTTCTCCATCAGCTCCACAAAATCGAAAGAATCGGCTTTTGCATATCTGATTTTATCGGATAAGGTCTTTATTTTCAATCCTATATTAAAAGAGAGAAGAAGGGAGAAAGATAATTGGGTATAAGAAGTTTTATGATTTTTACAGGGTTTCGCTAATAAATTAAGGACTTTCAGGAAAAGATTTAACTCTTCCATATCATACAGAAATTGCCCTAATATCGTCTCATCGTGCAGGTAATTGAGAAACTCCTGCCGTTCACTTTTAATCAGGCGCACCAGAAAAAGGCGGTAGGACGGATTCAGTTCGTTCCATTCCGAGAGGGCTATCGCGTATGTCTTACGGCGGAAGGCCAACTGCTCTTCAGCGGGCATGGAGGTTAAACACTGTTGATACAAAGACACGGACGGGTTGGCGCCGTTAAACAGCGTCGTCAGTAGTTCTTTCATAAAATATGTTCGGAGGGGGATTGTTTATCCCTCGCGCCCCGAAAGCCACTTATCCCTTTGGTATTAGTGGCGGAAAGAGAAGCCCTAAAAGACTCTTCTTCAAGGATGGATTAACAATAATGTTATAAAAAAACGAAGCCCCGAAGATGCTTAACCACCTCCGGGGCTTGTTTTCTGTATGCTTTCGCCCTTCACAGGGCTACCGGCTACATTGAACTTTTAATTCAATATACTTTAGTATTATTAATATTAAATCCGACTGCTTGTTCGCCTGTCGCAGGTTAGTTGGAGGGTTTCGCCTCCGCGCAGTCAAAGAATTATTCGATTATTTTTCAATCTTATTTTACGATAGCCTTCACAGCTTCTTCGCCTTCGACAGCTACAACTACCACACCTGCCGGAGCAGCGATCGTAGCATTGTCGGATGTGATGATTGTGTTAGCCACTGTCTGACCCAAGATGTTGCTGATGACAACCTTCTTGCCGGCAGCACCTACGATCTGAACACCACCGTCTGCGGCGATCACCTTCACTTCAGATACGGCTACTTCGTCGTTTGAAGTGGCATAATCCGGAGCATTCAGCGTAGCAATCATGTTTTCTTCCGATTCTGCCTTGGCAACCAACAGACCGTTGATACTTACTACATACTGGCCAGTCATTGACTTCATGAAGTAGTTTTCTGTACCGTCGATCACTTCGAAGCGGAACTTGAAGTTGTCGATATCCGGCAACTGGTTCGTTCCGGTAGCCTCGTTGAAAGTAACCTCAGTTACACCTGCACAAACTGTATCAGGAGCCAAAGCACCAGCCTTTTCATCGAAGTTGCTTACGATCAAAGAGTCTACACCGTAACGGCTTGCTGTACGGAAGTACAGGCGAGGAGCATTTTGCAAAGAGTACAGTTCTTTGTTGTTTGCCACCGTGTCTTGATGAGCCACTGTCAAGTACATTCTTTCAGCAGCAGCTTCTTCAGCTTGGGCTTCTTCTTCACCTTCAGCAGCCTTGATGCCCTGAGAAATGAAGTAAGATGCTGCGATGTCCTTCTTGTAGTTTACTGTATCGAACCACAAAGTGAAGTTGTCGTTTACGAACTTGTCTGCGTCAGCCTTCAGGTCGTTGCCCGGTTGAGCCATTACAGCCAGGTTGTTCGCACCCATAGCCAGACGGTCGTTGTTGTTGTAGATGTTGTAATGAGCCGGGTCAGAGAACAACATAGAAGGTGTTTCTTTCGGAGTAATCGTGAACAGGTCAGCTTTCTGGTCTTTCAATGATGCAGGATAGACATCGCCATACTGAGCGTTTACGGTTGCGATCATAACATCTTCCCATTTGATCTCAGTCGTAGACGGGCTGTTGATGGCAGCCGTGTCGATCATCATATAAGTACCGGCTTCGCCGATTTCTTTCAACAGGAAGATAGACGCCGGGGTTGTAGTAACACCTGTCAAGATATACTTGTCACCAACCTTTGCCACATATTCACCCTTCTTCGTCTTCAATTTGTAAGAGTAGCGGTACAGGTTGTCTACGCCTTCAGCTTCGGCACCATACTTGCTTCCGTCGCCTACAGCTTCCAACTGGAAGTAGTTGGCGTCTTCGAGCAATGCCAATGTAGAGTCTTCTTTTGCCCACATAAACAGATCGCTCATGAAAGGAGAAGCAGAAGCTACCTTATAAGAGATGTTTTCCAACGTCTCCGGATCATAGTAGCCGTAACCTGTCGTAGCATACGACTTGGCATCTTCACCTGTTCCGAATGTGATCAGATTGTCTTTGCCAACGCTTTCGCATTTGGCATCTTCCAACATGATGGTATCGCTGCCGACTGCATATACACCGGCAAGTTCGTTACCTTCGCTGTCTTTCACCTTGTTGAATGCTCCCATGTAGGTAATACCCGGGAATTCGCGGTTCTTGAGTTCGTACACCTTATCGGCAACTACGTTCACTACCCACTGTGTAGAAGGCTGTGCAGCAGAAGCCTTGTCGGCAAATGCTTTAGCATCAGCACCGGTAGCCAGATAATTCACGATCTGGTTGGCAACGACATATTTGCCCTTGTTGTCACCATCGTTCAACGATTTGATGAAGTAAACCTTCTTGGCGGCAATTTCGGCGTTGCCCTTCAAGTTACCGGAACGGTTCGGAGAGGTGATGTTGGCATATGTGATACCGTGTTTTTCATCTGTCTTCTTGATAGCACGTACAGAGTCGACAACCAACACCGTCAGAGAACTCATGGATCTCAAGGCAACGACTGCTTCAGAGCGGTCGAGATTGCCATAAACATCATTTGCCGTCTCTACACTCAAACCTGTCTTCACATTTTCCTGATCAGCACCATTCCACCATGAAGCATTGTCAGGATTCGGAGAGTCCAATTTGATCGGAGTAGCCACCGGTTTGATCGACATGGAGTCTGTTGCATAGAAATATTCTACGACAAACATGTGCAAGCTGTCAAGACCGGATTTGTACTTAGGACTAGTTGAGTTGCGAAGGAATACAGAGTCATTCTTGACATCCAGATACATGGACTTAACATTTTCGACAGTAGCTGTATCCACATACAGGAAGTTCATGTGTTCTGCCGAACCGACCTTCTGGAACATCAAGGTGTCACACTCGCCACTTCCCGAAGCTCGCAAATCGGGGAAGTACGGAGTAGTGTTATTCGCTTTCTTCGCATGGATAGACATCGCCTTCCAGTTGTTGTCCGTCAAGACATTGACCTCTCCGTCGCTTACATCAGACTTGTTGTCACGACCGGTCACTTCGGCAAAGCCGAACTGCTTGATGTAATTGTTGAAGTCGTCGGCTGTCAGGTTGAACGATGTTGTAATCCCGAAGGCCTGGATAATACCGGCATCAGGGTTGTTGATGGCTTCAGCATCGCTTTTACTATTGGCTCTGTCCATACCGTAAAAACCTTCACCTGCTCTGACAGTCCAAACGGAGTCTTTTTCACCGATAGCGTAGAGACCTTTATCATCGTCATACGCCCACTTGGAAATCTTACCGCCCAATTTAACAGAACCGGACTTTGCATCGAAAGAAAGGGGCTGTTTAGTCGCTCTGTTCTGGAAAGAATAGGCCTTGCTACCCGTTTCCTGCGTCACCGTCACCTGCCATGCCAAAGAGTCCAAACGTACGAAAGTAGAGTCGGATGTTCCCAACACGGTCGAATCGAGTTGTCCGCCTTTGGCTACCAACCCATTCTTACCTGTTGAACTCCTCAAATAAACGAAATCTCCGGTTTCGACTTTTTCCCAATCCACTTCTTCATAAGGAGTGGCAGTCTGTGCACTTGCCGAAGAGATTCCACAAGCCGCCATCAAAGCGACCATAAGAGTAGAAAACTTCTTGTTCATAATTCTAAAATGTTTAATTAATAATAATAATAATGTAACTAATATGTATTTCGTCCTATCGGATAGCCCTGCATTACAGGACTTTTAACTTAATTCCGGTAAAATGACGAGAGAAAACGTACGTTTTTTTTAGTCATTTTTTGGGGGCCTATTGACAGGTTCGTATTGAAAAGGTGTGTTTTCGTACAGCTTAAGCTATCTAATTGATAAGAAAGAATATAGAAAAGGAAAAATTCTTTGAGAAAAGGATTGCAGGTTCAAAAAGTAGTTGTATTTTTGTAGCTGAAAAATGACGAATCTAAACGTACGTTTTCATTAGTCATTTCCAAAATCTCATCTATCCCCATTAAAATCAACCGCTTACAGTCCTATAAAACAGTCAAAAACATAGGTAAAATCACCTTGTTTTCAGGATGCACATACACATATTAATATCCATACATAAATAAAAGAAAATCAGCCCAATATCCATCTAAAATTGTCCTCCTCCCCCAACTATCAAAACCTGCCAAAATATCCCTTTTTGGCAAGGAGGGCATTATCTGCATCCAGAGGATGTTAAGAAAACATAAAGGCGGAGAGTACCCAATGAGGCATCAACACGTCCGCGGCAGCTTTGTAGCTCCACTATAAAGAAAGATAGATTCACCCATATTGCAAGTTCCTTTATTATAATTACCTTTGTAACAAAGGTATCCAAGCTATGATATTTACACCTAAAACAGAAGAAGAGTTGAGAACGATATTTGTAGCCTCCTGCGTAGAGTCCGCTGCAAATGCGGTGGGATGTCCTGCAAGAGAAATGTATGGCCGGATGAAGCGCATAGGTCTGATAGATAATTATATCTGGAAGTTCTACGACACGCTTCACACACAGAGTCGCGAATACGTTACCGAAGACGTTCTGGAAACCTTATCGCTCTGGGAGAAGAGACAATCAGATTTGCCTTTTGAATCAGGAAATGATAGATAATTATCTTCATTTTATCAACGTTGAACAAGTAAAAGAGAAATAACGATGCTGTCACCCCTTTTAATGTGGAATAAAATCGGCCGGATCGCATTGATCCTGGCAAAGCGCTTGGAGGTATCTCCCCTACGCGCCTTAGATGTGTTTTATAGCTCCAATGTATGCGACCGTATGCACGATCCACAAGAAGAGCTCTATACTTTCAGCGACGAATATATCGCTGACGAAGTTATGCTGGAACTACAACGATTTTCATACTTTTGATTATAACAATAAAGGAGAGGTGTCAAAAGCTATCTCTTTCCCCTCTTGAGAGGGGATTAAGGGGTGTGTTATATGCAAACATATTGATTATCAACTTGCATGTATTTAACACACCCCCTTCCCCCTCTCAAGAGGGGAATAAGAATGACTTT
>OGZX01001431.1_pt1 | contig 23703 bp, 17 predicted proteins | sample 1576881 | NCBI WGS metagenome assembly OGZX01 (sample SAMEA3541542, study PRJEB24748) | human gut metagenome | biome: human gut; feature: human-associated habitat; material: faeces | place: China | collected 2012
CTCGACCCAATGATTAAGAGTCATTTGCTCTACCAACTGAGCTACCAAGTCATTCATGCTATCGTTGTTTCTCGATTGCGGGTGCAAAGATAGGAGTTTAATTTTTCTTTGCAAACTTTTCTTCGAGTTTTTTGATTAAAAATCTATTCGAACTCAAAAATATCGGATGGTGTAGTCCGCTTCAATGCATGCAAGAAGACATCTTTCCCTACCCGTACACCTTCCTGAAACAGACGGATATCGACTGTTTTATAGGCAAGTTCGGGATGATTATTATCACGGCTCAGGTGACACAGCCAGATGTCCTTCAGCTTTGGGTCATAATGGGTGGCCAGAAACTCGGCTGCCTCACGATTGCTCAGGTGTCCAGTCGGACTGGCTACGCGTTCTTTCAGGAAAGCGGGATAAGTGCCGAACTGCAACATTTCTTCATCATAATTGGCTTCTATGATCAGATGATTTGCCATACTCATGTATTTACTGACCGTATCGGTAATATGGCCGACATCCGTTGCAAAAGTGAACTTATGGTCGCCATATTCGATATAGTAGCCGACATTATCGGTACTGTCATGCGGGACTTCAAAAGCAGTAATACGAAAATCACGGATCGTGAAAGGAATTTCCTTTTCAATTATTCTACGGGAGTTGACCAATGTCTCCTCCACATAGCGGCTTTTTTCGATACCCCTATGGACAGCGGCAGTCGTATAAACCGGAAGGTTGAGCTTCTCTCCCAGGCAACCCACCGTCTTGATGTGATCAGCATGGTCATGCGTGATCAGGACTGCTACAATTTTGGAGAAGTCGATCGCTCTATCTTTCAACACCTTCTTTATGGTACGGATACCGATACCTGCATCAATCAACACCCCGAACTCGGGTGTTCCCAGATAATAGCAGTTTCCACTGCTTCCACTTGCCAAACTTAAAAATGATAGTTTCATTTCAATATCCAATTCAGTCCTTAACAGGAATTACGGGCGAAACGTATCAGGGATTGTCACCTCCCCGATCAGCGAACAGTTCATGTGGTCCTTCACCTCCTCCGGCGTCAGGCCGTGGCCGAAAAGAAACATGAGCTTGGTGACAGCACTTTCCGTCGTGCTGTCGAATCCGCTTATCACCCCCGCTTCCAATAATTTATGCCCTGTCTCGTACCGGTGCATTTCGACACTTCCGGCACTACACTGGGTTACATTCACAATCACAATTCCCCGGCTTACCGCATCTTTGAGCATCGCCAGGAACCAGTCGTAACACGGAGCGTTTCCGCTCCCGAACGTTTCCATGACCACTCCTTTCAGGTCCGGGATATTCAGGATACTTTCTACCACCTGCGGGGAAATACCCGGGAAAAGTTTCAGTATCGCGATATTCCTGTCCAGCAGGTAATGCGGCTTCAAAGGTTTCCGGGAGACAGGATGATAGACCTGCTGCGTGTCATACTTTATATAGATGCCGGCATGCGCCAGCGGAGGATAATTGTATGAACGGAACGCATTGAAGTTGTCCGCGTTGATCTTACTCGTACGGTTACCCCGCAACAGGTCGTTCTCGAAAAAGATGCAAACCTCCGGAACAACCGGAATGCCGTTATCCTTGGCGGCGGCAATCTCGATAGCGGTAATCAGGTTTTCCTTTCCATCCGTCCGCAACATACCGATCGGCAACTGCGAACCGGTAAAGATAACCGGTTTACTCAGATTCTCCAACATAAAACTCAAAGCTGATGCAGTGAACGACATCGTATCCGTACCATGGAGCACGACAAAGCCGTCGTACAGCTGGTAGTTGCCAGCAATGATCTTCACAATCTTCATCCACGATTCCGGCCCCATCTCCGACGAATCCATCGCCGGGTCGAACTGGATAGTCGAAACGGCATACCCCAGCTTCTTCAACTCCGGCATATTATCCTTCAAATGCTGGAAGTTGAACGATTCCAGCACGCCGGTCTCAGGGTTTTCGATCATACCGATTGTTCCACCTGTATAGATGAGCAGGATAGAGGCTTTCTCACTTTGAGTGTTCATGTTTGCTGTCATATAGAGCACAAAGTTAATAATTTTATTCTTCCCCTTTTAATACAGGAACGCTTATATGATATTTTACTGCCAGTATTCTTGCAACAAATATACCGGTCGCCGCAATCAACTGTGTCAGCGACGGGCCGATCCCCATTTGCAGACAGGCAAAATAGATAAGGCCGCCCAGCACACAGGCCAGTGCATAGATATCTTTACGGAATATCAGCGGCACCTCGTTAATCAGGATGTCACGGATCATACCGCCGAAAGCTCCCGTGATCGTCCCCATCACAATGGCCACCCACATGGGAAAGCCGAAAGCAAGTGCCTTCTCGATGCCGACCACACCAAACAAACCAAGCCCGATCGCGTCGAATATAAAGAAGGTATTGTTCAAACTAATAACATATTTCCGGAATATAATAACAAAGAGTAATGCCAGCGCCGAGATAATCAGGTAAGAGGCCTGTTCCATCCAGAAAGGAGTGGCATTGAGCAGGATATCACGAATCGTCCCCCCCCCTACTGCAGTAACTACACCAATCACATACGCACCGAACCAGTCAAATTGTTTAGCAGAAGCCAAGCGGATACCACTAATAGCAAAGGCAAATGTCCCGGTGTAGTCGCAAAACGTAATGAAGTCTATCATTTTGATTTTTTCTGCAAAAATAAGTATTTCCTTTCAATGTTGTTGTTTTCTATCAAGTCGACCTGATAATAATTTAAACCAAACGAATACCCGACTGTTAATTATACATATGTTTGTACCTAATTACCTGCTGAAGGTTATCTAATTAAGAGAAAAATGAAGAAATTTATATTAGCCGGACTTATTTGTCTGCTTTCGTCCTCTTGGGCATGGGGACAAGATTACATTCCTCAAACAGTACACCGTTATTACGTCAGTGATACGACCTTGTCCCAACCCCGCCGCCCCTGGAAAGCGGCAGCCGAAACATTCGGGCTTAACATGCTTGTCTGGGGATTCGACCGTTTCATCATGAAAGAAGAATGGTCCTATATCAATGGGCATACCATCAAAAGCAACTTCAAAAAGGGTCCGGTCTGGGACACCGACCAGTTCACCACAAACCTGTTCTCCCATCCCTATCACGGCTCACTCTATTTCAATGCGGCCCGCAGTAACGGAATGAATTTCTGGCAGTCCGCCCCGTTTGCGGCCGGCGGCAGCCTGATGTGGGAATTCTTTATGGAGACCGAGCCGCCTTCGATCAACGATATGCTGGCAACGACGTTCGGCGGGATCGAGTTGGGTGAAATCACCTACCGCCTGTCCGATTTGTTTATCGACAACCGCTCGTCGGGAGCCGAACGCGTAGGGCGCGAAGTGCTGTCGGGCATCCTCTCCCCCGTCCGTGCATTCAACCGTATCATTTCGGGCGAAGCCTGGCGGCACAGTTCTTCCAAAGGACGTACTTACAGCTCCGTCCCGGTCAACTTCGTAGTGACGACAGGGCCGCGTTTTTTAGCTGAACAGGAAGGATCAAAACGGGGAACGACCAGTTTGAATGTTAACTTCCGTATCGACTACGGGACACCGATTAATGATGATTTCTATTCGCCTTACGAATGGTTCCGCTTTAACTTCGGGCTCGACCTGTTCTCCGCCCAATCGGTCGTCAGCCAAGTAAATGCCATCGGCGCCTTATGGGGAAAAACGGTTTGGACAAAAGGGCCGCGTACACTCTCCGCCGGGTTCTTCCAGCATTTCGACTTCTACAATTCCGAACTGCGCAAGGGAAGCGACATGACCGTTCCGCCCTATCGCATTGCCGCACCGGCCTCGGCAGGGGGCGGTCTAATCTACTACAAACAGGCGACACCGGGAGACAAAACTGATATATATTCCGAATTTTACCTCAACGGCGTTGCATTGGGCGCCAGTCTGTCCGATTATATGCTGCTCGGCGAGCGGGATTACAACCTGGGCAGCGGTTACAGCACAAAAGCCGGAGCCGGCATCATCTATGACAAACGGCTGGCTTTCCTGCTCAATCTGGAGAATTACCATATCTTCACATGGAGGGGTTACAATCCGGAGATGGACTGGTCCACCACAGACCCAAACACCCTGAATATCCAGGGCGACAAGGGAAATGCACGTCTGACGATTTTCTCGATGAAACTGGCCTACATACTGAAAGACCGATGGAACATCACGCTGACAAACCGTTATTTCTCGCGCCGGACAAACTATAAGTATTATCCGCGCGTAGATAGCTCCACTTACGACTTAATGTTAGGATTGGGCATACGGATTTAGTTCTTCCGTTCCAGTTCGTTCAGGTTCTCCATCTTCTTTCGTTGCAGGAATTCGTAGATTCCTTCCAGATGCTCAGTGACTTTCTTGTTGCCGAACTCATATACTTTGGTGACAAGCCCGTCAAGGAAATCACGGTCGTGCGAAACGACAATCAACGTCCCGTCAAAGTCCAGCAGGGCCTGTTTCAGAATGTCTTTCGTTTTCATATCCAAATGGTTCGTCGGCTCGTCGAGAATCAACAGGTTGACCGGTTCGAGCAGCAGCTTGATCATCGCCAGACGCGTCCGTTCGCCCCCCGAAAGCACTTTCACTTTCTTTGCCGAATTCTCACCTCCGAACATAAAGGCTCCCAACAGGTCCTTGATTTTATTCCGGATATCGCCTTTAGCCACGTCGTCTATCGTCTGAAACACCGTCAGATTTTCATCCAGTAGGGAAGCCTGGTTCTGGGCGAAGTAACCGATCATCACATTGTGGCCGATCGTCAGTGTACCGTCATGCTCAATTTCTTTCATAATACACTTCACCAGCGTAGATTTACCCTCGCCGTTCTTTCCGACAAAAGCGATCTTGTCGCCACGTTCGATCGTTAGGTTGGCATTACGGAAAACGGTATGCTCGCCATACGACTTCGCCACATTCTCGATGATCACCGGATAGGAACCGGAGCGGGGCGACGGCGGGAATTTCAGGCGCAAAGCGGAAGTATCCTCTTCGTCCACTTCCAGTATCTCCAGCTTTTCCAGCATCTTCACACGGCTCTGCACCTGCAAGGTCTTGGAATAAGTGCCTTTGAAACGTTCGATAAACTCTTTCGTTTCAGCAATAAACTTCTGCTGTTCGTCATAGGCTTTCTGCTGCTGTTCGCGACGTTCCTTACGCAATTGCAAGTATTGGCTGTAATTCACTTTATAGTCGTATATGCGGCCCATCGTCACTTCAATCGTGCGGGTGGTGATATGATCGACAAAGGCACGGTCATGGCTGATCACGACAACCGCTTGCCCGTTATCGATCAGGAAATCTTCCAGCCATTGGATAGACTCGATATCGAGGTGGTTTGTCGGCTCGTCCAGCAACAACACATCCGGCTTCTTCAGCAGCAACTTAGCCAGCTCGATACGCATACGCCATCCGCCGCTGAACTCGCTCGTCTGGCGCGTAAAGTCTTCACGGGTAAAGCCCAACCCCAACAGCGTTTTCTCTATGTCGGCATCATAATTGATCTCTTCAATGGAATAGAACTTCTCGCTCAGAGTCGAAACACGTTCGATCAGTTCCATATAACTGTCCGATTCGTAGTCCGTACGCGTTTCCAACTCCTTGTTCAGTTCGGCAATCTCCGCCTCCATCTGGTGCAGATGGGCAAAAGCCTGCGCAGTCTCTTCAAACACCGTACGCCCGTCTTCCGTCATCAAATGCTGCGGCAGATAAGCGATCACCGTATCTTTCGGGGCGGATACTTTTCCGCGAGTCGCCTCACGTACGCCTGCCAATATCTTCAACAAAGTGGATTTACCAGCCCCATTCTTCCCCATCAAGGCAATCCTGTCTTTCTCGTTAATGACAAAAGAAACATCCGAAAATAGTGCGCTACCGCCAAACTCCACTGTTAGTCCGTCTATTGAAATCATATATTATTAATGTATTATCTTATATAAAACGAGCGGCAAAGGTACAAAATAAATCGACATCCTTAACCAATGCCCTTTCGTGCCTTATCATAATAAATAATGATTCAATTCTGGCAAATGCTGAACCCTTCCATATTTCCATCTCATCGTTATGGTTCGGGCAAATCATAACGATGATCCGCCAAAACCATACTGATGTCTATAATTTCAAATCGGCTTTACGGAAGAGAGTCTTTTGGGCTGATATTGAATATTCAGGGATTTATTATACCTTTGCCTCACACTCAATAACAGATGTTTATGCAAACAATACTAATCATTGAAGATGAAAAGCGTGTGGCCGATTTGCTGAAAGCGGGATTGGAGGAAAACGGTTATCAGACGATGGTTGCCTACGACGGAGCAATGGGCCTGCGTCTCTTCCAGTCCAATTCATTCCAGTTGGTGATTTCGGATATTATCCTCCCGAAACTGGACGGTTTCGACCTCTGCAAAGAGATACGCAAACTCAATGCGCAGGTCCCTATCCTCATGCTCACCGCCCTCGGTTCGACGGACGACAAGCTGGACGGTTTCGACGCCGGTGCTGACGATTATATGGTGAAACCTTTCGATTTCCGTGAGTTGAATGCCCGGATCAAAGTCCTGCTGAAAAGGAATATCGAGACACCCGCCAGCGAACCTGTAAAAATCGATTATGCAGATTTATCCATCGACCTGAACCTCCGGGAAGTGATGCGCAATAACATCCCGATCAAACTCTCGCCAAAAGAATATAACCTGCTCGTCTACATGGCCGAAAACGCCGAACGGGTGATCAGCCGTATCGAGATAGCCGAGAAAGTCTGGCATACGCATTTCGACACGGGGACCAACTTCATCGACGTCTACATCAACTATCTGCGTAAGAAGATAGATCGTAATTTCGAAGTCAAACTAATCCATACCAAGCCCGGAATAGGATTTATCTTAACCGATAAGCTATGAAAATAAGAACAGCCCTCACGCTCAAAAACACAGGAGTAACGGCAACCGTCTTCCTCCTCTGCATGGCCATGATCTATCTGGTCAGCGACCACACGCGCAGCAAGACTTTCTACCATGACCTCAAAAGCGAAGCGGTCACCAAAGCCCACCTGTTCCTCCAAAACCAGGTGGATGCTCGCACCATGCAATCCATCTATCTGAACAATAAAAAGTTTATAAACGAGGTCGAAGTTGCAATTTATACGACCGACTTCCTGATGCTCTACCATGATGCCATACAAAACGATATCATCAAGGAAAACCGAGAGATGATCGACCGCATTCTGCACGAGAAAGAGATCGAGTTTTATGTCGATAAGTATCAGGGCATCGGTATGCTTTATTCCTTCGGCGGAAAAAATTACATCGTTACCGCCGCCGCATATGACGGCTATGGCTACGACAACCTCTTCGAGCTTCGCAACACGCTGCTTGTCCTCTTCGTCATCGGCCTCTCCCTGCTGTTTGTTTCCGGCTATATACTGGCCCGCGCTTCGCTGAAGCCTATCCGGGATATCGTGCGGGAAGCCGAAACGATCACGGCTCACCACATCGACCGGCGCCTCCCCGTCAAAAACGAGAAAGACGAATTGGGCGAACTCAGCACCACCTTCAACGCCCTGCTCGAGCGATTGGAAGCCTCGTTCAACTCACAGAAAATGTTCGTCAGCAATGTGTCCCACGAAATGCGGACGCCTTTGGCCGCACTTATCGCCGAGCTGGACCTCGCCTTGCAAAAGGAACGTACCGGCGAACAATACCGCAAAGCCATGCAAAACGCCCTCCAGGATGCCGGGCGCATGAATAAACTGATCGATGGCCTGCTCAACCTTGCCAAGGCGGACTACCAAAAGGAGCAGATCAAGATGCAGGAGATACGCCTCGACGAACTGCTGCTCGACGTACGTGAGTTTATCCTCCGCGCACATCCCGACTACCACATCGAATTGCTTTTCGAACAGGAAGATGCGGACGATGACAACCTGATTACCGTACAGGGGAACCTCTACCTGCTCAACATCGCCTTCTCGAACCTGATCGAGAACAACTGCAAATATTCCGCCGACAAATCGTCTTTCATCCAGATTTCTTTCTGGGACAAGTGGACAATCGTCCGTCTTTCGGACGACGGTATCGGCATGTCGGAAACAGATAAGCAGAACCTCTTCACCCTCTTCTACAGAGGCGACCAGGAAAACAAGGTAGCCGGGCACGGCATCGGAATGGCGCTGGCCCAAAAGATTATCCACCTGCACCAGGGAAATATCGCCGTCCATTCGGAATATGGCAAGGGTACGACATTCGTCATCGAACTGCCCCATATTTAATAATCCTCCTGCGGTGAAACACGCTGTTCCCACCCTGCACTGAATACGCCGAGTTGTGCTTGCAGGCGGGAGACGAGCAGGTCGAGCAACGCTTTATGATCGCCCTTCGTTTCCATCTCGCAAAAGACGACCACGCGGTCCTCCTTCTCTTTATAGAACAGGGAATTCAGTTTTACGTCAGGATCAAAAGACAATGTGTTCATGACGATTTGCCTTGCCTTACCCGACACATCCGGCAGGCATTCGCTCTGGACGGAGTAGCGGCAGACGCTCGTCGCCCGATCTTCGATAAACTGGCACAGCGGACGGAACAGGCAATGCGTCGCCAGTACACACACCACGAGCGCAAAGGCCTCGGCATACATCCCGACAGCAGACAGGGTACCACAAGCCGCAGAACACCAGATCGTCGCTGCCGTGTTGAGCCCGCGCACGCTGAAACCATCCTTCAAGATCAATCCTCCGCCCAGGAAGCCGATTCCCGATACGATCTGCGCCGCCACGCGCGAAGGGTCACCATTGCCCGAAGTCATCGCATAGGAAAGCACGGTAAAGGCAGCAGCCCCAACCGAGACGAGGATGTTTGTCCGCAGCCCGGCATTGCGTTGCCTGTACTGCCGCTCCACACCGATAAGTGTGCCTGTCAGAAAGGCACAACCGATACGCAATAGATAGTCAGAGAATTGAATCATACATTTTTTCCCACAAAAATAGACTTCCGAAAGCAGCGTCATCATTAGAGAACTATTAAATCTCTATTAGAATACCATTAGAGTGACTCTAATAGTTTTCTAATGCCGCTCTAATGGTTTTCTAACAACGCCTCCCACCGGCACGGCCTACCTTTGCAGCATCCAAGAAACAGTAGGTATTCATAAACTTATAAAAAAGAACTACTATGTGGAAGAAGAAAAAAAGCAAAATACAATTCTCCTTTAATGCAGAGAAGGTATTTCTGGCCGCAGCACAGCCTTTAGACACTGTGTTTCACTATTTTCAAACTTCTCCCCTCGGCCTCACGCCCGACGAAGTGGAAGTGCGCCAGTCGCTCTACGGGCGAAACGAAGTGGAACACGAGAAGAAGAAAAATCCTGTCTCCACCTTTATTAAGGCCTTTATCAATCCATTCATAGGCGTACTCACCGCACTGGTGATTATATCCTTTATCCTCGACGTCCTGATCGCCGATCCCGGCGATCAGGACTGGACCGCTATCGTCATCATCTCGACAATGGTTGTCTTCAGCGCCATCCTCCGCTTCTGGCAGGAATGGAAGGCGAACGTGTCAAGTGAAGCCCTGCTCAAAATGGTGACGAATACCTGCTACGCCCGCCGCTCCGGAAACCACGACGAGGAAATCAGCATCGCCGAACTTGTCCCCGGAGACATCGTCATGATTGCCGCCGGCGACATGATCCCTGCCGACATACGCATCATCGAGGCTAAAGACCTATTCGTCAGCCAATCGTCCCTCACCGGAGAGTCCGACCCAATAGAGAAACGGCCGGAGCCCAAAGAGAATAAATATAGTAAAGGCAGCGTAGTCGAACTGGACAACATCTGCTATATGGGCTCGAACGTCGTCAGTGGCTCGGCCACCGGAATCGTCCTGGCAACGGGCAACAATACCTATCTCGGCACCATTGCCAAAAGCATTGCCGGACACCGTGCCGCCACCGCTTTCGACCGGGGCATCAGTAAGGTCAGTTTCCTGCTCATTCGTTTCATGCTGGTGATGATTCCTTTCGTCTTTCTGGTCAACGGGCTGACCAAAGGCAACTGGTTAGAGGCGTTTATCTTCGCCGTTTCGGTTGCCGTCGGGCTGACACCTGAGATGTTGCCGATGATTGTCACCGCCAACCTCTCGAAGGGCGCCGTGGCAATGTCAAAAAAGAAGACCATCGTCAAAGACCTCAACGCCATCCAGAACTTCGGCGCCATGAATATCCTCTGTACCGATAAAACGGGGACGTTGACCTGCGACCAGATCGTCCTTGAAAAATATATCAATGCAGACGGCAGCAACGATGACAACAAACGCATCCTGCGCCACGCCTACTTCAACAGTTTCTTCCAGACCGGACTGAAAAACCTCATGGACAAGGCCATCCTCTCGCACGTGAAAGAACTGTCGCTGGAATACCTGAAAGACAACTATACGAAGGTGGACGAAATCCCCTTCGACTTCACCCGTCGCCGTATGTCTGTCGTCGTGGAAGACAAACTTGGCAAACGCCAGATCATCACAAAAGGCGCCGTAGAAGAGATGCTGGAAATCTGTTCATACGCCGAGTTTAACGGAGCCGTCCACCCCTTCACCCCCGAACTGAAGGAGAAAGCGAGGGAGATCAGCCAACAGATGAACAAACAGGGTATGCGCGTCCTTGCCGTCGCCCATAAAAGCTACCTCGACAAGGAATTCAATTTCAGCGTAGCGGACGAAAGCGACATGGTCCTCATCGGCTACCTCGCCTTCCTCGACCCTCCAAAGCAGTCGGCGGCAAGTGCAATCAAACAATTGCATGAACATGGAATCGAGGTGAAAGTCCTCTCCGGAGACAACGACGCCGTTGTCTGCACCATCGCCCGGCAGGTCGGCATCGACACGGCTGGCGCACTGACTGGGCCCGAGTTTGCTGCCTTGAGCACAGAAAAACAGCGCATAGCTGTCCGCAAAACGACTGTTTTCTCCAAGCTCACCCCGATGCAGAAGACGCAAATCATCACGATCCTGCAAGAGCAGCAAAATACGGTTGGTTTCCTTGGCGACGGTATCAACGACGCGGCCGCCCTTCGTCAGTCCGACATTGGGATCTCGGTCGATTCTGCCGTCGACATCGCAAAGGAGAGTGCCGACATCATCCTCTTGCAAAAAAACCTTATGGTGCTCGAGGACGGCGTGATAGAAGGACGCAAGACCTTCGGTAATATCACCAAATATATCAAGATGACGGCAAGCTCGAATTTCGGGAATATGTTCAGCGTCATGGTGGCAAGCGCATTCCTGCCTTTCCTGCCCATGATGCCGATACACCTGCTCATCCAGAACTTGCTGTACGATATTTCGCAGACGACGATCCCCTTCGACCGCATGGACCCGGAATACCTCCGTAAGCCCCGCAAGTGGGATGCGTCGGATCTGAGCCGTTTCATGATCTTTATCGGTCCGATCAGTTCGCTGTTCGACATCATTACCTATTTAGTCATGTGGTATGCCTTCGGTTGCAACTCGGTCGAGCATCAGACATTGTTCCAGTCCGGCTGGTTTATCGAAGGGCTGCTCTCACAGACGCTGATCGTCCACATGATCCGTACGCGCAAAATCCCGTTTTTCCAGAGCTGCGCCTCCTGGCAGGTGACCGGGCTGACGTTCCTCATCATGGCTGTCGGCATCCTCATCCCCTTCACAGCCTTCGGCCGTTCGATCGGGTTGGAAGCGTTGCCGTTAAGCTATTTCCCGTGGCTCGTCGGCATCCTGCTCTCCTATTGCATCCTGACACAGTTGGTGAAGAACTGGTATATCAAACATTTTATCAAATGGCTATAAAAAGTAAGTATTAACACTGTCATTCAAGTTTAAGAAGATGAAAAAGAGAACACTACAATTCGTATTACTGAGTATGTTATGGCTTGTCGGATGCAAGAACAACATAGAAGAAAAAGAATACGGTGACTACCAGCACAAAGGCGACACAGTCATTGTCGCCAACCCGATACTGAATGAGAAGTTGAAAGTTGCGGAGGTGCAACTCCTGCCTTATTCCAAAGAAGTGGTGACAGCCGGAACGGTACAGGCAATCCCGACACAATTTGCCTACGTCGCACCTCCCTTCGCAGGACGGGTGATGCGGTCGTACGTATCTCTGGGCCAACAGGTACAGGAAGGGACACCTCTGTTCGAAATCAGTTCACCCGATTTCACAACGGCACAGAAGGATTTCTTCCAGGCCCGCCTCTCACGCGAGCTGGCACAGAAAGATTTCCGTCGCAAAAAAGACCTGACGGAAAACGGCGTGAGCTCGGAAAAAGAACTGGAGGAGGCTGAAAACACCTTGCTTATAGCCGAGAAGGAATATGAGAATGCCCTGGCCGCTCTGCGGGTCTACCAAGTGGACGAGCCGGAGAAGATGATACTCGGACAACCTCTTGTGGTCCGCGCTCCTATCACCGGGAATGTGATGGAGAACAACATCGTCACCGGGCAATACCTAAAGGACGATTCCGAACCGATTGCGGTAGTTGCCGACCTTTCAAAAGTATGGATTACGGCACAGGTAAAAGAAAAAGATATTCGTTTTATCCGCGAAGGAAACAAACTGGACATCGAAATCTCCGCTTTTCCCGGTAAGCATATCGAAGGAACGGTTTTTCACGTCGAAGAATCGGTCGACGAGAGCACCCGCTCCATCCGTGTGCTCTCGATATGCGATAACCGGGAAGAAATGCTGAAACTGGGGATGTACACAACCATGCATTTCATCAGCGAGCCTGCCGGGATGATCCATATTGCCGAAAAAGCGCTTCTGCAAGGTGAAAAGGATAGCTATGTGTATGTACAGGCATCCGAAAACAGATATGTGCGCAGGCCGGTGGAAGTGGAAATTGTAAAAGAAGGACTGGCGGTAATAGCTTCCGGGCTACGGGAAGGCGAGAGAGTGATTAGCGAAGGGGGTTACTACTTAAAATAAGAGGAGATGAAAAAAGATATAATGCTGACTGTAATACAGAAACGGTGGGTGATGCTCTGCCTGTTTCTGATGCTGTGCGTGTTCGGTTACTATTCCTGGAAGCAACTCTCTATCGAGGCCTATCCGGATATCGCCGACGTAACGTCGCAGGTTGTGACCCAGGTCCCCGGACTTGCCGCCGAGGAGGTGGAACAGCAGATAACCATTCCGCTGGAACGTGTTATCAACGGACTTCCCGGCATGCATGTGATGCGCAGCAAGAGTACTTTCGGGCTGTCGATGATTACCATCGTCTTTAAAGATGGCACGGAGGATTATTGGAGCCGGCAGCGGGTACAGGAAAGGCTGAACGAAATAGAACTCCCATACGGAGCCGTGCCGGGACTGGACCCGCTGACATCGCCGATCGGCGAGATCTACCGCTATCTGATAGAAAGCGACAACCACTCGCTACGCGAACTGACCGACCTTCAGAACTGGGTGGTTATCCCACGTATCAAAGAGGTATCCGGCGTAGCGGATGTGACTAATTTCGGCGGTATCACGACGCAGTTCCAGGTGGAGGTCGATCCGCGCAAGCTGGAACAATATGATTTGTCTCTTGCACAAGTGATCGAGGCGATCGAAAACAACAATGCCAATGTGGGAGGAAGTGTCCTGAACCGGGGCGACCTTGGCTATGTGGTACGGGGTATCGGGCTGATAGAGGGATTGGACGATCTCGGAAAGATTGTTGTAAGTACAGAGGGCGGCGTCCCTGTCTTCCTCAGCGACATCGGCACACTACGATATGGGAACCTCGAACGCAAGGGTGTCTTTGGCTACAGCGACAGAAACCGTGAATATTCCGAAAGCCTTGAAGGAATCGTATTATTACTGAAGCACGAAAACCCCTCGGAAGTACTGGCTGGAATACATGACGCCGTAGAGGAACTGAATAACGGGTTGCTCCCGGAAGGAGCGCGGATTCATGCTTTCCTCGACCGTACGAGTCTGGTGGACACAACGCTGAATACCGTTTCACATACATTGATGATGGGTATGGCACTCGTTGTTCTGGTACTGATCGTCTTCCTCGGCAACTGGCGGGGGGCGCTGCTGGTTTCGGTGACGATTCCGGTAGCATTGCTGATCGCGTTTATCCTGATGAAGATGACCGACATTCCGGCAAACCTGCTTTCGCTGGGAGCGATCGACTTCGGGATTATCGTAGACGGGGCAATCGTGATGATGGAGACGATTCTCAAAAAACGGGAGGACCATGCGGGCGAATATATCGAGGAAACGAGTATTGCCCGCCGTGCAAAGGATGTAGGAAAACCGATCCTGTTTTCGACAGTCATCATCATCACGGCCTACCTCCCGCTCTTTGCTTTCGAGCGGGTCGAAAGGAAACTGTTTACACCTATGGCCTTTACGATGAGCTATGCCATGGTAGGCGCACTGCTGGTCGCCTTGCTGTTGATACCGGGCATTGCATACGCCATTTACCGCAAGCCGCGCCGGATTTATAAGAACAGATGGTTGGAGAAACTAAGAGATAAGTATGCCACCGTAGTAGAGAAGATTTTGCAAAAACCAAAGCAGATTTTTGCTCCCGTAGCGATCATCCTCATTGCCGGAATCGTATTGAGCATCACAGTCGGAAAGGATTTCCTGCCTACGCTCGACGAAGGCTCTATCTGGTTGCAGGTGAACCTGCCGCCGGGACTGTCGGTCGAAAAATCGAGGGAGATGTCCGACACGCTTCGGGCCCGTACGATGAAATATCCCGAAGTGACCTACATCGCCGTACAAGCCGGGCGAAACGATGACGGGACAGACCCCTTCACACCCTCGCATTTCGAGGTGTCGATAGGCATCAAGCCCTATAGCGAATGGCCAAGAGGAAAAATGAAGAACGATTTGATCGAAGAACTGGCTACGGAATATAAGACGCTGCCCGGATTCCGCGTAGGCTTCAGCCAGCCGATGATTGACGGCGTGATGGATAAAATCGCCGGGGCGCACAGTGAGCTTGTCGTCAAGGTGTATGGGAACGAACCGCGCGAGACACGCCGCATTGCAGAAGAGGTGATGAATGTGTTGAGCGAAGTAGACGGCGCAGTCGATCTCGACATCGACCAGGAGCCGCCCCTGCCCCAACTGCAGATCATGATGAACCGGGATGCAATCGCCCGCTACGGGCTAAACGTTTCGGATGTCTCCGACCTGATCGAGGTGGCGATCGGCGGCAAAGCTGTCGCACAGCTCTACCAGGGTGACCGTCAATACGACATCACCTGCAAATATAAGGAAGAAGCACGGGATACGCCTGAAAAGATCGCGGGACTGATGCTTACCTCCCAGACAGGAGCAAAGATTCCTCTCTCGCAAGTAGCCGAAGTGCGGCTCAGTACGGGCGAGAGCACGATCACACGCGAGATGAACCGACGTCACCTCACTGTCAAACTGAATCTTCGCGGACGCGACTTAGCTTCATTTCTGAAGGAGGCACAGGGCAGGATAGCGGAAAAGATACAATACGACAAGGAGAAATATACGATCAAATGGGGCGGACAGTTTGAGAACCAGAACAGAGCCTATTCGCGCCTGGCTGTGATTATCCCGCTTACGCTGATGCTGATGTTTATACTTCTCTACAGCACATTCGGGAAATTCCGGCAGGCGGCACTGGTGTTGGGGATCGTCCCGTTAGCACTTTTCGGAGGAATGCTGGCGCTTAATCTGCGGGGAATGACGCTCAATGTCTCTTCCGCCGTAGGCTTCATCGCGATGTTCGGACTTTCGATACAGAACGGTATTATCATGGTGTCGCACATCAACGGGTTACGCAAGGCCGGACAGCCGCTATACAATGCGGTTTGCGAGGGAACGCGCCATCGCTTCCGCCCGATCCTGATGACATCTGTCACGACAATCCTCGGGTTGCTACCGGCATCGCTGGCGACAGGTATCGGGAGTGATGTGCAACGTCCGCTGGCAACGGTCATCGTTTATGGTCTGATGTTTTCGACACTGATCTCGATGTTCGTGCTCCCGACATTTTATTATCTGATTGAGAAAAGAAATTTAGCAACCAATAGTAGCCATAAAGAAAATGAAACGATATAATATCCTCATCATACTTCTTATATATATAATGTATAATGAAGTTCCCGCCCAAACGATAGGAAATATGCCATCACAAGAACTGAATTTCCGGGAATACCTGACACGTGTAGGCAAAAACAACCTTAATTACCTGGCCGAGCAACTCAATGTCGACATCGCACAGGCAGAAATCATCGCCCAGAAGGTTCTCCCCGACCCAGACCTGGAGTTCGAGGCGGCAGACGAAACGTTTTCCCTGGGTCTGGGTTATTCCCTGGAGCTCGGTAACAAACGCGGAGCCCGAGTGAAACTGGCGCGCAGCATGGCGGAATACGAGAAGCTGTCGCTCGAATATTATTTCCAGGAATTGAGGGCCGAGTCTGCCAACCTGTTCCTGGAAGCCATCCTGCAAAGGGAACTGTTGCATGTAAAAACAGACTCCTACGAATATATGCGGCAATTGAGCCAGTCGGACAGCCTGCGTTTTGCCCACGGGGAAATAACCGAGAATGACGTGCGGCAGTCAAGGCTCGAAGCCTCGGCACTGCTTAATGAAGTCTATGAACAGGAGGCAGCCTATAAGTCCGCTTTAGCCGTGCTTAACCTATATATGGGATTGACGACCGACACGCTGACCGTACCGGCCGGGACGTGGGATCTGCTGGACAGGGAGTTCGATCTTTCCGCACTGATAAAAGAGGGGCTCGAGAAACGCATCGACCTGCTTGCCTCAGAGAAAGGAATCGAAATCAGTACAAATGAATACAAACTGACCCGTGCCGAACGCCGTCCGGATATCGGCCTGTCGCTTTCGTACGAGAGGGATTGGAACGGTTTCCTTCCCCCCTCCCGCTCCCTGACCGGCGGAGTCAGCATCCCGTTGAAGTTCTCCAACATCAACAAAGGAGCTGTAAAAGCGGCCAGGTTCCGCATCGAGCAATCGAATATCAGAAAAAGAGACTTAGCACTCCAAATTCGCACCGAAATCAGCCAGGCATGGTACAACTTTGAAGCCGAGAAGAAAAAAGCAAACCAGTACAAAACCGGAATGCTCGAAGAATCGCAGAAGGTCCTCGACGGTATGGTCTACAAATATAAACGCGGAGAATCCAGCATCCTCGACGTATTGATCGCCCAGCGTACGCATAACGACGTGCGCGAGCAATATCTTGAAACGATGAAAGGATATGCCTCTGCGCTGGTTGAACTGGAAAAGGCTTGCGGCATATGGGATGTGGAGTTTTAAAACTCCACCATTTCCTCCTTCTGAGAAGTTTTATATCTTTGCACATCAAAAAATCAGACAAATGGATATATTAGAACTCGCAAAACAGAATCAGCAGACTGCATGGAAAGTATTGGAAGAAACAGGTATTATTCCGGCATGGGAACGTATCGGGGCAACGGTTCATCTGGTTGGCTCACTCAAATCCGGCCTGTTGGCGAAGAGTAAGGACATCGACATGCATATCTATACAGAGAAACTGGACGTGACAGAGAGTTTTTCTGTTATGCAGGAACTTGCCGGACGCCTGTCCTTAAAAGAAATCCAATACAAGAATCTGATCCAAACGGAAGAAGAATGCATCGAATGGCACGCGCTATATGAAGACAAGGATATGAATCTGTGGAAATTCGATCTGATCCATATCCGTAAAAATTCCAAATATGATGGCGTGGTGGAAAGGATGACCGCTGCCATCATAGACCGGCTTACTCCTGAGATCCGGAAAACAATACTGCAAATCAAATTTGATGTGCCGGATAATATAATGATTCCGGGTGTAGAAATATACCATGCCGTTTTCACGGGCGGTGTCCGCAATTACGAAGAACTTGAACAGTGGCGCAAAACCAATCCATTGATCGACAGTCTCGATTGGCTGCCGTAATCAATAAAGATTAATGAGAAAACCACTTTCATTTCCAATATGGCGTAGTTGTCAATCCATTGCTTGGCGGTATACCCTATAGTCTGCTTGATTATCTTATTGAGGTGACGGACGGTGATCTGATTTTTTTTGCTACTTTTGTTTTCATATTCTTACAACTTTCTTTATATACAAAATTTATGGTTGATAACTTCCAATACAGATTAACAAGAAATCAGAAGATAGAAATAGCTCAAAATCTAATTGACATTTTACAAAAAGACGCAATGATAACCGAACAAACCCATAAATTCATCAGCAATTGGATTCTTACTTGTTCCGATGAAAAAAGGAAAGCGTTTTTCGACGTGTGGGATATTGTCTTAAAAAACTATCTGCCAACAACAAGACCAATTTTATTTCGGGCTTGTGACAGGATCAGTAAAGACTATAAAATAGCAAGTTTTACCGGACGATTAGAATGTGCAAGAAGATTCAGTAAAGGCAAGGGTTCTTTGATTATATGCGACACGAAAGAAACGCTATTATGTGAAGAAGAATTTTATCAGCCTGGGGAATATGAGCATACATTTTATCCTCTTGTCAGTGTTTTAGAAAAAGCAAAAGCATCCGGAGGATGTGGATTTCCCGAAAGAATTTTAAATAATTATATTGGTGAAGATGAATATATCATGAGAATCAATTTATGTAGCATGCACTGCTTCAGATGGATAAATAAATAATGAAGGCTTCTTGCCGAAGTTTTTCTTAATTCACTTTATTCGCTAACATTTAAACGGAAAAACAGCTAATGCATCTACTATCTTTTTAATATGATGTTCTTTCTTATCTGCCAATTGCAGCAGAAGAGGTAACATCAATGTTTGAAAATCAGGTATCATAATCTCACAATCTAATCTACGTATTTACAACCGATTATTACTCAATATTTTGCAAGTAATAAGTCTGAACTATGGCCGTAATCTTTAAGGAATCATTGAAAGCAGAGTTCATCAGGAATACAAACAATAAAAAACTGACTCGGATTTCAATCTGAGTCAGTCTCATCTTTGATGTAGCACGCTACAAGGAGCAGGAATTACAGTCTCTTACTTCCTTCTTGCAAGATACTCGATGGCATAAACCGGCCAGCGGGGAACTTTTCGGATATTTGTACGGACTGCAGGAATGTCGCACAGCAGGAAGAGGGCTGCAAGAGCTAAGGCGAACCAGATAACATAGCCGTATACCTGTTTCATTGCCACCATCATCATGGAGTGCAGGAAGTCGTGCCCAACGTACTCGCTGAAGTTAAAGTGCGCTATATCCAAGTGAGTGAGAGTAAGTTGCTGTCCGTAACTCATCATATTATCGTTCATAAAGTGCGAGAAGATGGTGGTATAAATGCCATAACCTGCCGCTCCTGCCAGATACATATGGAGGATATTGAACACGAACAGGCCCATGAAAAACTGTTCAAGGCTGGGCACTGATTCGTCTAAAGCCCACATCAATGTGGGGGCAAGTATGGCATAAGCAAATCCCCGCAAGAATATGGCAAGGCGATACTGCTCGATATTGACATTCATGTCCAGCGTAAAATACATCAACATACCATAGAACGCAATGCAGATGAAAGCTATACCGAAGAGTTTCCATACCTTCCACTTTTTTACTTTTAGCCAAAAGAGGTCAAGCAAGATGCCAACGTACATACCGGGAAGCGCCCACATATACTGCGCCTCTTTGGTCAGCTCCTCCAGTCGGATGACTTCGCTGTAAAGTATCTCTTCCATTGTGTGTTCAGCACCGAAAGCAAGTTCGGCAAAGAAGGTAACGATGAGAATGGGAACAACGTTGCGACGTGTGAAAAGACTGAGTTCGACGTAAGGGTAACGGTAATAGCGAAGGCGGTAGAGCACAATGCCGGAAAGTACAATGGCCGTACCGAGCAGAAGGCGCATGCGGAGCGCGTCGAACCACATGAAATAGTCACCATACACCACGATGTAAGATACCACGAGCATCAGTCCACAGATGAACAACGCTCCCTGAAAGTCAATCCCTTTGAGTGACAGGCGCTGGGGCATGGGACAGAACGGGCGGCAGAAGATGACTTGCGTAAGCAGTACGAACAGCATGGTGCCGATAGTAAAGACGTGCATCATCTGCCAAGTGAAATGATGACCGAACCAAGCAGCAAGCCATCCGCTGCCCTCTATAGCGGTGAGCAGGATGATGTGGAGCACGGGAAAGAAGACGGCAAAATCGCGTCGGGGGGTAATCCAAAGCTGGATGTTGCTCATACACTCGAACGTGCCTTGTATCTTGGCCATTCCGGCAATGAAGCACACCACCGTGAGTACAGGTATCGACTGGCAATACATTGTCAGCATGTTGCATACGCCAAGGACAATGGCGGAACCGCAAAGCAACTGCCGGTTGGTGAAACGGAACTTCATGCGGAAGAGCATAGGGAAATACACAGCCATGCCCGCAAGGGTGGCATAAAGCAGGAAGAGTACGTCCTCAATCATGAAGTTGGTGGTGCCACGGATGCCATCCAGTGCACCGAGGTAGATGCCTCCGCTGAACTGAAAGCAAAGGGCGGTCAGCACGTACAGCCAGGGCTGGATACGGCGAGGCACCCACTCCTTCATCATCGGCATGGAAAAGCCCATGTTGGGGGGAGGACCACCGGCACTCTTCATAAAGAATTCTGTTAATTGTCCCATTACGCATTACTCCTTAACGATACATTCCACATTATAACCGCCCTTTAGCTTGGCAACATCACTGTTCGTGTCGAGCTTGATGCGCACGGTAACACGCTGTTCAACCTTCACAAAATTGCCGGTGGCATTGTCGATGGGAATGAGTGAGAAGGCACTGCCGGTAGCATCGGAGATGCATTCCACCGTACCCGTATATTCCACACCCGGAACGGCATCAGCTGTTATCTCCACCTTATTGCCCACATTGATGTGAGGCAACTGGCTTTCCTTGTAGTTCGCCTCAATCCAACGTTCATCCTTGTCAACGATACTCACCAGTGTCTGCCCCGGATTGACAAGCTGTCCTGCATGAATGTCCTTCGTGCCGACAGTACCGTCGCAGGTGGCAATAATGTAGCAATAAGAAAGATTAAGGCGGGCGAGGTCGACAGCACGACGAGCCAGTTCTATGCCCTGCTCCGAAGCAGAAAGATGATGTCCCTGCTCGGCTACAACAGCCGACTGCATCTGGCGTGAACGAACCGCCTGTTCATAGGCTGCCTTGGCACTCAGATAACCCGTATGTACTTTATCATACTGTTGTTGGGTGACGGCATCTTGGCTGAGGAGGTTCTTGAAACGGTTATCCTCACGCATGGCATTCTCCATCTGCGCACGTGCCGATTCGATGCCTGCCTCGGTAACGGTCATGCTTGTCTTGGTGGTAACGATGCTGCTTGCCGTTCCCTTCGAGCCCTGTTCGGCACGGATAAGGTCTGTTTCGGCTTGAGCCAGCCGCAAGCGAAATTCAGCATCCTCAATGATGACGAGTGTGTCCCCCTTTTTTACCTGCTGAAAATCGGTAAAGCGTACTTCACGGATGAAGCCTTGTACACGGCTGCTTTGAGGCACGACATTCTGACGAACACGGGCATTGTCGGTAAATTCTCCACTGCCGAAGTGTATGAACTGACTTGCCACATAAACAGCTCCGCTCAAAAGGCAAAGCACGATGAGCGCATTATATATATAAGTGCATATTTTGTTCTTTTCCATTATTATAAAGTATTTGTTACGTATTTGAGTTTATAGAAATTATAAAGCATACCGATGCGGGCATTGACCAGCGCCATTTCGGCAGAGAGTTTCATGTTAGAGGCATCAACCATATCAGTAAGGAGCGCAAGGTCATTCTGATAACGATTTTGCACCACGGAGTAGTTCTGATTGGCAAGTTCCACCTGCTTCTGCTGCGTCTTCACCTCGGTGTAGGATGTCAGAAGGTTGGTGTAGCTTGCCTGTACACCATTATCCACTCCCTCATGCGCCAAGGCGAGTGCTTCCTGCGACTGCTGATGCTCTATACGCGCCTTGCGGATGTGGTGTTTGTTCTTCCAAAGATTGCCAAGTTTGAATTTTACGCCTATCCCGACGAACCACACGTTTACATTGCAATCTTTCGGGATGAGGTCTTGCGTATATGGACCAAAGAACTGATTCTCTGCCACAACAGCTACCGAAGGCAATGATTCCGCTTTTGCCTGCTTCACATTCTGCTCCGCAAAATTTGTGGCAACTGCTGCCTGACGGATGCCAAGGTTGTTGTCCGCTGCTGTCTGCTGCCATATATCTTGAGCAGCGATTGCCGAGATTGCATTTATTTCTGTATCAAGTTCATTCTTATCGGGTACTATAACCGTCTGCTTCGGTAAATGAAGTGTTGTAACCAGCTGATAGTTGATGACAGTGGAAGCATCGGTGAGCTTCGTCAACGTGAGTTCAAGCCCCTGCAACTGAAGTTCATAGCGAGTGATGTCGTTCTGCAAGACGGTGCCTTGCTCACGGCGGGCTTTCATTTGCTCAATCTCCTTCTGCGTCAGTACGATATTCTGGCGAACCACTTCTATCTGATTGTTCAGCTTGCAGAGGTCAAGGTAGTAACCCGTCAACAAGAAGCGTACCTCCTGGCGGTTCTTTTCGACATCGAGTTCTGCCATTTCCTTGCCCAGTTCCGCCATGCGGATACCCGAACGGATAGCACCACCCGCATATACGACCTGCGACACTTGAGCCGTAAAACTGTTTCCCCAATGGGGAGTGTCCTGTTTGCCGTTTGCCACGGGAACAGCTCCCACACCCGGCACGATATAATCAGTCGTCCCATTGGTCGAAAAACCTCGCGACAGCATGAATGCATTGCCCGTATAACTGCCCTGAAGACTCAAATCCACACTCGGCAGCAAAGCCGATTTGGCTGCTGCCACCCCTTCATCGGCTGCCCGCAAAGCCACCTCACTCACTCTCACCTTTTGACTCTGCTGGTCAGTAAGGCTGTAAAGTGTTGTGAGTGTCATTGACTGCACAGCCCTATCTTGCGCACATATAGGCACAAAAAAAGCCCCTTCGGCCATCAGAGCAACAGCCAAAGCAGAATAAGCCATAAGTTTGTTCATGAAATAAAAATAGATGTATTATTGTTCATTATTTTTCCTTTAACCATTAACCTTTGTCATTCCCTTGGAAATACTAATAATGAACTTAAGAGTCCGGGCAGCAACATCTGCCACAATGCTCTACAAACAGTCTCATCAGGGAATATAAAAAGATGAGAACCGAATATCAAGCACTATTGATTGAGAAATCCGGCGCGAATTTACAAATAAAAATTCAAAATAGGGTTGAGAAAGTCGGAATAATTATACATGCAAACTTAAATAGGAATAGGATGTATCAATATAATTTCCTGTAACAATTGTGTACTGCCCCCCAAAGTTAGACGTTAAAAAATAACGTTATAAATACTCTAAATAATGAGCTCGGACATGAAAGCGAGTCATCAACTCAATCATGCTCACTCCTGATTCATGAAGTCGAATGATTTCTTGCTTTTCCTCTAATGTGTGATGTCTTAACATAAATAAACCCTAAAATTTTTTTGTCTAACTTTTAGGGTTCACTTCAAAAGAAATCCCTGATAACGTCTGATTATCAGGGATTTGCTTGATTTTCCTTTTGTTTTCAGTGATCCGCCT
>OGZX01001433.1_pt1 | contig 23695 bp, 17 predicted proteins | sample 1576881 | NCBI WGS metagenome assembly OGZX01 (sample SAMEA3541542, study PRJEB24748) | human gut metagenome | biome: human gut; feature: human-associated habitat; material: faeces | place: China | collected 2012
ATCGCGATGATACATGCTTTGGGCGAGCTTCAAGTCCTTTTCGGTCAGCGTATATTCCCGTTCTGCCAACCGTAGGTAGGAGCGCTGCCCGTCCAACTGACGCTCTTGTGCGTGGAGTTTCTTGGTGTAGTAGTCCAGTTCCATAAAGCGGGCATAGTTGGTGAGAGAGGTTATGAAGTCGGCAAAGGCAGATTGCAGTTCACCCAGTTGCAGGCGCTTGCCGGTGAAAAGCGACACGCCTATCTGCCAGTCGTAGTTGGCTTTGCTCCACTCCTGCATCCGCTTCGACAGCCAGCGTACATCTTCGGAAGAGGCCGCATTGCTGATAACCCCCAAATCGGTATTGGTTTCAACCGGACTCCCGTTCGTCACGTAGAGCGTATCGAGTTTTCCGGTGGCATGCGCCAATACAAAGGCGGGCGGTTCTTCGGTGGCAAGGGTTACTTCCGCCATCAAGGTGTCCGGGTACTTGAATATCCAGCAGCCTATCAGCAGAACCAACAGGATGACCGCCAAAGCCGTGATGCCGCATCTCACCACCCACGGCGAAATGTGGTTCATCACTTCCTGCACCTCTTCGCTGCGCAGTTCTATATGCTTATATGTCTTCTCTTCCTCTGCCATTAGTTACCCAGTTCCAACTGATTCTTTACTAACCGGTAATACAGTCCTTTCCGTTGTGTCAGTTCCTGATGCGTGCCTTCTTCGGCTATGCAGCCGTTGTCCAGCACTATAATCTTGTCGGCATCCTTCACCGTGCTCAGGCGATGTGCCACTACAACCACGGTCTTTCCTTTATAGAACTCGTACAGATGCCCCATGATTTCCTTCTCGTTGTTGGCATCGAGCGCATTGGTAGCCTCGTCGAAGAAGAGGTATTCCGGATTCTTGTACACCGCGCGCGCTATCAGGATGCGTTGCCGTTGCCCCTGACTGATGCCGTTGCCTTCCATACCGATCTTGGTATTATAGCCCAGGGGGAGCGAGTCGATGAAGTCGCGGATATTCGCTACCGTCACGGCGTGTTGCAGGCGTTCGAGGTCTATCTGTTCTTCGCCCACGGCAATGTTCTGCGCAATGGTTTCAGAGAAGATGAAGCCATCCTGCATCACAGCGCCTGTCTTGGCACGCCACAGATGCGGGTTTATGTTCTCCAGCGGAGTTTCGTTCACCTTCACCGTGCCCTGGTTGGGGGTATAGAAGCCGAGCAGCAGTTTTATGAGAGTGGTCTTTCCGCTTCCGCTTCCGCCTACAATGGCGGTGACTTTATGTTCGGGGATGTGCAACGTCACGTCTTTGAGCACATAATTGCGGTCGGCACCACTGTAACTGAAATATACGCCTGTCATCTTCAGGTCGCGCTTCTCCGGCAGGTAGGGAAGTTTGGAAGTTATATCCATCTCTTCGTCCGGCTTTCCGTGTATCTCGTTCAGGCGCTCCAAACTGATCTTAGCATCCTGGCACTGCTGGGAGAAACTGATAAGAGAGGATATCGGCGCACTGAGCTGACCTATTATATAGGTAAGGGACATCATCATACCGAGGGTCATGTGTCCTTCCACCACTGCTTTGGCGGCAATGTACGAGACAATGATATTGGTAGTCTGGTTGAAGAAGACAGAACCCACCTGCTGTATCTGCCCCACGGCAAGTCCCTTGACACTGATCTTGAAGAGATTCACCTGAATACGTTCCCATTGCCAGCGCTTCTGTGTCTCGCAGTTGTTCAGCTTTATCTCCTGCATACCGGTCACCATCTGTATAAGGCTGCTTTGCTGGCTCGATGCCTGGGAGAAGCGACGGGTATCCAGTTCGCGGCGGTACTTCATGAAGGCAAGAATCCAAAGCACATACAGCCCGTTGCCCACAAAGAAGATGCACAATATCGCCACATTATAATAGGCAAGCACTATCGAGAAGATGAAGAAACTGACAAAAGAGAAAAGCGTAGTGATGGACGAACCGGTAAGGAATGTCTTGATGCGGTCGTGGTCGCCGATGCGCTGCATGATATCGCCCACCATCTTCGTATCGAAGAAATGGAGCGGGAGCTTCATCAGCTTTGCAAGGAAGTCAGAGATCAGCGATATGGAGATACGCGTATTGACGTGAAGCAATATCCAGCTGCGGATAAACTCCACGGAAAGCTGGGATACGGAGATAACAAGCTGGGCTATCAGTACCAGCGTGATAAAGTTCAGGTTGCCGTCGCGAACACCGATATCGACCAATGCCTGTGTCAGGAAAGGAAGGATGAGTTGCAGCAGGCTGACGGTCAGCATGCCCAATATCAGTTGGTGCAACTGTTTCTTGTAAGGAGTAAGGTATTTGAGGAAGAAAGAAAGTTTCCGTCCTTTGTCTTCTTCTTCGCCCTCTTCTTTGTAAAAGTCAGGACTGGGTTCAAGCAATAAGGCCAGTCCCTTGCCTACGCCGCCCTGCTGGGTGGAGATCCAGGAATGCCTGACTTCCCGTTCGGTACAGGTAATCAGTTGCTTGCCCGGGTCGGCAATCTGAAAGCGGTAATTGCCTTTCTTCCCCTTTATGCCATAGCACACCACAAAATGATTCTGGTTCCAATGGAGAATGCAAGGCAGCGGCGTGTCGTTCGTCAGCTGGTCAAAAGACAGCGCCACACCCGCAGTACGCATCCCGATGGACTCCGCCGCATCACTGATGCCCAGCATGGAAACCCCGTCCCGGGAGACAAAGGAGCGTTCGCGGAGCGTCTGCAGCGAGTACGACTTTCCATAGAACTTGGCAATCATTCGCAGACATGTAGGACCGCAGTCCATCATATCCATCTGGGCATAAAAAGGAAAACTCTTCATAACTTAGAAACCCATTCTATGAGTATCGACCTGCTTCAACCTCTTCTCCTTATATCCGCCGAACGAATAACGGATGGATAAAGACGCGAAACGGCTATCCTTGATCGTTTTTAAAGAATAATCGAGTGGAGCATGTTTCGACTTTTCCACCATATTATAAGTATTGAACAAGTCCTCACCTTTCAGGATAAAGTTCCAACGCCCGCCCTTGGGCTGCCACATCAGGCTGACAGAGGTATAAAGCCAGTCTTCCACATCCAGTGCACCCCGGATGTCCGGCATCTGGTAAGCACCGGTTACTTGGAGTGACAACGTTTGAGGATTGTTCAGTATAAAGTTATTGGTCAGGCTGATGCTGCCGGAAATCCTGTCGCGGTCGAAGACTATATCTTCAAGCGAGCCTTTATCCTGCTTCATATATACATTGGCGGAGAGCCTGGTATTGATGGACTTATTCCACTTCACTGGAACCACTCCCATGACACCGAATCTGTGGCTGTAATCAAAGTTGATAAGCCTGTTACTTGCCAGGAGCTTATCGGGATATGGATAAAACAACCGGGTCGAATAGTCAGGATTCAGTTCGGCAAACAGCCCGATGATGTATTTGTTATTCAAGATATAATTCAGATTCAACTGATAGGTTTCATAAGGCTTCAGCTGCGGATTGCCTTCTTCCATGTAATAGGGATTTATGTAGTTCTTGCTTGGATTCAGATCCCAGTAAGAAGGATAGCTCTTATTGCTGGCAAAGGTGAGTTGCAACACCTGGCCGGGTTTCAGATTATGTCTATACGTCAGGCTGGGAAACAAGAACCATTCTTCCCACAACGTTTGCTTATCCCCCTTCTGCTCTATCTGCGCATGGAAGTACTGAAGCATGAGCGAAGCACTCAGCATTCCCTTCTCGCCTACCTTCTGGCTCCAACCGACAAAACCATCTACGGACTTCTCCTTCTGCCTGGTAGAGAAACGGGCGTCCTCTTCCAATGCGCGGTCCCAAGTCGTAAAATGTTTGTTGTCTGTCATAGAGTAGAAACCGTCTACTCCATAAGACAAAGTTCCGGCTCCTATCTTGCTGGAATTATGGACATACAAGTCGAACTTCTTAATTTCCTGCGTCGACTCGGAGTTCAGTTCAGCCGAACGTTGGTTCTCACTGTACATGTTCTGGTCGGAAGTGAGTTTGTAGAAGACGGCATCCGCCCCTATCTTCCATAACCCGTTCTGATACTCGGCTATTATTGAATGCAGGTATTTGTCGTTGGAGTACTTATTGCGGCTTTCAAGCGTGGGCTCCCGGTCCACATCCATATCCGAATTGATCTTGGGCTTATAATCATTCAGTTGTAAGGAGTAGAAGAGGTTAAAAGAAGACTTGTCCTTTAAGTCGATATTGAAGTTCGAAGTAACACGATGGGCAAAGATCTTGGCGTGCTGGTTTGTCTCCACTTTAACATCGTAGGTCTGGTCTTCCACCGTGTGGTCGGAGTTCAGTGTAAGGTCATAGTGCCTGTTGGTACTGCCCAGTGCGTAGCCTATATCCCATGACCAACGCTTATTGGACAAAGTGAAATCCACGCCACCCGTCTGATAATAATAGAATCCCTGATAGAGTGCCGTGCGTAGTCCGCCCTTAAACTGAAGATTATCCGTCCGCAGCCTGTTCATAACGATATTGATTGCCGCACCTTTCACACCATACTGAGAAGGGGTATTATAGAAGATCTCTACGGCTTTGACCTGCGAAGGCGATGTGGTGGAGAGCAATTCTTTCAGTTGGTCAGGAGTCATATTGGTCTTTCGCCCATTCAGGATGATGGTCGTTCCTGCCGTACCGACAATTTCATAGTTATCCCCCACTCTTTGTACACTCGGTATCTCCTGCAATATGTCCAGCACATTGCTCACCGGACTGGTTTTCGTCAGTTCTTTTATATCATAGAGCAGCGCACCATTCTCTTTCACCCTCAGAACGGAAGACTTTGCACTGACGGTGACTTCGTTCAGAACCTCTGTTCTTTCTTCCAGCACCACCGTCCCCAGCGATGCGTTGGAACTGCTGATACGTTGTGTTTTATAAGATATATGCTGAATGATGATGCAGTATGGAATGGTATCTTTGTCAAAGCCGAATTCTCCCTTCTCATTCGTTACCGTAGCACTAACAAAGGTAGAATCCACTTTCTGCAAGATTACCGCCGCCGCAACCACCGGTGAACCGGCTTTATCGACCACCAACCCCTTTATATGATGCGCTTGCACCATGAGGGATAAAAGGGATAAGAATATACATAGAACAAACCTCATAAACGTTCACTTTACAAAGAATTAATTAATCACTCACACTCTCAATATAATGCATAACCCGTATCTGCTGTACGGGATGCTCTGCTTCAACTTTGCTTATATTCAAATTCAGAGCCCGGATCTGCTTCACGCGGCAGTCTCCCTGTAGCCGGCAAGAAGCACAATGCGGACAATTGGGCAACTTATAGTATTGGAATATCTTCTTAGGATCACTGAAATCACTGATGATGCCCCGCGCCACGCCGTCGCCATACAAGGAGAACAGCAATTGGAATGAATCTTCTCCTGCTATCTTCAGCTTCAGATAGTCTATGCACGCATTGAGATAGGCCGAACCGGCTTTATTCTCACTCTGATGCAGTTGCAAATACTTCAGGCATTTCGCATCGTCTTCCAGATAATAGGCCAGCAGTGCAGCCAGCATCTCTATAGACAGGCTCTTCAAATCCTTGTTTACATTGTATACAAAAGCCTTCTGCAGGTCGAAACACTTCTCCTTCATCATCGCATAGTTCTCCTCAATGCCCTGAAGTAAGGACTTCGCCATAGCATCGTCCATACGCCCCAACCGGTTCACATCTCCCAGATGTTTCATCGACTCTGCATAGTCGCCAAATGGAGTCGGCTCTGCATTATGCATCTGGCTCATACCCGGAACAACGACGTAATACGTGGGGAATCCCAATATAGAATTATCCCTTATATATAGGTTATAGCCCAATTTACTGACCAAATCCATGCAGTAGTTCAAGTCGGCGGTATTGGACATTCCCAACTCCCGGTTGAATCCTTTGAACTCATACGAACTTTGCTCCTGCAAGATGGAAGCAGGCCAGTAGCCTCTTCCCCCCACAAAGATGTTTATCAGATTGTTTGAGATCCTTCTTGCTTCCCCTTTATCGGCAGGAGTGGTATCCATAAATTTATAGGGCAAACCATTAAAGTGGACAAGCCCTTGATGAATCTCCGTAAAGCATCTCTCCAATGCAATACCGGGAACACAATCCACGCCTACTATAAAATTATACTGTTGCCTTGCCCTATCAATAATTATCAGACCTATTGCAGGAAGTCCCCGGCCTAAAGAGCAGTCTTTCACTATAACCTCACAGTTCGTGGTAGCTTTCAAGGTTAGAATCCGGCTATATACGGTACTACCCTTAAAATAATCGAGCGGAATGGTGGGAGGCGTCAACTGCTTCCAATAGATTTCGCTCATTACATATCTCTCAAAGACCTCACAAATGGCCTGCAGCATAGCTTCCTTAGGCGTATTTCCCGATGCCATGCCGTTGGAGCCTGTCATCATCAGCAGGTATTCTATGGGCAGAAAGACTTCTTTCTTATCTGTTACAGAATAAAAAGGAATGGCAGTCAGTGTTTTCCTGTCCGATACTTTCGATAGGATGTCGGTTATATCATCATCGGAAGAACTCTTACAAAGTTTCTTCAGTTCTTCTCCAATATCTCCTGTGAAGTAATCAGGGGTAACTTCCTTCTCGTTCACATCATAGGAGAAATTGCAGCTGTCCGATTCACGATCGCCCACCACCTCATCCTCATTCCAGAAAGCATAGCTACTGAAAACCTTTCCGGCTGTCACCTTCTTAGGATTCAGCAACAAACGGTTCTGCATACGTTCCATGAACTCGGCACAACCACTTGCCAGAGAATACTCAAAAGAACGTCCCTTGCCATTCGTACCTATATCCAAAGGGAGTAGTCCATTATTCCCGATACTCACCCTGCATGAGCATAAACCATCCTGAATCAGATGCTTTTCGCATAGCAGTATGCCGATACTGCTCAGGATGTTCCTTATATTGTTTATGGTTTGCTCCGGAGGCAAGACTTTATATTGTTTCATTTACATCAAATATTTGATTAACAGCGACAATAACAAAGAACAAAAGCGGACATAATAAATATGTCCACTTAAGTTCTTCAAAGACCTAGAGGGGTATACCATCCGGATCGATGTACAATGATGGAGTATAAGGAGGCACTGCAAGACCGCCGTTTACACCTTCCATCTCTTCAGCTGTCAGTTTACCTTCCAGCTCATTGATCATTGATTCTGTTCTCATAATCAAATGTTTTTAAGTTAGTACTATGACAACAGCCAGAGGAATATTTATTCAGCAAGTTCTCCTATTCGTAAAACGTGCACGAATCCATATTCTCTCCTCTATTGTTCCGTGGACAAAGTTAGTGCGGCAAACACTATCCCACAAAAAAACGACTGGACAGAGCAGACAGGAAGTAAACAACTAAGTTTCAAACATATAATTAAAAAACAATTCTTTTTGAGTGGACAAATCCGCAAAAGAGTTAGCACTCTGGAATGCCGAATCAGGGAAAAATACAGGTAGAGAACGGGGTCCCTGTTTAGGGCCATTGGGTCTTGTGAAAGGTACATCGTCATTGGAGGACATCAGTCCGACTCCAACAACCGGAACATTTGAACAGATTTTGAATATACAAAAGGAATACAAACAATACACCCCCAAAAGACAACAAATAAACTTCAATTTCATAGTAATACGGTTTTTTTCTACAGCAAATATAATATATAAAAAGGATATATTGCAAATATATGAAGAACAAAAAAACAGCGTACAAAGCCCGATGTATCAATGAATTACAGTTTACAAAGTTTCAATTTAAGTGGACATCCTGCATGAGAAGGAAGTAAGAAATGCAGCCAAATCAACACTCTTATCCAGAGACAGTTCGCTTCTCAGCCTTTGCTTCTTCTTCAGTATAGAGTTCATTTTGCATTGAAATACGCACATCAGCTCGGTGGACGAGAAGCCCAGCTTGACAAGTATGGACAGCATAAGATTATTGTCATTCAAACCATATTCCTCTTTCAATCGGCTTACAAAATCCCCGTAAAACAAGTCCATATATGCAAAAACTTGTGATTTTTCTTTTTGAGTCATGTTTTCGGCAATCAGCAGGTTCTGCTTCAACTGTTCCAAAATATAAATACCACCCACGCAGGGATCTTCCCGAATCTTTTTATTCTCACTCACCAATACCTGCACTCTTTGGTTGAGCCTGGCTATTTGCTCCTTGGCAGTTTCGGCAATAAGCGCTTCTTCCTGTTTCAGCATCTCTATCTGGTAGATGTACTGGCCTATAATCTGTTCATTTTCTTTTATAATTCTGAGACTCTTATCAACATGGGCTTTCAGCCGTTTTCTATAAATCCTTCTATACTGCTTCTTTATCCAGGAATAAGAGACGAGACCGGAGAGGATGAGCAGGCAGAAGAGGAATGCAGCCAAATAAAACTGGCTCCGTGTTTTATACTCAAGCAGTTTGTTCTCCATCTGCAGGTTCTCGACTTCGTGCCGGTGTTGCAGGTCGGACATCTTATCCCTCAGATTCCTGTCCTGATACAGTCTTAGCAGTGAATCCGACTTCTCTTTATAATACAGGGCTTTTGTATAATCAGCTTCGAGCTTCTCGCACTGATATAGATAATTGTAGGCACCGGACCGGGTGAAGATGTCTTCCGAATCCAATAGCTTCTCAAAGTGTTCTTTCGCCTTCTTCAGCTGCCCCATCCGCATATAGGCATCGCCCAACGACATACAATAATAAGGAATGGCATGGGGAATCCGTTCGCACTTAATCGCTGAAGAGAAATAGGTTATAGCCTCTGCATAATTCCCTTTCTTTTTCTCCAATTCGCCCAGGAAGTGCAACAAAGAAGGATAGACCGGCGACAGGCTATCGCCTTCCAGCAAAGAGATTCCGGCTTTTGCATACCAGCCGGCACTGTCTATGTTATGCTTTATTTGATGAATCCAGGCTATGTTACGGTAGCTATATACGATGCCCAAAGTGTAGCCTGCCATCCGGCTGTAATAAACGGACTTCCGATAGTGACCAAGCGCAACATCATACATCCCACGGTCATCGTTCAGGCGGGCTATGTAGTGTTGCAGCAAGGCTTGCAACTTATATTCCTTTGTAGTCCCCAACTTCTCCCAAGCCTCTAAGTAAGCCTGCATGGCCACTGTGTCATTTTCTTGCATGGACATTACTTTACCGTAATAGAAAAGGGCTTTCCCCGCCTTTACCCTATCCCCGTTGTTCCGGTAATAGTTTACGGCAAATCCTATCAGGGAATCCGATTGCAGGCTGTCCAGGTAGTTTTTATCCCGTGCCTGTGTCAGCAGCAATGCATAGTCGGCACGTTGCTGCCCGCTGAGTGTTTCGGGATGGGAGAGTTGGTTTAGTAAATATAATGCACTGTCCGGATATATTTCCATATACTTTTCAGCTCTGTCAAAGATATCAGATGCCCCCTTCCGAGAGCAAGAATACAGTAAGATACAAACTATTAGATACCAGACAGATCGTAATTTCTTCATTTTCGCATTCCATATCTTTATCAGATTTTATCTACAAATAGGAGAAGTAGTTTGTAACAAACTAAGTAAATATCATCTCATCAAGCCTTCAAAGATACAAATATCTGCTTCAATAGCGTATGGGATAAAGGGCATTTATCATGTCGGGCACAAGCATTCATCTTGTCATGCACAGGCATTTCTCCTGCTAAGTATAAGAGTTCTTTAAAGGTTCACTATTGTGAGCCGATTTGTTCACTTCAATAAACTGATTTGTTCACATAGGTAAACAAATAGGCTCACAATAGTAAACCTCTGATAAACACATAGGTTTAACGGACAATACACAGGCATCTGTCGCATTGTCCCCTTAGCTTTTACACAACAAACACAAGGGAAAGGAAAGGCGGGAAGTGTGATTAGAAGCAATAGAACTCCAGGATGTGCTGGAGCAGTACATTGGGCATGCTTGGGTTGTGCTGCAATTCTACCTTTTTCATGTTATAAAGTTGTCCCAGAAGGGCTGCCGATTGTTTCTCGCAGATACGGGTATCGTGCACTTGCTCCATCCAGTAGACGGTTTCTCCCCAAACATCGGCAGAAAAGACAGACAGGACATCTGTGGAGACGATGCCTTTTTCGAGCCGATGAAACGCTTCTGCCAGAAAGGACAGGATGCCGGACATCATCTGTTTGCTACGGGAACGAAAACGCGAATGGTCGTTGCGGAAACGCAACAGGAAATAATAACCTAACCATAAGTAAGCGGAAAAAACATCCAAAGAAGACTTTTCAATCTTCTTCCAATAGGCATTCAGAGCCACATCAATATCTGCCAGCACGGCATCCGTATCGCCATTTATATAGAACTTCTGGGCAAGACACTCCATGACGCAGCCCCACTTGGCCATGTCCACACCATTCTGGGCATCTATCAGCAAACGGGCGTCTTCCAGCATTCGAGATGCTTTTGCCGCACAGCCCGGATCATCGTAGAGCCGATACTGGCGGAATAATAGTAGCGATTGGCATAAAAGCTCATCCAAAGAGTATGCCGTGTTTCCCATAGTCGATGTATAATGAGTCTATTGAGATAGCAAAAATACAGAAGATAAAAACAATATCAAATAAAAAAGGGGAAGAATTCCGCGGTAACGGCATCTTCCCCTTTGGGTTCAGGCAATATTTTGACAGTCAGCCTCTATCCTACCGTTTCTTGATAGGTATGTAGGTGACGTCGTCCAGCACATTCTTGTAGGCGGGACGGATGATGCGCTTGCCTTCAAAGTTCAGTTCCTCGTTGCGGTGGGCACACCAACCCACGATGCGCGCCATGGCAAAGAGCGGAGTGAAGATTTCCTGCGGCAGCCCGATCAGTTCATAGACAAAGCCGGAATAGAAATCGATATTGCTCGAAACGGTCTTGCCGTTGTTCTTCACACGACCGAAGGTAGCGATGGCGCGTTCTTCCAACAGTTCGAGGAAGGAGAATTCGCGTTCCTTTCCTTTCTCGCGTGCCAGGTCGCGGGCGAGTTCTTTCAGAAGCACGGCGCGGGGGTCGGAAATGGTGTATACGGCATGGCCGATACCGTAAATCAAACCGGTCTTGTTGTAGACTTCCTTGTTCAGCATGCGGGTGAAGTAGGTGTCTATTTCGTCTACGTTTGTCCAGTCGCGGATGTTCTCTTGCAGGTGATGGAACATATCCGCCACTTGTATGTTGGCTCCGCCGTGGAGCGGGCCTTTCAGCGAACCGATGCCGGCGGCGATGGACGAGTAGGTGTCGGTGCCGGTAGACGAAGTGACGCGGACGGTGAAGGTGGAGTTGTTACCACCGCCGTGTTCCGCCTGGAGCACCAAGAGCAGGTCGAGGGTGCGGGCATCCAGTTCGGTATAATCTTTCTTGAGCATATAGAGGAAGTTCTCGGCAATGGAAAGATTCTCCTGCGGATGGCGGATGTGCAGCGAACGGCCGTGAGTGGCATGGCGGAGCATGTTGTAGGCGTAGGCGATGATGGTGGGGAACTGGGAGATCAGTTCAATGCTCTGGCGCATCAGGTTGTCGCGAGAGGTGTCGTCGGCATTGGGGTCGAAGCGGTACATCTCGAGTACGCTGCGTGCCAGGATGTTCATGATGTTGTTTCCTTCCAGTTCGATGATGTTCATTTTGGTCTTTTGTTCCAGCGGCATATTGTCGTTGACCAACTCGCGGAAAGAAGCAAGTTCTTCCTTGTCGGGCAGGCGGCCGGAGAGCAGCAGGTAGGCCACTTCTTCAAAGCCGAAACGCTTCTCCTTGATGATGGCGTGCGCCAGGTCTTCCAGGTCGTATCCGCGATAGAACAGTTTGCCGGGAATCGGCTTCAGACCGCCGCCGGGGATGCGTTCGTAACCTACTACATTACCGATCTTGGTCAGTCCTACCAATACTCCCGTTCCGTCTTCATTACGCAATCCGCGCTTCACATCAAACTTCTTGAACAGTTCGTTTTCAATCCGGGTGGCTTCTTTTAGGTCCTCGGACAGCTTGTAAATCAAATACTCCTTCTTCATAATTCGTTCGTTTTAATCGTTATTCTTACTTTTCTATTCTTCCTACAATCTCGCCGGTGAAGGCGGAAGTGGAGAGAGAGACGCCGCCGGGCATGAAACGGGCGAGGTCGGCGGTGGCGCGGGCTTCGGTGAAGCTGTTTTCCAGGGCTTTTTCTATCAGCGTTGCCGCTTCCGTCCAGCCGAAGTGCTGGAGCATCATTACGGCGGAGAGGATGATAGAACAAGGGTTCACAATGTCTTTTCCGGCAATGTTGGGGGCAGTGCCGTGGGTAGCCTCGAAGATGGCATGCCCCGTATTGTAGTTGATATTGGCACCGGGGGCGATGCCGATACCGCCTACCATGGCAGCCAACTGGTCGGAGATGTAATCGCCGTTCAGGTTCAGCGTGGCAATGACGGAATACTCTTCGGGAATGAGCAGCGTGTTTTGCAGGAAGGCGTCGGCAATGCAGTCTTTAATCGTCAGGCGGCCGTCGGCAATCTCCTTGCCGAATTCGCGTTGCGCCAACTCATAGCCCCACTTCTTGAAGCCGCCTTCGGTGAACTTCATGATGTTTCCCTTGTGTACCAGTGTCACCGAAGGCAAACCGTGGTCGAGCGCATACCGGCAAGCGGCAAGCACCAGGCGCTCCGTCCCCTCGCGGGAAACGGGCTTCACACCGAACGAAGAGGTTTCGGGGAAACGTACTTTCGTCACTCCCATTTCATCGTGCAGGAAGCGGTAGAACTTTTCGGCTTCCGGTGTACCTGCCTCCCACTCTATGCCGGCGTAGATGTCTTCCGTGTTCTCGCGGAACACGCACATATTCACTTTCTGCGGTTCCTTCACCGGAGAAACCACGCCCTTGTACCAGCGCACGGGGCGAAGGCAGACGTACAAATCGAGTGTCTGGCGCAGCGCCACGTTCAGGGAACGGATGCCACCGCCGATGGGTGTGGTAAGCGGGCCTTTGATGCCAACTTTATACGTGCGGAAAGCCTCCATCGTTTCCTCCGGCAGCCAGGAACCCGTTTCGTTGAAAGCGCGTTCGCCTGCCAGCACTTCTTTCCATTCTATGCTTCGTTCGCCCTGATAGGCTTTGTTGAGGGCTGCATTCACCACTGCCTGCATGGAAGGAGTGACTTCCGCTCCTACTCCATCACCTGTAATAAAAGGTACGGTAATTCTTTCCATATTCTATCGTGCATTAAGTGCAGAGCCGGCACGGAACCAGCCTATCTGCTGTTCATTATAAGTATGTTGTGCCTCGAAACTCTCGCGGGTGCCGTCTTCGTGATGAAGAACCACCTTTAGGTTACGCCCCGGGGCAAAGTCTTTCAGTCCGATGACGGAGAGCAGGTCATGCTCCCGGATTTTGTCGTAATCCGCCTTGTCGACAAAGGTCAATGCCAGCATACCTTGCTTCTTCAGGTTCGTTTCGTGAATGCGGGCAAAGCTCTTTGCCAGGATAACGCGCACGTTCAGGAAGCGGGGTTCCATAGCGGCATGTTCGCGGCTGGAACCTTCGCCATAATTCTCTTCGGCTACAACGATGGAAGGGATTCCTTCGGATTTATACAGTTTGGCGGTACCCGATACCGTGCCGTAGGTGTTGGTAGAGCGGTTCCAAACTTTATTCGTTTCACCGTTGAAGGCGTTGACGGCGCCCATCAGCATATTATCCGAGATGTTTTCCAGATGTCCACGGAAGCGGAGCCAGGGACCTGCCATCGAGATGTGGTCGGTGGTGCACTTGCCCTGCGTCTTTATCAACAGGGGCATGTTCAAGAGATCCGTTCCATCCCAGGCGGGGAAAGGGGCAAGCAGTTGCAGGCGCTGCGAATGCGGGTCAACCGTAATGTCTTTCTTGGAAGAAGCCGGTGCAATATAGCCCTCATCTCCTGCGGCAAAGCCCTGCGGGGGCAGCTCTTCACCGACGGGTTCGGAGAGCATCACTTGCTCGCCACGGCTGTTTGTCAGGGTATCCTTCAACGGGTTGAAGCACAAATCGCCGGCGATGGTCAGCGCCATGGTCAGTTCGGGCGAAGCGACAAAAGCGTAGGTATTGGGATTGCCGTCGGCACGCTTGGCAAAGTTACGGTTGAAAGAGGTAACAATGGAATTCTTGCGGGTAGGGTCGTCCGTCTCGCGTTTCCATTGACCGATGCAGGGGCCGCAGGCATTCGCCATGATGGTGGCGCCTATCTTCTCGAAGGTTTCTATCATGCCGTCGCGTTCGGCAGTGGCGCGTATCCGTTCGGAACCGGGGTTGACAATCAGAGGGGCGGCCACCTGCAAATGCTTTTCATCGACCTGGCGTGCCAGCGAAACAGCGCGGCTCAAATCCTGGTAGGAAGAGTTGGTGCAAGAACCTATCAGCCCGACTTCCATCTTGCGGGGATAATCATTCTGCAATACTTTCGCAGCAAACCCGGAGATAGGGGTGGCAGCATCCGGAGTGAACGGACCGTTTATATAAGGCTCTAAGTCAGAAAGGTTTATTTCGATGACACGGTCATAGTATCTCTCCGGATCTGCCATTACCTCGTCGTCGGCACGAAGACCGGCAGCCACAGAGGTAGCCAGTTCTGCCACGTCTTCGCGTCCGGTTGCCTTCAGATAGACAGCCATGCGTTCGTCGTAGGGGAAGAGTGAGGTGGTGGCGCCAACCTCTGCTCCCATATTGCAGATGGTTGCTTTGCCGGTGGCAGAAAGCGAGGCGGTTCCAGGGCCGAAGTATTCGATAATGGCGTTCGTCCCGCCTTTCACGGTGAGAATACCCGCCAGCTTCAGGATGACATCTTTGGGGGCTGCCCAGCCGTTCAGTTTGCCGGTCAGGTGCACACCTATCAGCCGGGGCATCTTCAGTTCCCATTCCATACCGGTCATTACGTCTACTGCATCGGCACCCCCCACGCCGATGGCCACCATTCCCAATCCGCCGGCATTGGGGGTATGGGAGTCCGTACCCACCATCATGCCACCCGGAAAAGCATAGTTCTCCAGTACTACCTGGTGGATGATGCCTGCACCCGGCTGCCAGAAACCGATACCGTAGCGGGAAGAGACATCACGGAGAAAGTCGTAAACTTCCTCGTTGGTCTTTGTGGCGGTTGCGATGTCTGTCTTCGCTCCCTTATAAGCCTGAATCAAATGGTCGCAGTGTACCGTCGAAGGGACTGCCACCTGCTCCCGTCCCGCATTCATGAATTGCAGCAAAGCCATCTGCGCCGTCGCATCCTGCATTGCTACACGATCGGGGCGAAAGTTTACATAATCCTCTCCCCTTTTATAGTCCTTCACTTCACCCTCATTATATAAATGAGCATACAAAATCTTCTCTGCCAATGTCAGCGGATGATGGAGTGCCTTGCGGATGCGCTCTATCTTTCCGGCATAAGCAGCGTAAAACGCTTTCAGCATCAATAAATCATAAGTCATAACCACGTGTGTTTAATATTCATATTTGTAAAGATTACAATTTAATATAATAAACAAGCAAAACAGATGAAAGGTTTAACAAAATAAAGCATTTCTTCTGCCGAACGCGAAGATTTATTACCTTTGCAGGCATGAAAGAAGAAGATTCAAACAGTCCCGTCCTGCATCTCCAACGACAACAACTACTGCTGCGTATGGAATACGAGCACGAAAAGGAAGAGTTCGAGCGGCAAACGGAGAATATGGGTGTAGCCCGAAAGGTAAAACGCGGACTATGCTGGTATCCTGCCACGCCGGGACGGAGTTACTATAACTCGTTGAATCAATTGGTAATAGAAGTAACACGTACCGAAAATACTGATATAGAACATAACTTTGAGTTCGGTCGTCCCGCCTGCTTCTTCCGCCAGTCCGCCGACGGGAAGATTACTTATATGAACTTCATCGCGACCGTCAGCTATGCTGACGAAGCACGGATGGTATTGGTAATGCCCGGTGCGGGCGCCATCATGGAAGTACAGGGAGCAGACAACCTCGGCGTGCAGCTTTACTTCGATGAGACTTCTTACCGCACCATGTTCGAGGCACTGGAAGATGTGCTTCGTGCCAAAGGCAACCGCCTCGCCGAACTGAAAGATATACTGCTGGGAACAGCGAAAGCCGGCTCCCGCGAACTCTACCCCGTACGTTTTCCCTGGCTGAACTCCACGCAGGAGACTGCCGTGAACAAAGTACTATGCACCCGCGACGTGTCCATCGTGCATGGCCCGCCGGGCACCGGAAAGACCACCACGCTGGTAGAAGCCATCTACGAAACCCTGCACCGCGAACCGCAAGTGCTGGTATGCGCCCAAAGCAATACAGCGGTGGACTGGATTTCGGAGAAGCTGGTGGACAGAGGGGTGAATGTGCTGCGCATTGGCAACCCGACGCGTGTCAATGACAAGATGCTGTCCTTCACCTACGAACGGCGATTCGAGAACCATCCCCTTTATCCCGAACTTTGGAGCATCCGCAAGAACCTGCGCGAACTCGGTGGACGTGCCCGCCGCGGCAGCTACGACGAACGCGAAGGAGTGCGCAGCCGCATGAGCCGCCTGCGCGACCGCGGTACCGCCCTGGAAATACAAATCAATGCCGACCTCTTTGACGGGGCGCACGTCATAGCCTCTACTTTGGTCAGCAGCAATCACCGCCTGCTCAATGGCCGCCGCTTCGGTACCCTGTTCATAGACGAAGCCGCCCAAGCGCTGGAAGCAGCCTGCTGGATAGCCATCCGCAAAGCAGACCGCGTGATACTGGCAGGTGACCATTGCCAGTTGCCGCCTACCATCAAATGCTACGAAGCCGCCCGCGGTGGACTGGAACGCACATTGATGGAGAAGGTGGTGGCAAACAAACCCTCGGTAGTCTCCCTGCTGAAGGTACAGTACCGTATGCACGAGGACATCATGAAGTTCCCTTCCCAATGGTTCTACAACGGAGAACTGGAAGCCGCTCCCGAGGTACGCCACCGGGGTATCCTCGACTGGGACACCGCCATCAGCTGGATAGACACTTCGGGAATGGACTTTAAAGAAGAATTTGTAGGCGAGACCTTCGGCCGCATCAATAAGTCCGAAGCCGACCTGCTGCTGCTGGAACTGAAAGCCTACATCAATCGGATTGGCGGTAACCGCATCCTGGAAGAGCGGATTGATTTCGGCATTATCTCCCCCTATAAGACACAAGTGCAGTATCTTCGTAACAAACTCAAGGCAGATGCCGCACTCAGACCTTACCGCAGCTTGTTCACCGTGAACACCGTGGATGGTTTCCAGGGACAGGAACGCGACGTCATTTTCATCAGCCTTGTCCGTGCCAATGAAGAAGGACAAATCGGTTTTCTCAATGACTTGCGAAGAATGAATGTCGCCATCACCCGTGCCCGCATGAAACTGGTCATATTAGGAGAAGCCGCCACATTAGAGCATCATGCTTTCTACCGGAAGTTCATAGAATTTGCGGGTAAGACAAAACCTGTTTCATCAGATGATGCACCTGTATGAAACGCATCATCTGTTTGACCCAAACACATCATCTATTAAAGGCAAACGCATCATCTGTTAAGGGTAAACAGATGATGCGTTTTACGTGTATATAAATTATATATTAGTTGTTCTCCGGACGGAGTTTGCGAACCGTAACAGCCGTCTGCCACATTTCGCTTTCGCGCAATGCTTTCAACTCTGCATTCAGCTTCTCGCGATAATCGGTCTTAGAGTTGCTGTCGATGGAAATCTGAGCCTCGTTACCTGATTTTACGCTTGCATAGAGTTTCTGAACTACCGGTTTGATAGCATCGTGGAACGGAGTCATCCAGTCCAAAGCACCACGCTGAGCGGTAGTAGAGCAGTTAGCATACATCCAGTCCATACCATTCTTAGCGAACAACGGCATCAATGACTGAGTCAGCTCTTCTACCGTTTCGTTGAATGCTTCCGACGGAGTATGGCCGTTTTCACGCAACACTTCGTACTGAGCCAGCAGCAATCCCTGGATGGCACCCATCAATGAACCGCGTTCACCGGTAAGGTCGGAAGTAGCTTCGCGTTGGAAAGTAGTTTCGAACAGATAACCTGAACCGATACCGATACCCAGTGCGATAGTCTTGTCGAAAGCCTTGCCCGTAGCATCCTGGTAGATAGCGTATGAAGAGTTCAAACCACGGCCTTCGAGGAACATGGTACGGAGTGAAGTACCCGAACCTTTGGGGGCAACCATGATAACATCGATATCTTTTGGGGGAACCACACCGGTACGGTCGTTCCACGTAATAGCAAAGCCATGAGAGAAGTAAAGAGCCTTTCCGGGAGTCAGGTAAGGTTTGATGGTGGGCCATACAGACATTACGGCTGCATCGGACAGCAGACACATGATGATAGAGCCTTTCTGGCAAGCTTCCTCGATACCGAACAAAGTCTCACCCGGTACCCATCCGTCTGCCACTGCCTTCTCAAAAGTAGCTCCCGGACGTTGTCCGACAATTACATTGAAGCCGTTATCGCGCAGGTTGCAAGCCTGTCCGGGACCTTGTACACCATAACCGATTACTGCAATCGTTTCATCTTTCAAAATCTCACGTGCTTTTTCCAAAGGAAATTCTTCGCGGGTCATTACATTCTCGATAACACCGCCAAAATTCAATTGTGCCATTTTTTGTTTCAGTTTTTATTTGTGGCTTACGCCACCGTTGATTAATATATATTATTTCTCGGTAAATATCACTTTAGAGCGGCAAACCACTTCGTTGCCATTCTTTTTCACTTCCACTTCATAAACACCGTCGCCGGCATCGTCCATAAAGAGGGTGAGTTCGTCGCCATAATAACTCTCCGCCACGTATGCCATTTCGAAGCGGCGGATGCGTTTCTCCTTGTACATTTCGATAGGGAACAAATCGAGGATATGTTCTATGTAACGGATGCTGTTCACATGGCCGTTAATATCGATATCGCTGTACTTGGCTTCAAGGGAAGCAACCGGAGTTGTCGAAGTGACCTTGATGCGCGAGGGTTTCTCGATAGGACAAGGCTCGTCGCATACATAATCTACGATGCTGCCGCTATGCAGTGCCAGCAAGTCAGCCGGTTTGCGGGTGTTCCTGCTGATCATCGCCCAGACGGAGCGTGCATAGCCTATCCGTTTCCCATCCTTGTTGACAAGGGCAAAGTTACGGTCGGTGAAAAGACGATAGACATTCTCTACCCAGGTCTGGATGGAAAAGTCTTCGTACTGATAGGGCAGTTCATCCAGTTCGATAGCCAGGCGGGACAGTACCCACGTGTAATTATCCTCGTTCAGGGTGGCAATGCCGAAACCGCGGTCGCTGGCATGGAAACCTGCACAATTCAACAGATGGTTGCCCAGTACACCCAGCGTCAGGTGTCCGGTGAAATCTACGTGGAACGGTTCTGCCACGAACTTATAACTGCCTATCTTACTGTTCTCACTCATTGTTCTTGCTGTTTACTTTGACGATATTTCGCTTCGCGGTCCGCCAGATATTCATTGACGCGCTCGAAGCAGCTGGTAGTAATAGCTACGCGTCCCGAACGGACAAACTGAAGTACACAGTCCAGTGCGCGCAACTCTTCATAGAGGTTGGTGATTTCTTCACTTATGCCATTCTTCTCTACAATGGAGAAGACTTCGTTTACTTCTACGATACGGGCATTGTGCTTACGGATAATCTTGGAGACTTCCGGTTTCTCTTCCAGTATCGGAGTGGTTATCTTATAGAGGGCTATCTCATGCTGATAGATTTCGTCATCCGTGAAGTAATGCGCTTGCAGCACATCTATCTTCTTGGTGATTTGCTTCGTCACCTTCTCAATGGTGTCTTCGTCAGTCCAGGCAGTAATGGTATACTTATGTACTCCTTTGATAGAGGAAGCCGAAACATTCAGACTCTCGATATTGATTTGCCGACGGGTGAACACAGCCGTTACCTGGTTCAGCAAACCGGCAAAGTTCTCCGAATGAACGATAATTGTATATAATGTCTTATCCATTTTCTTCTAATTACAAGTGACTAACTTAGCATTCAAGCAACATCTGATTCACCGAACCGCCCGGGGGAGTCATCGGCATCACGTTCCCTTCTTCCTCAACACAGGCTTCGAGCAAGAACGGGCCATCCGTCTCCAGCATTTCAGCAATCGCCTTTTTCAGTTCCTCACGGGTAAGAACCCTGCGCGAAGGAATGTCATAGGCCGAAGCTATCTTCATATAATCCGGATTGAGCATCGGCGTGAACGAATAGCGGCGGTTAAAGAACATCGCCTGCCATTGACGAACATTGCCCAGGAAGTTATTGTTCAGCAGAATCATCTTTACCGGAGCCTTTTGCTCCATAATGGTTCCCAGTTCCTGCAGGTTCATCTGCAATCCGCCATCACCCATAAAGGCACAGACCGTGCGGTCGGGACGTCCGAAAGTAGCGCCGATGGCAGCCGGAAGACCGAAGCCCATGGTGCCCAGTCCGCCGGAAGTAACGATGCTGCGTTCCTTGCTGTATTTAAAGTAACGGGCGGACATCATCTGGTTCTGACCTACATCGGTCACTAATATCGCTTCATTATTGGTAGCCTCGCTGACGGCACGGATTACTTCGCCCATGCTCAGTGCGTCTCCCGCCGGATGGAGTTCGGGGCGGATTACCTTTTCTTCTTCCACCTTTTCGTATGGAAGGAAACTATCCAGCCACTCTTGGTGCTTGGCAGGTTTCAGGAGATTGGTGACAGCAGCCAGGGTTTCCTTGCAGTTGCCCAATACGGCAACGTCTGTCTTTACATTCTTATTTATCTCGGCAGGGTCGATGTCGAAGTGGATAATCTTTGCCTGTGTGGCGTATGTTGCCAGCTTGCCGGTGACGCGGTCGTCGAAACGCATCCCTACGGCAATGAGGACATCACATTTATTGGTATTGATATTCGGTCCCAAGTTGCCGTGCATACCCAGCATACCTTTATTTAAAGGATGCTCCGTGGGCAGAGCGGAAAGTCCCAGCAGGGTGCATCCGGCAGGCATTCCGGCTTTCTCGATGAAAGCACGGAGTTCTTGCTGCGCATTACCCAGTTCCACTCCCTGCCCTACCAGCACCAACGGGCGCTCGGCGGCATTTATCAGGTCGGCAGCTTGCTGTATGGCTTCGGGTTCCATTTCGGGAACGGGCAGGTAGCTGCGAACGTAGTCTACTTTGGTCAGCGTATATTCGGTCTTGTCCGTCTGGGCATTCTTCGCAAAGTCCAGCACTACCGGACCGGGACGTCCGCTCTGTGCTATATAGAAAGCACGTGCCACTGCCCACGCCACATCTTCCGCACGACGAATCTGGTAACTCCACTTCGTGATAGGTTGAGTGATGCCTACCAGGTCGACTTCCTGAAATGCATCCGTACCCAGGAAGTTAGTCCCTACCTGACCGGCTATGACAACGATAGGCGTACTGTCTATCATGGCATCTGCAATGCCGGTGACTGTATTCGTAGCACCGGGACCGCTGGTCACCAGGCATACACCGACCTCGCCCGATACACGTGCAAAGCCTTGTGCGGCATGGGTTGCTCCCTGTTCGTGACGAACCAGGATATGATTCAGATTCTTTCGGTGGTCGTATAAGGCATCGAATACCGGCATGATGCTGCCACCCGGATAACCGAAAATGGTCTTTACTCCCTGGTGCTCCAGAGAACGCATCAATGCTTCCGCGCCTGTTATTAAGTTTTCCATACTATTAATTCTCAATTTTCAATTAATCAATCAGTCTCACTGCTCCCTTATCGGCCGAACTTACCATGCTGGCGTATGCCTTCAGCGCTTTGGACACCTGGCGGTCGCGGGTGACCGGAGTCATCGGGCGCGCAGCCAGTTCTTCATCTGTCAGTTTCACATTGATAGTACGCTCGGGGATATTGATTTCGATGATATCACCGTCTTTTATCTTACCGATATTGCCACCGGCAGCAGCTTCGGGAGAAACGTGTCCGATGCTCAACCCGGAAGTACCGCCACTGAAACGTCCGTCGGTAATCAGTGCGCACTCTTTTCCTAAATGGCGGGATTTGATATAAGAAGTGGGATACAGCATTTCCTGCATACCCGGACCGCCTTGGGGACCCTCGTGGGTGATGACGACGACATCGCCGCTGACAACCTTTCCACCCAATATACCTTCACAAGCCGCTTCCTGTGAATCGAATACCTTAGCCGGACCGGTAAACTTCCAGATACTTTCGTCCACACCCGCCGTCTTGACGACGCAGCCGTCCTGGGCGATGTTTCCTTTCAAGACAGCCAGACCGCCATCTTTGCTGTAGGCATGTTCCAGGTCGCGGATGCAACCTTCGGCACGGTCTGTATCCAGTTCCTTATAATAGGCATCCTGTGAGCCGAGTACCAGATTGAACTTTCCGGCAGCTGCACTGGAATATTTCTTGATTGCCTCGCTGCATACATTCGGGCTGGTAATGCAGTATTGGTCTATTTCTTCCGCCAACGTCATTCCGTCTACACGGCGAACGGCCGTATCTACCAGGCCGCCCTTTGCCAACTCGCCCATGATGGCAACAATGCCACCGGCGCGGTTCACATCTTGTACATGATATTTCTGGGTATTGGGAGCCACCTTGCACAGGCAAGGAGTTTTGCGTGACAGCATATCGATGTCGTCCATCGTGAAGTCAGCCTCTGCTTCGTGGGCAACCGCCAGCAGGTGAAGCACCGTATTGGTGGAGCCGCCCATCGCAATGTCCAGCGTCATGGCATTCAGGAAAGCCTGACGGGTGGCAATGCTGCGCGGCAGTACGCTGTCGTCTCCTTCTTCGTAATATTTATAGGCATTCTCTACAATCAGCTTGGCAGCATCCTTGAAGAGTTTCCGGCGATTTTCGTGAGTAGCCACAATCGTGCCGTTGCCGGGTAGAGCTAGACCAATCGCCTCATTCAGGCAGTTCATCGAATTGGCAGTAAACATACCCGAACAGCAACCGCAGGTAGGACAAGCGTTTTGCTCTATCTGAGCCACTTCTTTGTCGCTCACGCTGTCGTCTGCCGACTTAATCATGGCATCAATCAGGTCGAGGTGCTGTCCGTTCCATTCACCGGCTTCCATCGGGCCACCGGAAACAAATACGGTAGGGATGTTCAGTCTCATAGCCGCCATCAGCATACCCGGAGTAATCTTGTCGCAGTTGCTGATGCACACCATCGCATCCGCCTTATGGGCATTCACCATATACTCTACGCTGTCGGCAATGATGTCGCGCGAAGGCAATGAATAAAGCATACCGTCATGTCCCATAGCGATGCCATCGTCAATGGCAATCGTGTTGAACTCCGCCGCAAAGCAGCCCTGCTTTTCTATTTCCTCTTTTACAAACTGACCTATCTCATGCAGGTGCACATGACCGGGGACAAACTGAGTAAATGAATTGACTACCGCAATAATGGGCTTGCCCATCTGTTCTTTCTTCATGCCATTCGCCGTCCACAATGCACGGGCTCCTGCCATGCGGCGACCTTGTGTGCTGAACGAACTACGTAACTGATGCTTCATTTAATAACCTCCTTTTAATGAAAAAAGCCTCTCCCACTACTGTGAGAAAGGCTTATTAATTTATCTTCTAACGTACGAATACATACACAACCTTTCTCACGCTCTTGATGGCACCACCACG
>OGZX01001440.1_pt1 | contig 23608 bp, 17 predicted proteins | sample 1576881 | NCBI WGS metagenome assembly OGZX01 (sample SAMEA3541542, study PRJEB24748) | human gut metagenome | biome: human gut; feature: human-associated habitat; material: faeces | place: China | collected 2012
AAGAAGAAGAAAAGGCTGTTAAGTGCGGTTACTGGCACTTGTGGCGTTACAACCCGGCTTTGGAAGCTGAAGGCAAGAACCCGTTCACGCTGGATAGCAAAGAACCGGATTGGAGCGGATTCCAAGACTTCCTGAAGGGTGAAGTTCGTTACGCTTCCGTAATGAAACAATATCCGCAAGAAGCTGACGAGCTGTTCAAAGCAGCAGAAGAAAATGCTAAATGGCGTTACAACAGCTACAAGCGTTTGTCCAAGGAAAACTGGGGCGCTGAAGTTGCTGAATAATTCCAGGAATTTAAAATAGAGAATAAAGGCTGCTTCGGAAAACCGAATGCAGCCTTTATTTGTTAATAACCATAAAAAATGTAATATTATGATTGGACTTATTGTTTGGATTATCGGTGTAGTACTGGCAGTAAAAGCTGCAATTGAGATTATGAAGTGGAATGTGGATGGAATAAAGAAATTACTCGTTGCTATCCTTGTCGTGTTCACCAGTTGGATAGGATTAATCTTCTACTACTTTTGGGGAAGAGACAATTTGGAGCAAATGCTGAAGTAAGTTCCAAACCTTCCGCGTAAGAGATGAAACAAGAAATAACATAAATCATTGTTTCATTTCCAATAAAAGTCTTTATCTTAGTCGCCGACTCAACCAGTTAATGCAGATGAAGGGAAAGACTAAAAGCAGAATAGTCATCGCATGGGTGTTACTCGTAACACTCATGCCGCTTTTCGTGGTAAAAGCTACCCACTTCCACGAGAAGGGCAAGACGTCTGCCTGCCAGCCGATAAAAGGGCACTCTCATAGCCCCGGCGACCAATGTCTCATCTGCCAGTTCACCCTCTCCCCTTTCACCCAAGCCGAATCTTTTCAAATCCAGGTATTCGTTTCTGTCTTTGATTTCGAACCGGCGCAATATGCAGATAAGGATTGCATCACAATGCTCTATCCTTATCATCTGCGTGCCCCGCCCACCCAATCATACATATTATAACTCTCTCTATCAACAAATTTAGAATGATTGGAATTTATGCGTATCAGATATATTTTGGGTACGCTGGGAATTTGTATCACCTCAACAGTTTATTCACAGGTTGCTGACTCTGTCAGAAGTGTGTCTTTGTCCGAAGTGGTTGTGACGGAATCGTACCGCCACACCCAGAACAAGAAGACGGCGCTCACGGTCGATGTGCTCCGGGAAGACTTCTTGAACAGGCACTTTACCGGCAACTTGGTACAAGCTATAGAGAACGTTCCCGGTGTGCAGTCAATGGATATCGGTGCAGGGTTTTCCAAACCTATGATAAGAGGATTGGGATTCAACCGCATCGCCGTATCCGAGAATGGAATAAAACAGGAAGGCCAACAATGGGGTGCCGACCATGGATTGGAAATCGACGCCTTCAATGTGGAAGGAGTACAAATACTGAAAGGGCCGTCTTCGTTGCTATATGGCAGTGATGCCATGGGTGGTGTCATCGAGATACTTCCGGCTTCGATGCCGGCGGAGAACCAGGTATTTGGAGAGGCTTCCTTCCTATACAAGTCCGTGAACGATGGTTTCGGCGGTTCGCTGATGCTGGGCGTAAAAACAGGTCCGTGGTTACTGCGGGGACGATTCTCCGAACAGCATTTCGGTGATTACCGCGTGCCTACGGATACCGTCGTTTACCTGACCCAGCTAATGCCCGTATACGGAAGGCGGCTGAAGAATACCGCCGGCTATGAGCGTAACGCCAGTTTCTTCGCATCTTACGATGCCAAGAAGCGATACCGCTCGGACTATTCCGTCAGCAATGCCCATCAGAAAATGGGATTCTTTCCGGGGGCGCACGGTATTCCGGACATATCCCGTCTGCAAGACGATGGCAACAGCCGGAACATCGACCTGCCCAACAGTTGGGTGAATCACTTCAAAGCAAGCACTCACCAGCAGTATGCGTGGGATGGACTGATACTTTCCGGTGACCTGGGCTATCAGTATAACCACCGGGAAGAATGGAGTTCGTTTCATACCCACTACGGCACACAGCCTGTGCCGCAGAAAGACCCGGATAAGGAACTCGCCTTCATGCTCCACACCCTCAGTACTTCGTTGAAGCTGCGCATCGTCCGCTCTTCTTCATGGGAGCACACATTGGGCTGGGATATGCAGGGACAGAAGAACACCATCGCGGGATATTCGTTCCTGCTGCCCGAATACAAACGGTTGACTACCGGTGGTTTCTGGCTCTCGACCTGGCGTCCCAGCAACCGGCTTTCCATCAGTGGTGGAGTACGGTACGACTACGGAAAGATAGACATCACTCCCTACCGGGACCCGTATCTGGAAGAATATCTTCGGGAGCAAGGCTACCCGGATGACCAGATAGCCAAAAACGAATGGCGCAGTTATCCGGTAAACCGCAGTTTCGGAGACTATTCCTGCTCTATCGGTGTAGTGTGGAATCCTTCGCCGATGCATCTGCTGAAGGTGAATGTTGGCCGTAGCTTCCGTTTGCCGGGAGCTAATGAGTTAGCTTCCAACGGAGTGCATCATGGCACGTTCCGTCACGAACAGGGGGATGCTTCCCTCGATTCGGAACATGGATGGCAGTTGGATGCTTCATATGAGCTGACTTACAAGGGGGTACATATCTCTTTGTCACCTTTTGCCAGCTGGTTCGATAATTACATCTACCTGCAGCCCACGGGTGAGTGGTCAGTGCTGCCCCACGCCGGACAAGTCTATCGCTATACCGGCGCAAAGGCTGTCTTCCTGGGTGGTGAAACCAATGTAAGCATCGACCTTCTGCGCAGTCTGAACTACCGGTTCAGTGGCGAATACGTCTATACCTACAACCGTGACGACCATACTGCACTCAGCTTCTCGCCGCCTGCCACTATGCGTAACACCCTGACGTGGCATCGGAAGAACTATGAACTGTATGTAGAGCACCAGGGCATCGCTTCACAAAACCGTATCGCACGGAATGAAGACCGCACTCCCGGCGCCAACCTGCTGCACTTGGGGGGAAGTCTCCGCCTGCCGATAGCCGGAACGGAAGTAGAGTTCTCGCTCACTGCCCGCAATATATTGAATACGAAATACTACAATCATCTGAGTTTTTATAGAAAGGTGGAAATCCCTGAACCGGGACGTAATCTTCAATTATTTATTAAAGTACCATTTAAACAAATTCTAAAATGAAAACAAAGTTATTTATCTCCGCATTGTGTTTGTTAACCAGTATACTATCTTTCACCTCTTGCGACGACGACAAAGGGGATGTAACCCCGCCCGTCATCAGCCTGATAGAACCCGAAGAAGGGGACGAACTGCTGATAGGCAGCGAAAACGGTGTGCATCTTGAGATGGACTTGTCAGATGATGTAGAATTGAAGTCTTACAGAATCAACATACACAGCAACTTTGACAATCATGGACATACACCAAGCACCAAGGCAGACGACGGAACCGTAGCCTTTACATTTGACAAAGTGTATGACGATGCCGCCGGCAAGAAGAACCATCATGTGCACAACCACGACATCAAGATTCCCGCCAATGCCACACCGGGAAACTATCACCTGATGATTTATTGCACGGATGCTGCCAAGAACGAGACTTATATTGCCCGCAATATCAAGTTGAGTACCACGGCAGAGGAAGACCATGACCACGACGGAGACTAAACGCCGCACACTTAAAAAAAATGATTGCCGGGCATTAAGTCCCGGCAATCATTTTTTTAATTCCGATTATCCCATAGGATTTTCGTCGAGGTCACCATCAGAGCCTCCTCCTTCATTTCCGCCACCGCCGGTGTTGCCATTACCACTGACATTCGATGAACCTCTCCCCAGGTTTGCCACATTTTCAAAACTTACCCCATTCAGCATAGCACGTGTCACCCCGCCACCCGTAGCAGGCCGTCTATACTCCGGTGTAAACTGGCACCACAACGTCGTAATCTGCTGCGGATTTACCTTATCGGCAGTCTCTACTCCTTTGCTGGTGCTGCGTGCACGCATCGTGAAAGTTCCCAGCCCATCCAGCCTGACCGTGCGGCTGTTGAGTAACTGTTCCCGCATCACACTCATCAGGTTTCTCACTACGTCGTGAACGTCACCCGGAGTTGCCATAGACTTTTCTGCAATCAACTCACCAAGCTCATTGGTAGTCACTACTTTCTTTGACTTCACCAGGTTGATGTGCCACAACTTCTTACCATCTTTCGTTTCTTTTGCCGATTGAACTGCTTTGTACAATAATGTCATAATACTAATTTTTTTAGAATGAATAATTTCTGTTGATACTCTCTGTAATCGATTACGGTTGCGAAGATACTACAGCCGAAAACGGCATGGTGCTTTAAATGGCTTTACTTGTCCTTTCGAAGGAATAAAAAGGAGGGAAAATGAGGCGCCAAGGGATTGATAATCAAAAATCAAAAAAAACTTTCAGAAAAATGAAATATTTTCAGAAAAGGCAAGAATCAGGAGATATGTAGAAGGTATGAAAGAAGGCATAAACTCATTGGAGCAATGATTTCAGAAAACATTGCTCCAATGATTTCTGAGATTATTGCTCCAATGTTTTCTGAAATCATTCAAAGGAGGAAACAAACAACTAAAATGTCCCTTTTTTACACCCATCCAATAAAACAAAGCACTTATCTTTGTGAACAAATGAATAAGTTTAAAGCCATACAACCATCAGCTCCACTTGCACCATACGTGAAGCAATATTGGTTCGTAACAATAGAAGATGTTACGCTGACCTCACAACGTCTTGTACCATTCGGATGTACAGCATTAAGCTTCCATAAGGGAGACCGCACTTATTCATCGCTCGAAAATGATTATTTACCTCAGTCACACCTGCATGGTATAACAACAAACTATACGAATCTCTCCTTCTCCGGGCTAATTGATTTTATCTGTATCATTTTTCAGCCTGCGGGAGCCAAAGCATTTTTCAAAATACCCCTCAATGAATTCAATGACACCCCCATTCCACTTGATATCTTAGGCGATTCTGAATTATTCGAATTAGCTCAGCAACTCAATGAAACAGGAAATGATTCAGCATGCACTCAGCTTATCGAACATTTTCTATACCAGCGTATCAGCCAACTTAATAAATATAACAATATACGAATGAATGCTGCTATAGATATGATTTATAAAGGGCAAACCGATGTCAATCATTTGGCAGAGACAGTATGTCTAAGTTATAAACAGTTCAAACGTATTTTCCTTGAAAGCATCGGTATCAATCCAAAAGATTTCTCACAAATTATACGCTTTCAGAAAGTTCATCACTTATTTCAATTACACATTGACATGACATTAAACAAATTAGCCGATGAATGCGGATATTATGATAAATCACACTTGATTAAAGAGATGAAAGAATTCTCCGGCCTTACACCTGCAGAACTTCTTGAAGCTTGCGATCCCACATATTCTGCCTATCACGGATTATTTCGTTCGGCATTTATCAACCTTCCTCCCGAATAACAAATATCAAAATATACATAATCATGAAAATCTTAATTTACGGAGCAGGAGTTATCGGTTGTACTTATGGCTGGCAACTAACCAAAGCAGGACACGAGATCAGTGTTTTGGTCAGAAAAAGTAAAAGGCAGACTATCGAACAAAATGGAATTAGCATTTACTGTCGCGATTATAGGAATGGCGAAGAAGCAACCGAAAAGATCGTTTTTCGTCCAAAGATCATTGATACCCTTACTTCTAACAATGATTTCGAATATATTATCGTCGCCACAAACCACCTCAATTTAGAGGAAGTATTATTGAGCCTGAAAGACTCGGCAGGAAAAGCCCATATACTTTTCTTCCAGAATATTTGGTATGATGATCTTGAAAAGATAAACACCACTCTCACAAGCGGAAAATACTTTTTCGGTTTCCCCTTTATGGCAGGAGGCGGAAAAAATGAAAAAGAACTCACCAGCATTATTTCCGGCTCTAAATATTCCAAAACAATGCTTGGCGAAATTGATGGTGAAATAACGCCCCGAATACAAAAGATAGCAGAAGCAATGGCAAAAGCAAATATGAGACCATTCATTTCCAAAGAGATAAAGACTTGGCTCATACCTCATTGTGCCTTTATCACTATACTCTCAATCGGCATCCTCAAAGCAGGAAGTACGATGGAAGCTTTCCTCAATAATGCTCCTATTATCAAAGAAACAATCATGGGAATCAGAGAAAGCTTCCATATATGTAAAGAACTGGGAATCAACCCTAAAAAAGAGAAGGTGAACAAACTATATTATCTACCTTTATTCATTAGTGTTCCTATTATAAAGAAGATTTTCACTAATGTCTCAATGCAAGCCATGTTCGACGGATTCTTAGGACACTCAACTGATGAGATAACAATGCTGATCGACCAAATTCTTTCTGATGGGGAGAAATACTCCGTTCCAACAGTTTACTTAAAGAGGCTATATGGTACTTTTTCACTTTTCAAAAAGTGAAAAAAGGCTCAATATTCGCTTTTTGAAAAGTGAATTCTATAATATTAGAGAAAAATCCAATTCACTCTACCCTCTCCTTTTCAGAAAGTCCGTAGGGCTTTCACCGAACTGCTCCTTATAGCATTTCGTAAAATACGAAGGGGACGAGAAGCCCACTTCATAAGCAGTCTCAGCTACCGTCATTTCGGAAGAAGCAAGCAGAGAGGCAGCGCGTTTCAGCCTCATCTGGCGGAGCAGTTCGTTCGGCGAATAGTTGGTGAGGGATTTTAGTTTACGGTATAGTTGTACACGGCTCATACCCATGTCACGTCCCAGGTCCTCGACATTCAGGTCGGGGTCTTTCATCTTTACTTCGACAAGAGATTTAAAGCGGGAGACGAAATCTTTGTCGAGGTCGCTGATCGACTCTTTATCAATAGTCTGGTTATCGCCGAAGAACTGTTTCAGCTGGCGACGGTTTGCAATAAGATTACGGACACGGGACAAGAGTAATTGCGAATTGAAAGGTTTGGAAATATAAGAATCGGCTCCACCATCGTAGCCCTGAATGCGCTGTTCATCGAGCGAACAAGCCGTAAGCAGAATCACCGGAATATGGCTGGTCTGCAACTCACTCTTCAAGCGACGGCAACACTCTACCCCATCCATGCCGGGCATCATGACGTCGGAAATAATAACATCGGGAACATACTTCATGGCAAGACGGATGCCCGCTGCACCGTCTGCCGCATCCAGCACGCGATAGTCTTTTGAGAGCAGCGACTTCACGTAAGTACGAATATCGGCATTGTCGTCAATAACGAGTACAGTGGGGCAATCAGCTTCTACCACTTCCCCCTCTGTAGATATTTCGGCATCGACTAAAGTAGAAGAAACCTCTTTCTCCCCGGCGGGCAGTGTCACTACTGTGGGATGGTAAAGAGAAAGATCCTGCCTGGGGAAGGTTACGGTGAAGGTGGTTCCTTTCTCATCGCTATGCGCAGTAATGTTTCCACCATGCATCTCGACAAAAGCACGCACCAGGGCAAGGCCGATGCCCGTACCAGCCTGATGGCCATCCACCTGATAGAAGCGTTCGAAGATAGCCTCTACATCGGTCGATGAAATATAGCTGCCGGAATTGAACACTTCCAGGCGGAAGTTCTGCTCTGCCGTTTCCAGACGTATGATTACCTTTCCATTCTCCGGCGTATATTTTACGGCATTAGAGAAGAGGTTGAAGTAGATGCGCTCCATCTTCTCCGCATCCGCCATCATACGGAAATCGGTATCGGGAGCAGACTCAAAACTGAAAGAGATATGCTTCTTCAACAGAGCCATGCGGAAGGAATCGTTCCAGCCACGGAAACTATCGAGCAAATCGAAAGGTTCGAGGCGAAGCTCCATACGCCCGTTCTCTACCTTACGGAAATCGAGAATCTGATTGACCAGGCGAAGGAGAATATGCACATTCTTCTTCATCAGCTCCAGCAGCTGACGGGACTGCGTACTGATGGAGTTATCCGCAAGAAGCTGTTCTATGGGATCGGCAATCAAAGTCAGCGGGGTACGGAAGTCATGAGAAATGTTGGTGAAGAAAACGAGCTTGGCATGAGTTGCCGCTTCCAGTTCACGGGAGAGTTGTTCCAACTGCGACTTCTGCCGCTCCAACAGTTCAGTCTGATGTATCAACTGCGTTTTCTGTTCTTCCAACTTCTTCTTTTGCAGGGAAAGTTCACGGTTCAGGCGGTTCTTTGCACGCAAGGAAAGATATACCGCCACCAACAGTCCTATCACCAGCAAAAGAGCTACCAGACTGATCAACAAGATGCCCTGCTGGGTGGCGTAGCGTGACAGGTATTGATTGATCTTCCCGTTCAATGTTTCTATTTTCCCGTCAAGGGTGCTGATATGGGCTGTCTGCATCTTCATGATGAGTGCATTGTCACGGTCGACGACAGAAGTATTCAGAAGAGTTTCACGAGGAAAGTCGCGGTTATTCAGAATATCCATGGCAATCTGCATCACGCGGTCGCCACCCGTAGGATAAATAAAAGTCGCATCCAATTCGCCTTCAAGGACTTGCTCCACTCCATAGCCTTCGCCGGGCAGGGCATCGATGCCGATGAAACGTATCTCCTTCTCCCGATGCTGGCGGGCGGCGGCAGCGTAAGCACCGGCGGCCATGCGGTCATTTTGGGCATAGACAATGTCTATCTGCGGGAAAAGGCTGAGCAGGGTATCCATCTGTTCTTCTGCCTGGGAGCGCAGCCAGGCGCCATCCTCTTTTGCCAGCAGACGAATATCAGGATAACCGGATATGGCGCTCATAAAACCTTGATGCCGGTCCATGGCGGGGGTTGAGCCTGCCAAACCGGCAATTTCCACCACCGTCCCCTTGCCGTGAAGGACATTGGCAACATATTTGCCGACGGCTTTACCTATCTCGTAATTATCAGCCCCCACATAAGCGGTGAATTTATCAGAAAGAATTCTACGGTCTACTACAATTACAGGGATTCCCTGATTGTAGGCTTCCTCTACAACCGGAGTTATCGGAGCTGCTTCATTAGGAGCCACAATCAGTAAATCCACACCTTCTTTGATGAAACGACGGATGTCTTTTTCTTGCTGTATATTATCATCCTTGACCGTTCGTATCTCCACCTCTACCCCATCATAGAAAAGGGCTTCGCGCAACATTTCGTTATTCATCTGATAACGCCACTCATCATCGCTGCACTGCGAAATGCCAATGCGGAAATGAGGTTCGTGGCGAGAGCAGGAGCAGACTGCCCCGCCAAGCACGAACAAAAGGAATAAAATACGAAGGCTGTGTAGTCTCATCTTCTTTTCATTAATTTAAAGCGGTCAGTTCTACAACGCGGCTTTGAGTAGCCGTCAAGCCCAGAACATCCAAGCCGACTTTCATCAGATAATCACCGGAATAAACTTTACCATTAGCGCCTAACCTGGATTTTGCGCCAGGCATCAGGTTGATTTCCTCTACCTTATACTGCTTGTTCGGGTCTAATCCCTGCAACTTCACCGGCAACAGTTTTTCCTGGAAACGGGGGTGTATATCGTAAGCAAACAATACTGCCTTATTCATATCCTTGCTCACATAATTCAGTGCCATGTGATTCGTTTCGTATGGTGAAACCAGGCGATACTGGTCACCGTCCATGATAGCGTTCTGCAACCGCTTCCAGTTGGCAACAGCCGCCTGGCAATAGGTCAGTTCGTCAGCACTCAGTTCCTTCAGACCGAGGTCGAAGCCAAGCTTGCACATGGAAGCCACGTCGGTACGGAACTTCACGGAAGTCGCCTTGTTCCAACTCGTTACGTGCGCACACATCGCCTTTGCCGGGAAAAACTGCGAGAACCCCCACTGGATAAAGATACGCTCTACGGGGTCGGTATTATCACTGCACCAGAATTCTGTAAAATACTTCAGCGCCTCATAATCGCAACGGGCACCACCACCGGAACAAAGCATCATCGGCACGTTGGGATAATTCTCTTTGACACGCTTCATCACATTGTATACGCCACGCACATGGTCAATGTAAAGTTGTCCTTGCTTATCTTTCAGATAGGGAGAATAGATATTGGTAATAGGGCTGTTGCAATCCCACTTAAAGAATGCGACTTCGGGATTCTCCTTCATAATGCCTTCCACAACACCATATACATAATCCTGTACTTTCGGATTACTGAGGTCCAGTACCAACTGGTTGCGATAATAATAGGTATCACGGTTAGGCAACTCTATGGCCCAGTCGGGATGCTTTTCATACAGTGCACTTTTGGGATTCACCATTTCCGGTTCAATCCAGATACCGAACTTCACACCGGCATCTTTGGCAGCATTGACCAGGGCAGGAATACCACCCGGCAACTTATCGTGAGTCACTTCCCAATCGCCGAGACCGGCACGATCGTCTTTACGCGGATATTTATTACCGAACCAACCGTCGTCCAGCAGAAACATATCTACGCCCAAGTGCTTGGCTTCTTTCATCAGTTCGGCGAGTATCTCCTGGTTGAAATTGAAACCAGTATTCTCCCAGTTATTCAGCAAGGTCAAGCGGCTGCCTTTACCATCTTTCAAACCATGATTACGTGCCCATTCCTGAAGGTTACGGCTACCTTGCCCGGCACCCTTGTTGCTCAAAGTGAAGATAAACTCGGGAGTAGTGAACACCTCATTGGGTTTCAGTTCATAAATAGAGGCATAGGGATTGATAGCAGGAATCACCCGAAGATTGCCCACGTTATCCACCTCAAAAGTGAAACGGAAATTTCCGGTCCAGCCCAGGGTACCCATCAGCACATTTCCTTGATGTTCTTCCACCGGCTCACCCAGTCCTACTTCAAAGAAAGGATGCGTATGCATGGCAGCACGACTGCCCAACTTGGTATCAATCACCTTTTTACCGAACTGCAACTGCTGGCTGCTCATCTGTGCTTCCCTCGCCCAGTCACTGCTGAACTCGGTCAGATAATAACCGGAATCATTGAAGTAGAGCATTGTAGAAGCATAAGTGGAAAGCAAGACCGGCTTCTTCTCCTGATGCTTTATCTCACTCCAGGTCTTGATTACATTTTCCTTCGGGTAAGCCACATAATGCAGCGTCACATCTACCGGATACTTGTCATCGCGCAGCAGAATCGTTGTTTCCGTACCACCCTCGACTGCCTTGACAGACGAAGATACATAATACAAAATAGTAGATGGATTTCCATCACTATGAGTGATGCCGACAGCGGGTTCAAAGTATTCTTCGTTGCCCGAACCGCTATATACTTCCCAGCCGCGTTTGGTTACACTACCATCCGAACCGGCATAGATGTTCCATTGGAAGTTCTGCAAGTCTTGTTCGTGCAACAGTTTCTCACCTAGATAAGCTTGATACAAGCGACCGTTTTCGCCCACCTGGAGCACCAGGTCTGTGTTGTCTGTAGATATGCGGATTATCTTGTTGTCCGCAGCATTGGCATACGTGAGGGATGCCAATGCGAAGAGAGTTAAAAGTAATTTCTTCATAGTATCAATGTATTTTGACTACAAAAATAACATAATAATCTTAGAAACATTTTCTTTTTTAAGAAAAGGTCGCATTCTTATTGCCCTTTCAAACACTTCCACTATATTTGTAATTCATTGCTCAGTATACAAAAAACTAATCATATTATGAAAAAACTATTTTATTTCATCCTTGCAGCATGTACCTTGCATGCATGTTCTTCTGATGATAACGGCGGCTCTTCCTCTTCCGATTATTACGAACTGAGCACTATTCCGGACAAGAAAGCGGTATTTAAAGCCTATCCGATAAATGCAAAGCAAATACTTGGTGCAGGCTATGACCTCGCAGCCGACTACCTGAGTCCCGAAGCCATAAAAGCACCCGTAATTGACTTAGACAAAGTAGCCAATAGCGACGCTGTCGACATCATCCGCGCTCGGGCCTCTTCCACGACTCCGAAGAGTTATGTTGGAGTAAACGCAACTGCTTATTTGGCAGATGTGGCCGAAAGAATAGAACTGGAAGGAACAAGTACTGAATCCCCCTTATTCATAGGTACCTTTATGAAACATAAGGAATTCCAATCCGACTATGATCACTCTTCCCTATTCTCATTTGCTTCCAGCGAGCAAGTATATACGGCAGAGCGCTGGTACTTTACTCCTTTTTATTCTTCAGAGAATAAATACAAATACAGTTTTCTCACCCAAGAGTTTGAAGACGATGTAAAAAGCCTTGCTGCCGAAGACATCATACAGAAATACGGTACGCATCTTCTGATGGATGTAGGCATAGGAGGACGGTTCAGAGGACTCTATCGGACAACAATACCTGCTGCGCCTTCTACTTACGAAATGGAGAATGCCATTTACCTCAAAACTTTGGATCAGATAGGGAAACAAGGTCTTTTCACCGGTATCATCATCGGAGGAGGACAAGAAAAAGCCGATATATGTGTAGGCGGACAACTCGTGATAGAATTCTTCGGAGGAAATACTTCCCTGCTATCTTCCCACCCGTCAGCCGATGCTATAAATGTCTGGTGGAGTTCTTTCAATGAAGACAACTACACTCTGACCGACATCATCCGCAATGCTATTCCCATCTATGAGATGATACAGGATGCAGCAAAAAAAGAGCAAGTGAAAAATGCCATGAAAGAATATATTGCAAACCAGAAGATAACAGCAGTCCCCACTACCCAATTATTTCAGGCATGGAACGGGAAAAGACATACATACTATACATCCTACCTGGATTGTCTTGCAGATTACAGCACCACATACGAAGGAATAGTTTGTTCCGTCTACGAACAGCAAAAAGAAAACACCGTACCTCTATATTTATACAGTAACAAGCGCAAGCAACGTATATCTACGGAACCTTTGCAGGAAGATGGCGGTTGGAAATTGGAGAAGGAACTGGGATATGTATATACCTTGCCCGTAGAAGGAGCCACTCCCCTGTATGAAGCGGAAAATAAGAACGATTATTGCTATACCACCGAGAACAAACAGGAATACGGTGTGGAAGGAAGCTGGAAGAACGCAGGGATTGTATGCTACGTACTGCCCATATAATGGGAACGGCGAGTTTGTGAAATATAACTGTGCCCTTTGCCACCTGCCCTCATCAGGGTACAACGGCAAAGGGCATAATTATGTTGTCAATACGGCAACTTAATCCAGTCTGCTTTTAAAAGCAGGCGGCAATTCCGGCATAGCCCCGCTTTGCGTACATACAAAAGCAGAAACTTCCACAGCAAGTTTATGCGCTTCCGGCACCTGCTTCCCGCTAAGGATGGCGGCGGTAAAGGCGGCAGTGAAAGAATCGCCGGCACCAACCGTATCGGCAACGGGCACCTTCGGAGTCTCCTGGAAGGAGACAACACCCGGCGTAAATACATAACTGCCATTCGTACCGCACGTCAGAATCAGCATCTTCAGGTTGTACTTGGCAAGGAGAATCCAGCACTTGTCTTGCAGGTCGATGCCCGGATAGCCGAAGATACGGCTGATAGTAACAAGCTCTTCATCGTTGATTTTCAAAACATTGCAACGCCGCATCGAATCACAAAGAATCTCTTTCGTATAGAACCCCTGACGAAGATTAATATCAAAAATCTTCAGTTCATCGCCCGTATCCGGCATTGTATCAAGGAAACGGTTGATAGTGACACGACTCACCTCGTTGCGCTGTGCCAGCGAACCGAAGCATACGGCACGCGTACTGAGCGCCAAGCGTTTCAGTTCGTCCGTAAAGGGAATGTTGTCCCAGGCAACGCCTTCCTTTATTTCATAACAAGGCACGCCTACGGCATCGAGCGTCACCTGCACCGTGCCTGTGGGGTACGGCACACGCTCTATCTGGGTACGCAGCCCTTTCTGCGCAAAGACTTCCAATATCTCGTCACCGTCTTCGTCATTACCCACTGCGCTGACTACACGGCTGTCAAAACCAAACTGTGATACATGATAGGCAAAGTTTGCCGGAGCGCCCCCTATCTTCTTTCCTTCGGGGAGGCAATCCCAAAGGGCCTCACCCATTCCTACGATAATCTGATTCATAATATTAAGTTTTTACAAAGTTACATATTTACACATCCTGCACCAAACTACAAGGAGTTCGGTTGCCGGCAGAACGCCATTCAGTCCTTGACTGAAAGGCATTCACTCCCTGACTAAATGGCTTTCAATCAGGGACTGAATACTCCCCCTCTCAGGATGTCTTGTAGAGGGGGAGCAATCCGGCTCAGCGTTTCATCCTCAGCATATAGAAAAATAAGTACGCCACCCCAACCGTCATCACAGCCACAGCACCACTTTGTCCGCCAATGGCATCACTTGCCAATCCCATGGCAAGCGGAAAGACCGTACCGCCGAAAAGCCCCATAATCATCAGCCCGGAAACCTCGTTCTGTTTCTGCGGCATCGCCAGCAATGCCTGCGAGAAGATAATAGGGAATACATTGGAATTGCCGAAACCGATGAGAGCGATGCAGACATAAATCATCATCTTGTCCTGGAAGATAAACAACCCCACCATCGCCGCCAACATACACAACACACTGACACCGAAGAAGGTTCGGGATGCAATCTTCTGAAGAATGACCGAACCGAGCAGGCAACCTGCCGTACGGAATATAAAGTACAGGCTCGTTGCAAACGATGCCTCATCGAGCGACAGGGCAAGGCGCTCCATCAGGATTTTCGGCGCAGTAGTGTTTGTCCCCACGTCAATACCCACATGGCACATGATGCCGATGAAGGACAGCAGGATAAACGGTTTGCCCAGCAGTGCCAGACACTCGCCGAAGGTAGAAGGTTTGCCTTCTTCTCTTTCTTCCTTGATAGACGTACCGCTCAGCCAAAGGATAGCAACAACCGCCACCACCATATAAATAGGAAACAGCACGCGCCAGCCCATGCCCAGCGAAGGAATGGCTTGGGTAGCTCCCCACATGGCGATGTAGGGTGCCAGGAACGAAGCTATCGCCTTGACAAACTGCCCGAAGGTGAGCGAACTTGCCAACCGTTCGCCGCTCACGATATTGGAGAGCAGCGGATTGAGCGATGTCTGCATCAGCGCATTACCGATGCCCAGCAGCGAAAACGAAATCAGCATCAGCGCATATCCGTCACCGAAAACCGGAAGAAGCAGGGACGCAAAAGTAACGACCAGGCTAAGGAGCACCGTCTTCTTGCGCCCGATGCGGTTCATCAGCATCCCCGTAGGTACGGAGAAGATGAGGAACCAGAAGAATACGAGCGAAGGAAAGATGTTCGCCTGTGAGTCGGTCAAGCCTAAATCGGCCTTTACATAGTTGGAAGCAATGCCTACAAGGTCTACAAAGCCCATGGCGAAGAAACAAAGCATCACCGGAAGGAGCTTGGCAAAAGAAGCGGAAGAGGTATTAGAGTTCTGCATGACGTTTGTGTTTAGAGTTCCAACTTATAAATCGTGCAGTTATCCACCTTGTAATTTCCACCCTTACCGTAGAAGCTCATACGATTGTACGGCTCGTTGGGGAATACCAGGTTCGTCATGGCAACCTTGCCGCCATCGAGAAAGATTTCGACAGAGCATTTATCGACAAAAATGTTCAAGGTATGGGTTGACGCTTTGGCTATCGGCGCCCAGGTAGCAAGGGCAAAATCATCGATGTAGTTGATGGAAGTCTCCATGCGTTTGTCATGGGCTTCGAGGGCATGGGGCTTGCTGTTGCGGCCGAAGTCCACGATACCGCTCTTGGTGCGGTCCATCACCAGTTTGCCTGCCGGCAGGTCGAAGTAGATATCTACCGCATCACCCTTCTCATTGAAGAGTTTGAAGCCCATGATGTCCGCCGTACCTTTTGTGAATTGCATTTGCAGTTCATAAGCGCCTTCGTTGTTGTTCAGCAGGGTATCTACATGATATTCAGTGTCGACGGCAAAAGCAGGGATGTCTTTGGTTTCTTTGCGCAAGGCTTGCACTTCTTTTACAGGGGCGGCGGAAACATAGAGTTCGCCATCCTGCTCGAACAAACCCAATTCGCGCGGCAGGGCGTTGGCACTGCGATATTGCCGGGTAGGAATGATGTTGGCATATTGCCAGTTGCTCATCCAGGGCACTGCAATGGTGCGGTCGCCGGTATTGGAGAAGCAAACGGTAGCATAATGGTCTTTGCCCCAATCCAGCCACTTCACGGTTTCTTTCGGACTGTCGCAAGTGAAGTTGGTACCGTCAAAATCGCCCACAAAATATTGCGTGGCACTGCCGCCAAAGTAGCAGCCGGGGTTCACGTTGACAATCATCACCCACTTCATCTTAGTCTTGTCACCGCCTACAGGCAACTGAATCATATCGGGACATTCGAACTGGCGGGGTTGCACGCCGTAGCCTTCTCCCCATGCACTGAGGTACGTCCAGTCCTTCAAGTTCTGCGATGTATAGAACCGCATCTCCTTGTCGGCAGAAACTATCATCACCCACTTGTTCTCGGGTGCATACCAGAAGACCTTCGGGTCGCGGAAATCCTTCAATCCGTCGAAAGGACGGAGAATAGGGTTATGCTCGTATTTGGTGAAAGTATATCCATTGTCCTTGCTGTAAGCCATGCACTGAATCTGTCCGTTCTTGTCGCTGGCAGAAGTATAGAATGCTACGATAGTACCGGCACCATAACCCGAAGTATTATCGACATCGACCACGGAACTGCCGGAAAAGATATGTCCCAGCGTATCGCGGGCAATGGCAGGTGACTGGTGCTCCCAATGCATCAGGTCCTTGCTGACGGAGTGCCCCCAATGCATATTGCCCCAAACCGAACCGTAAGGGTTGTACTGGAAGTAAAGATGGTATTCGCCGTCTTTATACACCAGCCCGTTGGCATCGTTCATCCAGCCGTAGAGGGGGGTGTGGTGATAGAGGGGACGGAACTTATCGGTATTCGTCGTATCGAACGTGTCGGACAGCTTTATCTGTTCCCAGCAAAGGGCATTCTTGGCAATCCGGTTGATGCGCACAACGGCAGTTTTTGCTCCTGCGGGAAGTTCGAACGGAACGAAGTAATCCACCTGTTTCTGGGCGAGGCGTACGTCCATATCGGTATCTGCCGCATCGCCGGTATCGAGGCGCACCTGACTCTCGGCGGCATTTTCTTCAACCGGGAGAAGGAGATATTTTGTCGGGTTCGTGATGTGGATGACTGTAAGGCTGTCACCCTGTTGTTCAAGGGTGAATTCGGTCTTGGTTGTTTGGCAAGAAGAAAGGCTGAATGTGGTTGCAAACGCACACAGCGCTGCTTTCAATAATAATGTTTTCATGATAAATGGATATTATGAATGATACAAAGTTAATGTTTTATTTAAAATTTGATGCTTGCAGAGAACTCTATTGTGAAGGGACGGATGTAGCTGCCTGCCATCCAGGCGCCGTTATACGCATCGGCGTCCTTCTTCTCCACCAGTTCGGCACCGGCGATGCTGCCCTTTGCTCCCGTCTGGTTCAGGAAGTTGATAACGGTGGCTCCCAGTGAGAGGTGCTTGTTCACGTTCCAGTTCAGTCCGCCGAAGGTTTCCCAACGACCGTTGAAGTAATAGGCATCATTGATGTTGGCATAGGTCTTGCTGAAGTAACGGAAGCTCGCCCATACCTTCAAGTCTTTGGTTATCATGTAACTGGGATCGAGTTCTACCAATACCTTCGGAATCTCGGCTACGATGTTGCCCGTAGCATCAATTTTGGAAACACTGCCATCGGGGAAGGTTACACCGGTTTCGTATTTCTTATACTTGGGCACCTGGTAAGTGAACAGGAAATGGAAGTCGAATCCCTTGAAAGGCTTGATGACGGCATCGGTAGTCCATCCCATAGTCTGGATGTCATAGCTCAGCGGGGCGGCTTTTATATCTTTTCCCGTAGGGTCGTTCGGGTTTATCAGATTGAGCGTAGAGTTATTGTTGGTCTTGGCAATGTAAGAGAACAGGGAAGTCAGGCTAATCCAATCGGTATTATAGTAAAGACCGGCACGTCCGAGGGGTACAGTAATCTTATCGACATTAGGCATTTCTGCGGGAGAGAAGTTAGTCAGGTTGGGGCGCTGGGTGATGTAAGTGAAGTCACCGGTCAGCCCGAACTGATTGGTAATCTTGTAAGTCAGGGAAGCGGTAAAGTCCATATTCAGCCAGTCGTAACTGAAGTTGCGGGGAGCAATCAACGTGCCGTCGGCGGCAGTTGCACCGATGTGATAATTGTAGAAGCGGCCTACGGCATTGCCTTCGTCATTGTAAACGGCAAGGTTCTTTCCTGCCAGGCGCTGGTATTCCAGGCGGGCACCGTAGTACACATTCAGTTTATCGGTGATGTCCCAATCGTGCGTGGCATAGAGAGCCAGCTTATTTTCATGACCTTTGTAATATTCCGATGCATTCTGATTGAAGTTATAATAAGGAGTATTGCCGTAGTAATGTACCTGATTGGAAGCGGTGCCGTATAGCATCTGCGGATAAGCCTCTACCGTATGGTCGTACATGGTGGTGTTCGAAGCATAGTCGATGTCATAGTACCACTCGTTCAGACCTACGCGCCACGTCTGATTGCCATACTGGCGGGACAGCTCCGTTGTGAAGAAGAATTCATCCACATTGCCACGGTTGAAGCAGGACATACGGCTCTGCACATACCCGTTATAAGGCTCGAAAGAGCCGTCTGCCTGTTTCAGGCTGTACCCCGCAGAAGCATTCTGCTTCTTCATATCCATCGGAGTCTGATACAGATAGGAACCCAGTGCATGGTCGTACTTCATGTTCACCTTCCATTCCAGTCCGTTGTCCCAGTGGTAACTGTGCAGCAAGGTAAGCTGGTTGCCTTTGCTGGCTGTGGCGTCGTACAGGTTAGTGGTTTTCATCTCGCCCGTGCGTATATCCATATAAGGAATGGTGCCTACGTTGGACAGATAGGAAGATGTACCCAGGCTGAATCCGGGAATCTCCTTCACACTGCCATCTCCTACATAGATGAAAGGAGCGCCCGTAGTGGCATTACTCAGCCAATGGCTGTTGCTATAGTGATAGATAACGGAGAATTGTCCGCGCCCTTCGTCGTACTTCTTGGTCAGGGCGGCTTTATAGATTTCCGTACGGTCCTGGTATTGTGCGAAGCGCAACTTGAACGTTCCCGGGTCGAAATCCTGATAGATGCTTCCGCTATAATACCAGCCATGTCCCAGTCCGCCATTTATATTGAGGTCGAACTGCTGCTTGCCGAAGTGATTGGTATTGTAGTTCAGCACTCCGCCGAAACCTTCGTTACCGGCACCCAGCTGGGTGAAAGAGTTCACGGCATAGCCTATATTACCGGTAGTAATGGCAGTTTCCGAAATCTTCAGCAGCCCTACATGTCCCAGGCTGCTGTCTCCACGCCAATGGGTATTCACATTATGAGGATTGGAGTTATAGACTACCGGAAGTCCGTTTTCGAGTACGTTGACGTCTCCACCGGGCAGACCGATGGAGATTTCGCGGGGACCGTTGGCACTCGCCGCATTGAGCATTACATTGCGGTTGCCTTCTTCTTTTGATGGTTTGGATACACGTGTAGAGTCAGCCTTTGACTTTGCGGAATCCGTCTTTGACTCTTGCGCGAAGATTTGTGCTGCTGCCAACAGTCCGGCAGCAAGCATTACGATTGTTTTTTTGTTCATGGTATTGAAACATTTAAAGTTTTGTTGTTCAAGTCCTATTGCTATCGATTGCAGGAGCAAAGGAAGCGGATTTGTTCACAAGCGACTGAAATAAATGTTTCAGAGAAATGTAATTTTGATACCATGTAACAAAAGTGACAGAAGATGTAACAGGATTACCGGAAAGAGGGCATCAATTCTTTCAATGTTCCTCTCTCGCCAGCCAAATACTGAAGAAGAGATCGTACACCTGATAGTAATCCCGCTCCTTGGTTATAAAGTCCTTATCGAGCAAACCTGCCAATGCAGAACGAACCGAACTGGGCGACACCAACCCGTGCCGCTTGGAGAATGCACCGGAAATCACGTTACGTGCCTGCCCTTCACGATTGATGGCAATAAGCACTTGTTTCTGCTTGTCGGGTAACTGATAAAGTAACTCTGCATACGTATCTGCCGTAAAGTTAACGATGTAGTTAATGCCTTCCTCTATCATTTCCGGTCCGCACGTACCAGCCTCGGGCGTTCGGAGAAAAAGAATATTCATCACCTTTTGCAAGTAAAATGTTCCACCATGAAAACGGTCGTAAAGTACATCTACCACTTCAGGCAGTAACGTCTTACCACATTCACGGAAATGGCGGATAGCAAACTCTGTATATTTCTCCCGCGGAATAGGCGGAAGATTCATGATAGTGACACTTTGATAGAAAGGACGCGAGGGTGAAGTAAAGATACTCCCCATCAAATGACGCTGCGATCCGGAAAAGACAAAACGGGCATTACTGCAATATTGTACATAAGTACGCAGTGTGGCTTCAATCGTATCTTCGGGGTACTTCCCTATCTGCTGAAACTCATCAATAGCTATCAGGCACGGACGATCTGCCTGCTGAAGATAGTGAAATATTTCATCAAGAGAGGCTGCCGGATTATTAATATCTCCCAAACTGATATTCCACGTGGGAGTTCCGCCGATATCATATGTAATGCCTGCCTGCAAAGAAGTGACAGCATTGACAAAGATCTCCCACACTTTGCGTCCCCGGGGCTTCAGTGCATCAAGTATAGTCTTGCCCAGTTTATTCACCAAGTCGCGCAGGGAACGGGTAGCATAGATATCGACAATAAATGTATAGTAATGCTCCGCCACTTCAGGCTGCGAAAAACAGTGGCGTATCAAATCCGTTTTTCCGTAGCGACGGGGAGAAATTAAAGCTATGTTATTTCCGTTGAGCAACAAAGTAGTGATATCTTCCGTTTCCACCTCGCGGTCACAGAAATACTTGGGAGAAACATAACCGTTAGTAACAAATGGGTTTTGCATAAATAATATCCTCTAATGGTTCGATTTCACAAAGATAGGAATAAAGAAAGTGATTGCCAAATAATGATTGCCATTTTACGGCAATCATTATTTGGCAATCATATATTGCTCTGCGCACTGATACCCCTCTTCATAGAATTCCGTCAGTTTTCGCGTATCCCGCTCGATACGATCTACTATTACCGGCTTTTGCGGACGGATAACAATAATTTCACCAGCATCTTCCAAGCGTTCCACCAATTCCAGTTGCTCGTTATAAGCACGGCAACGCTGGCTCAATGCTTCGCGCACTTTCGGATATTTGCGGTAAAAGATGGAAGGAACTTTGATGTCTTTGGTTTCTTTACGGTAACCGCGGTTGCGGGTCAGTACCACAACATTGCGGGTAAAGCCATCCTGACGGGCGCGCATGACAGGAATGCTGTCCACAATACCGCCATCCAGCATAGGGGTGCCATCTACATAGGCGATGGGACACACAAAAGGCAGGCTGCTCGAGGCACGCACGATGTCGATGACCCGCTCTTTCTTCTCCTTCTCCTCAAAATAGTTGGCTTCGCCTGTTTCGCAGTTCGTGGTCACCATGACAAAGCGGTCGGGATTGCGGAAATAAGCCTCATAGTCATAAGGAAGTATATGCTCTGGAAAATCCTGGAACAGCAGGTCGAAGTCCAAAATATTCCGCTTCTTCAACAGGTGTTTCAGACCGATGTAATTGTACTTTTCCAACAGGTCTATATTACTGTATTTGGCACGTCCACGCTGACCGGACATATACGAAAGCCCATTGCACGCCCCTGCACTGACACCTATTGCATAGGGAAACCGGATCCCCCGGTCCATAAAACTGTCGAGCACGCCACAAGTAAAAACACCGCGCATGCCGCCACCTTCCAAAACAAGACCTGTATGGTCATCGATATACATATTTTTTTTCATAAGTAGCATAATTAACCCCCCAAATATAGCTTTTGTTTACGATATTCTACCTATATTTGCGGTTACAACTACAAATTAATAACATTTTAATAATAATGAAAAAGTCACTACTAATTGCAGCAATGGGTCTGTTGAGCCTGAACATGATGGCGCAGGACACCCCGAAAGAAGAGGGTTTCGTCTTTACTACTGTAAAAGAAAACCCCATCACTTCCGTAAAAAATCAGAATCGTTCTTCTACGTGCTGGAGTTTCTCAAGCATCGGTTTCCTGGAAAGCGAACTGTTGCGTATGGGCAAAGGCGAATACGACCTTTCCGAAATGTTTGTCGTTCACCACACGATGGTAGACCGCGCACAGAACTATGTACGTTATCACGGTGACAGCTCCTTCGCTCCCGGCGGAAGCTTCTACGATGTGATGTATTGCCTTCGCAACTACGGAATGGTGCCGCAGGAAGCTATGCCGGGCATCATGTACGGTGACACGTTGCCGGTACACAATGAACTGGATGCCGTAGCCGGTGCTTATGTAAATGCCATCGCCAAAGGCAGACTGACCAAACTGAGCCCCGTATGGAAAAAAGGACTGTGTTCCATCTACGACACATACCTGGGCAAGTGTCCTGAAAAGTTCACTTATAAAGGTAAAGAATATACTCCGAAGAGCTTCGGCGAATCTCTGGGCATCAACCCGGACGATTATGTATCGCTGACTTCTTTCACTCACCATCCGTTCTATACTCAAATGAACATCGAAATCCAGGATAACTGGCGCAACGGACTTTCATGGAACTTGCCGCTGATGGAGTTCATGTCAGTTATTGAGAATGCTGTGAAAAACGGTTATACCGTAGCTTGGGGCAGCGATGTAAGCGAAGACGGATTTACACGTGATGGTATTGCCGTAGTGCCCGATGCAGCACGCGGTGCAGAACTTACCGGCTCTGACATGGCACGCTGGACCGGCATGACAGCCGTAGACAAGCGCAAAGAGTTGACTTCCCGCCCGATGCCCGAAATCACCGTAACGCAGGAGATGCGCCAGGAAGCATTCGACAACTGGCAAACCACCGACGACCACGGTATGCTGATTTATGGTATCGCCAAAGACCAAAACGGCAAGGAATACTATATGGTAAAGAACTCCTGGGGAACAAACAACCGTTACAAAGGTACATGGTATGCTTCCAAACCGTTTGTTGCTTACAAAACCATCAATGTACTGGTGCATAAGAATGCAATTCCCAAGGCTATCTTGAACAAGCTGGGAATTAAATAAGTAGTGATGCTTGTGATGAAGCTGTCTCAAAAACTCGATTAGCATCTCATTCAGTCATTCAAAGCAAATTGAAGAATCTCCTCTCCTTATATAAAGAGAGGAGATTTTTCGTTTATTATCAGCAGATTCATTACTTTTTCCTTGATACCATTCCCTCTTCTTTTTGCTCAAAAGTCTTCGACTTGTGCATTTTTCGCTCCATTTACTTGTCAAACCCAACACTTTCCGTAAATTTGCAGGCTGATAATCAAGTTAACCGGACAATTTCAGTAGCAGGAAACCATCTACTACTCCTATTCCCGGCACTGACGTATAGAATACTAATACTAATAATTAATAGCATGAGTTTGAAAATTGTTGTATTGGCAAAACAAGTTCCCGACACA
>OGZX01001441.1_pt1 | contig 23601 bp, 8 predicted proteins | sample 1576881 | NCBI WGS metagenome assembly OGZX01 (sample SAMEA3541542, study PRJEB24748) | human gut metagenome | biome: human gut; feature: human-associated habitat; material: faeces | place: China | collected 2012
AAACGACATCCTGCCGGAACACAACCAGGGTATGTACGTTGTCCCGCAGATACTCACAAATCAGGCAGGGGATTTTATACAGACAGCAAAGGAATTACAGGAGTACGGATATTCTGAGATAAACCTGAATCTGGGCTGTCCATCAGGCACCGTGGTATCCAAACACAAGGGGGCCGGTTTCCTGGGGCGGCCGGACAGCCTGGACCGGTTTCTGGACGAGGTGTGCGGGAAGATGGATGAGATGGGCATGGAGGTGTCTGTGAAAACCAGGCTGGGGCTGATATCGCCGGATGAATTCACGGGACTTTTAGAAATTTATAACCGGTATCCGCTGAAGGAATTAATCCTTCATCCCAGAGTCCGCACGGATTATTATAAGAATACCCCAAATATGCCGGCATTTCGCGGCGGGTTTGACGGCAGCCGGTCACCGGTGTGCTATAATGGGGATATATTTACTATATCTGACTATGAGACATTATGCGGAGATTATCCGGAATTGGATAGAGTAATGCTGGGCCGCGGGATCATATCCAATCCCGGACTGCTGGACAGGATTGCGGCAGGGAGGAATTCCGGTGGTCCGGGAACTGACAAAGAAACCTTAAAGCGATTCCACCAGATGATATACGAGGGCTACCGCCAAATCATGTCCGGAGACAGAAACGTCCTGTTTAAAATGAAGGAATTGTGGGCCTGTATGATTCAAATCTTTTCTGACAATGGAAAATATATTAAGAGAATAAAGAAATCCCAGAGACTGGAAGAGTACGAGACAGCGGCAGCTGCTGTATTCCGGGACCTGGATATCCTGGAGGGTGCCGGATTCCGCACGTATTAATGGCGGTATCCGGTACTTTCTGCTTTTAATTTGTTCTGCCGTATTTCCTGAATGTTTATCCCGGATGTTTTTGTGAAAACTGCGGGGATGATATTTTCCTGCCATTGTGCTATACTTTTAGATAATCCGCTTTTTCAATGACACCACATCCGATTTTGGTCCCGGAGTTTCCGGAGGGCTGGGATGTAAAGTCGTCGGCATGACTGTGAATGACGATGGACCTGCCGATAATGTCATCTGTGGAGAAGCGCTTGTCATAGAAGGAAAGCCAGGCATAACCTTCGTTTCCAAGAAGGGGAAGCAGGTCACCTGCGTGGTCCGGATGAGGTTCGCCGGACGGATTGTAGTGGTCCCCTGTTTTGGTGAAGTCATCAGAGCAATCACCGTTCTGGTGGATGTGCATGGCATAAAAGTCTGTGGAGCCGGGTTCCTGTTTGTTGGGTAGATTGAAGATTTCGGCTTCCACCAGCACACCACTGTAAGGAGTCTGGTAGAATTTTACCAGGCCGCTTAAGTTAGGCGCGGCATCCCCGCCTCTGACCCAGGCAATGGCGGCAGGGGCCCGAAAGCGCAGCAAATCAGCAAAGATGTCAGCAGGAGTGACGGATTGGTTGGCCATAATGGTCTCCTGTAAAAATGATTTCTTTATAGCATATGCGCATAAAAAAATAAGTTTACCTGAATCGGTAAACTTATCTTTCATTTGGAGGGGACCGGCAGAAGGGGAGCTGCCGGTCATAGGTATGAAAAAGTGTTTTCCTGTATAGTAAAAGGTCTATCGCCTTACAAGTATTACTATACAGGGAAAATGTGGCCAAAGTTTGAGCACACGCTAAAGAATCAATAAAGAAACTAAAGGGAAAATAAATAATTTATAAAAGCAGGAGACAGATTATGGTAAGACGATTCGGCAGGAGGCAGGCAGACATGAAGGGAGCGGAGAAACCGGGGATGGAGAAACCGGGTATGGAGAAACCTGGTATGAAGAAACCCGGTATGAAGAAATCTGGTATGATGGAACCCGGTATGAAACAACCGGGCATAAAGCACTCAAATATAGGCCGGTCAATGATACGGCTGCTGGCAGCGGCATCCGCCGCAGCCTTTTTATTAACCACTCCTGTGTATGCGGGAGCCTGGTCCCAGGCGGACGGATCATGGAGATACCAGAAAGACGACGGTTCCTATGCCAGGGGATGGATGCAGAGTACGGATGGAAAATGGTATTATTTTGACGCAAACGGCAGGATGCTGACGGACACAGTCACGCCGGACGGGTACCAGGTGGGACCGGACGGAGCGTGGACAGTTGGAGGATGGGAAGCATCCTATGATGCCAATTACCCTCTGAAGGACTACCTGGACCAGGCCGGGCTTCAATATGTGGACGTTATCATGGGATGGAATGCAAAGGGTGAACCTGTGATGGAAAGGCGCCTGCGCCAGGATTATAATTATGGGCTGTACAATTATTTTGGGCTTTCCGATGATTTGTGCAAGGCATTGTACGGGGAAAGCGACCAGATAGGAACAGGGGAAATGGCTGTGGACGGCGACAGCCTTCTGGTGCTGGGCCAGGTGGCCCTGTATCAGGAAAATGTGGGAAGCGATATCTATAAACAGCGGCGCAATGCACTGGCCCTGGTGATCCGTGATTATCTGAACAGCTACCGGTGGAGAGATGTCAGTGAACTGGAACGGGCAAAGCATGCGGCTCTTTACATTGCCTCGGGCTGCACCTATGATACAGGATTGTATAACCGGTTTGTGAACGGGGAGGACACTTCCGGAGACCTGTCCTTCACAGCCTACGGCTGCCTGGTGAATCATAAGGCTGTCTGCGAAGGCATTTCCGTGGCATACCAGATGCTTGCCAGGTCCATGGGCCTTAACTGCTTCTGTGCGCCGGATGATAATGATAAGGACCACATGTTTGTTTACGTGGAAGCAGGAGGCAATTGGTATAAGGTGGACTTGTCCGTGACAGGGCTGATGCCCCAGACGATGGTGGACCGGTGTTTTAAGACCACGGCAAACCAGGATGTGGAGCGCATTTTTGCCGCTTATTATAATAAGGCCAATCCATATATTGCCCATGTGGATTATGGAAACCTGGCTCCCGGAAATGTGTATGACTTAAGCGCCGGCGGACTGCTCCGGAAATATCCGTAGTCCCCAAGGCAAGGCTTAACAGCATGGCGGAGAGAGAATTTTTAAAAATGATTCCGGCGGTACCGGAAAAGAAAGGACTTAGAACAATAGGATGTATGATAATCTGACAGCCAATGACATAAAGAAAATGCAGGAAGAAATAGAATACCGCAAATTAGTGGTACGCAGGGAAGCCCTGGAGGCAGTGAAGGAAGCCAGGGCCCATGGGGATTTAAGTGAGAATTTTGAATATAAGGCAGCCAAGCAGGATAAGAACAGGAATGAGAGCAGGATTCGCTATCTGGAGAAAATGATAAAAACCGCCAGAATTATATCCGATAATTCCAGGGAAGGCGAAGTGGGCCTGGGAGATACAGTGGAGGTCTATATTCCTGATGATGATGAGACGGAACGTTATAAACTTGTAACTACTGTCAGAGGTAATTCCCTTCAGGGATTAATCAGTATTGATTCGCCCCTGGGCAAGGCCATAAGAGGCCGCAAGATGGGGGATAAGGTTTATGTGAAGGTAGACGATCATTTTGGATATGATGTGGAGATTCGCTCCATTGATAAGACCACGGAAGATGATGAAGATAAGCTGCGCAGTTATTAACAGAATATCATTAGCGATCCATTCTTTATAGATTCAGGCCCGGCAGAAGGTTGAAAAGATTCAGAAGGTCTTGCCGGGCCTTTTGGGCGGTAAGCGTATTTACATAAAATGAGTGTCAGAAGGAGTACCATATGGCGGCAGTTAACATGACAGAAGGCAGCATTACAAAACATCTGGTGGACTATTCCATTCCCCTGATTCTGGGAAATATGTTCCAGCTCACCTACAATGCAGTGGATTCCATCATCGCCGGCAGATTCATAGGAAAGGAAGCGCTGGCAGCGGAAGGTACGGCCAGTCCGGTGATGAATATTGTCATACTCGGCATATCGGGTATCTGTATGGGCGCGTCTGTGCTGATGAGTGAGTTCTATGGAGCAGGACAGAAAGAAAAGCTGAAACGGGAAATGTCTACAACAGTTATATTCGGCTGCTATTTTTCGGTGATAATAGCCATACTTGGAGGATTTTTCTCAAAATCTCTGCTGGGAGCACTGGGAGTGCCGGATGAGATACTGGGCAAGGCGGCTTCTTACCTGTCTGTTATTTTTCTTGGAGCGCCGTTTACTTACTTTTATAACGCGGTATCGGCTGCCCTTAAAAGTGTGGGTGATTCCAAAACACCACTTAAGTTTTTAGCTTTTTCTTCTATATTAAACGCGGTTTTGGATCTGATTTTTATTGGGGGGCTGGGATTTGGCATTGTATGCTCTGCTGTTACCACGGTAGTGTCGGAGGCGGCCTCAGCTGTTCTCTGCATAATATATGTATACAGAAAAATTCCTATGCTGCAGTTGAGACGGGGAGAGTTCACCATGGACAGGCAGCTTCTCAGGCAGACACTGCGTTACGGCAGTATTACAGCCTTGCAGCAATCCTGCCAGCCCATCGGAAAGCTGTTGATTCAGGGTGCTGTCAATCCGCTGGGCGTGGATATGATTGCGGCCTTCAACGCGGTCAATCGTATTGATGACTATGCCTTTACCCCTGAGCAGAGCATTTCACATGGAATTACCACATTTGTGGCGCAGAACAGAGGGGCGGGCAGGAAGGAACGCATCAGGAAGGGATTCAGGAGAGGCCTTATGCTGGAAGCATGTTACTGGGTGTTTATCAGCATAACCATCACATTATTCAGAAGGCCGCTTATGGGGCTGTTTGTAACGGCGGGAAATGAAGGAATTGTGGCATTGGGCAGCAGTTATCTGGGACTGATGGCGTTATTTTATGTGTTTCCAGCATTTACCAATGGGATTCAGGGATTTTTCAGGGGAATGGGAAACATGAGCGTTACACTGTTGGGGACCTTTGTCCAGACCAGCCTGCGAGTGGTATTTGTATACCTGCTGACGTCCGGAATCGGACTTTTGGGGGTTGCATATGCCTGTGCCATAGGCTGGAGTGTCATGCTTTTGGTGGAGGTTCCTTACTATTTTTGGTTTATGAAGGATAAATAATGGAAAAATAAAAGAATCTGTAGTAAAATGTGTTATATATTAAATAACGCTTTGCCACAAGGGGGATACAAATGAAGGAGGAAGGTACATATTATCCGGCCAGAGACAGGGAAGGCCTGACCGTTTTTATGATGGGAAGCATCATGCTGGAATATAACAGAAAGCCCCTGCAGATTCCCGGAGGGCCTTCGGGAAAGGTACTGCAGCTGGTTCTTATATTGCTTTATTCGGGTGAGGAGGGCGTACACAGGGAGGAGCTTCTGGATATGCTTTACGGAAATGGTGAATGCTCCAATCCTTCGGGGAGTTTACGGGCTACGGTATTCCGGCTCCGCAAACTTTTGGAGGGTAGTGAGCTGCCGCCACGGGAATATATCCGCACAGACGGAGGAATCTACAGATGGGATGGCGGGGAACTGCCGGTGTACATTGATGCCAGGGATTTTGAGAATACGGCAAAGGTGGCCCTGCGCAACCATGATGAGGCACTCTTGAAACGGGCCTGCAGTCTGTATCAGGGGGAATTTCTGGCCCAGCTTGCAGGTGAGAAATGGGTATCAGTGGTGGGAGTCCGCTATCAGGAGCTTTATTTCAGCTGTCTGCGGGTTGCCAGCAGTCTCATGAAGAAAAACCGGGAATACAACGGACTTCTGGAGATATGTAATTATGCCTGCGAGCTGTATCCGTATGAGGAATGCCAGATTATGAAAATTGACTGTCTCATTGCCATGAAGCGGTTCAAGGAGGCCATGCAGGTATACGATACAGCTGTTTCACAGTATTTTGAGGAACAGGGACTGCCTCCTTCCGAGAAGATGCTGGAACGGTTCCGTATCATGAGCGGACAGATTCGTTATACATCCGATACGCTAAAGGATATAAGAGACAGTCTTCATGAGAGGGACAGGATTAACGGGCCTTACTACTGTGCGTACCCGGCCTTTATCGACTGTTACCGGCTTTTGGCCCGTATGGCGGAGCGGGTGGATTTTTCCAGTGTACTGCTGTGCTGTACTTTGCTGGATTCTAAGGGGAAGCCTCTGGATACAGGCGGAGAGCTTTTAAAAACCGCGTCAGAGAAGCTCCACGATGCCATCGGAAAGTCCCTCAGGAAAGGGGATTTATTTACCTGTTATAATCCCAGCCAATATCTGGTTATGCTAAACGGCACGTCCAATGAGTATTGCCTGCGGATTTATGAGCGGATTGACAGGAACCTGCATCTCTGGGATGGGGGCAGGAAGGTGAAGCTTAATTACCAGGTGATGCCGGAGAGCCTGATATAAAGGAATGAGGAGAAGTTTATAAGAGAAGCCTATTATAGAATGTTTGCAGAGAAAGATTACAATAGAAGAGATAAGCTTGTATTAAATATGCCGTCGCAGAAATGAATCTGCGGCGGTTTTCTTTATGATACAGAAGGCATATGGTATCCGTACATTGGGACGATATAATCAATCCGCTAGGCATGTATATTGGGCATGGCCCCGTAACGACCTTCCAGATACTGCTTGCCGTAGGCTTCATCATTACGCGGGATGAGGCCGTTTTCTTTTTTGTAACTGGACAGAGGGTATAATTCCGTATCCTGCCCCTCCTGGCGGCAGCAAAGCCAGATTTCATCCCTGCGCATCTGTGCTGGCTGAAGAATGGCAGTATTGTGGGCGGTGAATAGCAACTGCGCATTATGAGGATTTCTCTCACGATTGGCATAGAGAGCAATCAGGTAACGGAGCGCGTGAGGATGCAGAATACAGTCCAGGTCATCTGCCATCATCAGGCTGCCGTCATCCAGGCTGGTCTGAATTGAGGGCAGCAGTGAGAGCAGTTTTTTAGTGCCCATGGATTCCTCTTCCCATGGAAGTTCATAGGTACAGCCTTCATAAGGACTGTGAACCAGGAATGCAGCAGGAGATTTGTGGTCAGAGTCCGGTATGATGCTGTAATCTGCTATATCAAGTCCCAAATCCTGCAGAATACCGCACAGCCTCCGGCGTGTATCGGCATCGGAAGGCAGTTCTCTGGGACTGCTGCCCTGTATTCTGCTGAACCAGGAATAGGCGGCTTTGGCGTGCATGGAGTCCGTATAGGCATTGAGCCATGACAGCAAAGTTACTGATGGCGGTACGGCCTTAAGGGGGAAGGAGATGAGTTCACGCCCGGGATGGATGACGGATTCCTTCCTATTAAAAAGAATACCCGTATCACTTCCGCCCAGACTTCCATAGAACAGATTCTCCTCAGCAATGTTTCCCTTTAAGAACTGGAGCTGATAGCGGAACAGAAATCCCTGGCTGCGGAATAACACGTCAAACTGGGTGGGGATGTCTTTGCAGTCTGATGAAAACAGACAATGGACATCTTTAATTCTGGTTGGTACGGTTACAGATGCTGTGACCAGGGATGAGAGACAGGATAAAGCGTTGAGGACCGTGGACTTGCCTCCGCTGTTGGGACCATAGATTCCGATAAGGGGAAGGATGCATTCTCCGTCAGCCGGGTCCTTCAGAAGCGTGTTTTTATGTTCATTAATGGAGGCAGGTAGGAAATCCAACAAAACTTCCTCCTTGAATACTTTGAAATTTTTAAAACTGAACTGGATTAGCATGATAGCACCTCAATTTGTGAGAAAAAAACTCAAAAATATGTGTCATTTGTATCTAAAACCATTTTACCATAACATTGGTGATATTACAATTAGAAATGAGGTTTTTTCTCATTGATTGAGATTGCCTTCAACGTTTTGTAATTGGAAAAGTATGGATATAAGTGGATGGAAAAGTTATAAAAAACAGATAGAATTTCAATGATATAAATAAAAAGTAACGAAAAAACAGGGGTAAATAACGCTTTGTATAACGCCCTCTTTGCTATGATTATAGCGAGGGAATCTATAATTACATAATTAATTTAAGAAAAATTTTAAACTTTCTTAAATTGTAACCAGATTGTAACTGCGATTTGCTATACTAGTTTCAGACAGTTGGATTTATCTGGAATCATGTAGAAAGAAAAAGTATGAGAGGAGTGTAAGTATGGAAGGACGAAAAAGGTCTGGCATGTTAAAGAAATCAGTTTATAACATGCGGAAACGTCTGGTGGCCTTCGCGTTAGCGGCAGCCATGGTATGCACCAATGTAGGTGCGGACCTGAACGCAGCTTATGCGGCTACATCGTCGTCAGAGTCTGTCACATTCGAAATGACTGGTTCCCAATTGGTGACAGCGATCGAAGAAGCAATCGAAAACGGCAATGTAATATCACCGGGCGATCTCGACTTTACCAATGGAGACATTGCTAAATTTGAGAGTTTGTTCTACGGAGAGGGGAAAGTATTAGAAGTATTCCCTGACCCGGACGGCGGCAGTATGGATGCGGAACTGAGAGTATTCGTACGTTTGCCGGAAGATGCCGATGACATGTATATGGTGACCGGCGATGAGGAGATTATCTTCTTATATGTGAATAACGGGGAAGATACGGTTAGCTTTTCTACCACGATTTACGATGATGAGGGTGGAAAGCTGAAGTCAACAAAAGCTATCAGAGTTAAAAGCTTTGAGGATGCTTTTGGTGAAGAAGAAATCAATTATATCTCCAAGCCAACGGAAACCACCGCTCCAGCGGAAGACAATGGACCGGCAATGGAGGAGTCTACAGCTCCCACAGAATCTGAAACGGCAGCACCAGAAGAAGGAACTACAGCAGCACCGGAAGAAGGAACCACTGTAGCGCCAGAGGAGGGAACCACTGTAGCGCCGGAAGAGACTCCGACCGCAGCAGAGGAGAGCAGTTCAGAGGCTCCTTCAGAAAGCGAAACAGAATCTGCAACAGAAGCTGAGCAGACTGAGCCTGAAACGACAGAAGCACCGGAAACCACTGAGGAAAAAGCTCAGGAACCGGAAAACCCTGAAGCTGAGGTGGCTGAGCCTGAGAACACAACCGGAGAACCAGTTGCTTCCATTACTCGTCATTATGCACCCATTGTAGCTGATAACGAGGAAGACGCAGTACCGGAACAGCCAAAGGCAGATGCAGCAGAAGAACATGTTGAGGAACCCAAGGAAACAACTGAGGCTGAAGTAGAAACAGAAGAAAAAGAGCCTGAAACAACTGAGAAGGCTACAGAGGCTACAGAACCCACAGAGGTTACAGATTCTGCGGAATCAACCGATGCTACCGAAGAAACGTCTGCTGCAGTTCCGGATGCAACAACAGAGGCAGGCGGCGAAGATGTAAATCCCGGTGAAAGTACACCTGCTGAAGAAACCACAACAGCTCCGGAAGAGGTTGAGGAGACCACGACGGCAGTTGAGACACCTGCGGTAACAGAGCCGGTTCAGACGGGTACTCCATCTGAGGTGACTAAGCCTGAGGTTGTTGAGGATGAGGAGAAAGTTAATAAGGCGGATACTAATAATCTGGTTGGTATGGGATATTGCAGTACAGCCAAGGTTTATACCACATCTCTTAAGGAACTGAAGATTCCGATACCGGAGAGGGAAATACCGACTGAGTATACGTTATATATTAACCATATACTGAGCACACAGTTTGGCCAGTATCGTGATGAACAGGAAATAACGTTATATGACAATGACTTTGTTGATGGCATATATGTATTAAATCCTGATGAGATTGCTTATCAAAGAGATGGTCTGGAAGTAGTTACCCAGGCTTTGACAATTACACAAGACAGTTTTATCTCTAACGATAATATTGCAGCAGCAACCATTGATTATAAAGTGGCAGAGGGTTGGAAAGCGGTTCCTAACTATGATTTGTCATTTTATCAGAGGTCAATATATATAGGAACGTTTGAGGATGTGAGTATTGTACCGGATGATAAAACTCTGGTTGTAAAAATTAACTTCTTGAACGAGCAGGGAGTTCCTGTAGAGGCCCCCTACGCTGTAGAGGCAGAAGAACATGGCGAGGGCACAGGGAAAACATATTCTGTAGAATTCACACTTCCTGAGATATCTGGATATGAGCCCAGGCTGGAAGATGATAATGTTGATTTTATCATTGAAAACGGAGTTCTGAAAAATGTTCATGATTTTACAGAAGCAGGAGTCATAACGGTTGATGTAATATATATAGCTGGAGATACAAGTTATATTGTAAAGCATTTATATCAAACATTAGATGGAACTGATTATGTAGAAGACACTGAAAAGACTCAAGAACTTCATGGGAAGATTGATTCTCTTACAGAGGCAATGGAAATTCCTACGGAGGGATTTACAGTACAGGATATCGCGCAGCAAAAGATATCTACGGAAGGAACTGTTGTTGAAGTGAAGTATGACAGAAATGATTATACTTTATTATATGACACAACAGGCGGTTCTTATGTTCCTTCAGTAACGGAGAAGTTTGGTACTAAAGTAACGTTGGTTCGTGGAAGCAATGTCCCTACAAGAACAGGCTATACCTTTGACGGATGGTATCTGGATGAGGATTTGACACAGAAAGCAGATGATACGCTTACGTTGGAGTCGGATGTCAGAGTATATGCGAAGTGGAATGGTGCGGTAGTGGGGTATAAGGTTGTTTATTTGACTGAGAATGCTGATGACAACAACTACTCTTATGCTGGAACCGTTGATACTTTAAGAGCAAAGGCTGGGAGTACAGTAAAAGCTGATGCCTATACTACAAAACCTTCTGGGTTTGATACACAGCATTTTTCCTTTAAGGAATCCACATCTGAAATCGTTGCTGCTGATGGAAGTACTGTTATAACTGTTAAGTATAGTAGGAATGTGTATACTATTACTTTTGAAGGTACGTCGGCTCAAGGAAAACCAGTTCTTACATGTAAGGAAACAGAGCATACCCACTCAATAAGTGGAGGGTGTTATCGTCTTAATTGTAATACAGATCATTATGTGGGCGGTCATTCTATTTATAGGGGGTGTTATGACTTAATTTGTCGTAAGAATGAGCATAGACATTCGGAAAGAAATGGATGCTACACGAATGAGGGTGCCCACGGAAATCTAAAAATCACCGCAAAGTATGGGGCTTTTATAGGAGACCAATGGAATGCCCTTGTAGGTCGGGACACGGATTTTGCTGGCAGTTTCTGGTATTGGGATGGCGATAAAACGACAAGCTATCAGGAGATTATGCCAGGCGAAAATAAGAGTCTAAAGAAGTACAGTTCGTCGTCATATGATAGGAGGGAGCTGTTCTACTATATAGAAGATCCTGAGGGAGATATTGACTATAAAGGAAAAACATTTAGCCTCCATAATGAAATCGTTTTTTATTATAGTGGAAACATAACTTATAATGAAGAGTTCTATGATATGTCAGGAAGTGGTTATGATAGATATGCAAGTACCGTTTCTGCATGGCATGACGGAAAGATGAATGGTACACCAAGTACATCATTCCCTAAAAATCCAATCAATTTTTATTACACTCTTCATTCGTATAAACTTTCATTAGTTAACGGTGACAGGCTTAATGAAGAATATATCCCGTATTTAACGGACATATCTGATAGGTTATTTGAACCTGATTATAACCCATTAGGTGATGGAACATTTGAGGGGTGGTACCTGGATCCGACATTCCAGCAACCATATGAAGGCGATATGATAATGCCAAAGGGATTGGTGCTGTATGCCAAATGGAATCCGGTTACCTATGCGGTTACCTTTAAGGATTCAATGGATGAAACAAACATATTTGACATTCAAGATATCCCTAGAGGAAAGACAGTAAATCCATTTATTCCTGATAAGCCTGGATTCATATTCAAAGGTTGGTTTAGTGATAAAGAGTGCACACAAGCCTTTGACTATGCTACACAGATAAATGACCCCAAAGAGATTTATGCAAAGTGGGAAACATCAACGACAACTACGTATACTGTGATATTCCAGACGTCAGATGGTACAGTGATAAAGAAGGACGAAGCTCACAGTGGTAAAGTAGGCGCAACTATTATTGTAAATGCAATTAAACCGGAAGGTGAGTATTCCGCTTATATCCCGGATGCAATTACCAAGACTCATGTATTGGATCCTAATCCAGACAATAATGTAATTATATTTGTCTATACACCAGTCACTGATTTGTCTTATAAAGTACAATATAAGTATGGTGATGTAGTAGTTTTTGAAACAGAAGAAATCCACAGTGAAGCCAATTACGTTAAAGTAACGGCTGATATGAGTCAGATACTGCCAAAGGGTTACAAGAGTTCAGATGGACAGTTGTATAAATGGGTAACATTATCAACCGGAGAGAATATAGTAGTATTTAATGTTGAGCCAGCCACTTACTCAATTGAATATGACTTAAAAGGCGGCAGTATGAAGGCCGGAGAGGTTAATCCTGCAACATATGTACCTGCTGACTTAACGGATGAAGGTATCCTGCTTTATAATCCTATCAAAGATGGTTATACATTTACAGGCTGGAAGTTAGTAACAGGTACAAATCCAGATAATGACCATAATCCTCTTGCGACAGTGATCGGAAAAGGAAGTTATGGCAACATTAAGTTTGAAGCTGGTTATATAGAAGACGAGAATGGTAATAATATACCGGATACCGAGGAGACAAGATACGCGATTGAATATGTAGCTGGAGAGAACGGCAGTGGAGATGCAATAGCGGTTGCCAGCGACCAGCTGCCCGACCAGGACGTAACGGACCTGCCGACCAGGGAAGGAAACGTGGTAAGCTTTAATGGCCAGGAAATCCGGGCGGTAGCAGGCTTCAAGTTCAGCAACATGACAGTGACGTATGAGCCATCAGAAGTGGATGCGAGTTATGTGACCGCGGAGAAGGATGGAAACGGAGATGTGAATCTTATCCGTACGAACAACGCGGGAGCGGAAGACCTGAGTGCAATAAAGAAGGTCGTCGTGACAGTAAACTATGAGCCGGATGCGGAGCAGTGGACGACGGTAGGATTTGACCGTGGGGAGCACGGAACGTTCAGTGCGGAAGCGGATGCAGAAAATACCGTAATCACAATCGAGAACCAGCTGATAGGAGGGGACTTCCCAACCGAGCCGGGAATCACGGCAGCCGAGGGATGGGTGTTCACAGGCTGGAACCCGGTACTGCCGGAAACGGTGGAAGCGGGAGGATTGGTATACACAGCCCAGTACGCAGAAGATGAGAACGGAAACCAGATACCGGATACTGAGGAGACAAGATACGTAATTGAGTATGTGTCTGGAAAGAATGGTACGGGAGGAAGAACTACTGTTATCAGCGATCAGCTGCCCGACCAGGATGTGACAGCTCTGCCGGTTAGGACAGGAAATGTGGTAAGCTTTGACGGACAGGATATCATTCAGCCGCTGGCAGGTTACAAGTTTAAAGAAATGATTGTGACATATGAGCCATCAGAGCTAGATGAGAAATACGTGACCGCAAAGAAAGATGAAAATGGTGATGTGATTTTAGTCCGCACGAATAACATAAGTGAGACAGACCTGAGTGAAATCAAGAAGGTAGTCGTACTTGTGAATTATGAGTGGGATGCGGAGCAGTGGACGACGGTAGGATTCAACCGTGGGGAGCACGGAACGTTCAGTGCGGAAGCGGATGCAGAAAAGACCATAATCACAATCGAGAACCAGCTGATAGGAAGGGACTTCCCAACCGAGCCGGGAATCACGGTAGCCGAGGGATGGATGTTCACAGGCTGGAACCCGGTACTGCCGGAAACGGTGGAAGCGGGAGGATTGGTATACACAGCCCAGTACGCAGAAGATATTAAAGGCGGTGGAGAAGACGGAAAGCAGCCTGATAATATCCCTGACAAATACCAAACAATCTTCTGGTATGAGAGTGCAGATACCACAAAAGGTACTGTAAGTGTAACAAATGCAGAAGTCCACACCTTTAGAGATGATAACGGTAACTACACTGAAAAGACAGCAATAAACCCCAATGGAGCAACTGCTGATCCAACAGATGGCAATGCATTCGATTACTGGACAGACAACGATACAAAAGATTCAACAATCGACATGAACCAGTTGAAATCGAAGACATATTTAGAAGACACAACCTTCACCGCATACTTTGATGCAGACGAGAAGGGAAAAGGACCAGACGGAAAAGAACCCGATGGAGTACCTGATAAGTATGAAACAATCTTCGTATACAAGAGTGCAGATGTAACAACGGGTACTGTAGATGCAGATCCTCTTAAGGCTGAAGTCCATGTATTCAAGGATGCGGATGGCAATTACACAGATAAGAGGCCAGTCAATCCCAATGGAGCAATCGCAACACCTCTGGATGGTTTTGCATTTGACTACTGGACCGATAGCGAAGTAAATGACTACACTCCTGACATGTCAAAGATGAAGACAAATACTTATTTGGTAGATACCACTTTCATCGCATACTTTGATGTTGATGAAATCGGTATAGAAGTGCCAAATGAACCAGACGGAGTACCTGATAAGTACCAGATTAAGTTCCAATATGTATCGGAAGACACAAATCGCGGAACAGTATCAGGAAGGGTAACTGAAGTCAAGACTGTCTATGAAATCGTTACAGGAGAAGATGGTAATGACCATAGGGAACTGAAACCTGCAAGTCCAGATGCTAACGTAACAGTATCCAGCCTTGGAAGCTATTTATTCAATAACTGGACAGACGGAAGCAGGGGTTATGCCAACGCGGATGAAATTAGAGCTGCAGAGTTCACACAGAGTACCACGTTTACCGCTCAATTTAGATTTAACGGCGGTGGCGGTACTGGTCCTGGCGGCGGTGGAGGCGGCCCCAGCGGTAACACCGAAGGCAACGGACGCTACAACCCATCAACCGTTGGCCCGGGTACCACAACCATCACTCCAGAAGATGTGCCGTTAGCACCTCTTCCGGAATCACCAGTAGATGTAACCTTAATTGATGACGGTGAAGTGCCGTTGGCACCACTGCCAAAGACAGGTCAGACATCTATGAGAACCACATTGACCATGATGTTATCAGGAATCTTTGTTGCGGTAACAGCGTTGAGCAAGAAACGTAAAGAAGAGGATTCATAACAGTCCATTACAGTCAATGTAAAACAAAATCGTAGTATAACAGGAACCCCTGGTCAATATGGCCAGGGGTTCTTTTACCTCTCAAATTTAAATAAACATTAAGAAAATTTCCATTATCTGGCCGACCTAACGCTTCCTATAACGTACCATTTGATATGATTAGTACCATAGGACTAAGTATGAAGAGGAGAAAATGGTATGAAGGAGAAAGGAAGATCAAGAGCACTGCATAAAAAACCTTACGGTTTATGCAAAAGATTTCTTGCTGCCATGATTGCTGCGGTTATGGTTACCACTAATATTGGTACAGACCTTACGACAGCGTATGCAGCGGAATCTTCTGACAGCGTAACCTTCGAGATGAGCGGTTCCGGCCTGGTTACCGCAATTGAAGAAGCAATTGCTGCAGGAAGTCCCCTTCAGGAGGGGGATATTGACTTTACCAACGGCAAGACAGAACAGTTTGAGGCATTATTTTATGGTGAAGGAAATATATATGAGATTTATCCGGAATACGACGGAGGAGACATGGACGCGGAGCTGCGTGTATTTGTCCGGCTTCCGGAGGATGCGGATGACATGTATATGGTCACCGGAGATGAGGAAATTATATTCCTGTATGTGAATAATGGAGAAAGCTCCATCAGCTGTTCCACGTCCATCACCAGAATGGAGGATGGAAAGGAGAAGGTAAAGAGAACAAAGAAACTTACTGTTAAAAGCTACGAGGCTGCATTTGGAGATGAGGAAGTAAATATCATATCCAAGCCGGCGGAGACGGTACCGTCAGAAACAGGACCGTCAGAAACAATACCAGCAGAAACAATACCAGCAGAAACAGAACCAGCAGAAACAGCACCGTCAGAAGAGATTCCAACAGAAGCAGTTCCGTCAGAACCTGACCCATTGGAAACGACTTCGTCAGAAGCTAATCCAGCAGAGTCAGAACCGGCAGAACCAACTCTGGAAGAAACCACAGAACAGACCTCTCAGAGTCAGGAGACACAGACACCTGCAGGAGAGGAAGGACAGAAGGAAACAACTGCTTCACCAACAGAGGGGACAGACACTGGCAGACAGGATACAGAAGAGGCTCAAAAGGAATCAGAGGGCTCCCGGCCTGAGAATACAGATAAGTCCGAGGAAATATACAATAACGCAAAAGAAGAAGTAGAACAGAAGGGCGATGCAGATAAGGAGCAGATTCATTCTGAGAAACAGGATGATACACCTGTTGCATCCATTAACCGTCACTATGCGCCTGTTGTTGCTGTAAAGACAGGTGATGAGACAGCCTCCCTTCCTGAAAAGCATGATTCAGATGTGAGAATTGAAGAGGGCACAAAAGAAAAAGAAGAACCAAAAGAAAACGCAAAAGCAGACAACACAACAAAAGAGACTGCTGAAAATCAAGGCAGCAGTGCAGATAAAACATCTGGAAAGACAAATGTGTCCAGTGAGACGGGAACATCCGGAAGTAAAGAATCATCAAGTAATCCGGAATCATCCGGTAACCAGGAGTCATCCGCCAGTCAGGAATCATCCGGCAATCCAGAGTCATCCGGTAATCCGGAGTCATCCGGTAATCCAGAGTCATCCGCTAATCCGGAATCATCCGGCAACCAGGAGTCATCCGCCAGTCAGGAATCATCCGGTAATCTGGAGCCATCCGGCAGCTCAGAGCCATCCGGCACCCCGGAATCATCCGGCGAGCCGGCACACCCCAGCGGCTCAGAACCGTCTGGCGAATCTGGTGATAGCGAGGAAACTGAGGAGGGGAAAACAGAAGAGTCCTCTCCGGCTGAAACAACGGGAGACATCATAACCGATGAAACACCTGTGATTACCATAGAGACAGAGCCATCCCGGACACCGGAGGAAACAGAGGCAGAAGACGTCCATAAGGTGAAAGCAGCCACATCCGATGACCTTGTGGGAATCGGGTACTGCAGCACGGCCAGGGTTTATACCACAACGGTCAATACGCTGAAAGCATTGAATGATTTCGAGGGTTATAAGGTAACATATGCTGTCTATTCACAGGGAACAGCCCGCATTGTAGATGGACCGCGCGGTATTGAGGAAGGCGGAAGCCTTACATTTGGCGTTAAAACCCAGGTTGGCTATGATATACAGTCAGTATCGGTCAATGGTGAAATCTTAGAGGCGGGAGTCTCGGGGGATTCAGCTGACCCGGATTCAGCAGATCCGGGGAATTTGGCGGAAGATATCTCCTGGTTCACCATAGAGGATGTGACGGATGAACTGGAGATTGAGGTATATACCACTGAAACAGACGAACATCCGGAATTTTCTGATACCATTGTGGTGAATGATGGTATGATTATAAACCTTTACGCGCCTGAAGGCGTATTGCCAAAAGGCGTGACCGCTTCTGCGGAACGGGTGGATTCTGCTCTTGAGGATTCCATACGGGAAAATGCCCAGGAAGCTGCTTCTGAAGAGGGAAAGCAGGTTTCATCAGTGGCTGCTTATGATATAAATTTGTGGCTTGGAAGCCAGAAGCTGGACGCTGGAATCTGGAACCAGGAAGGCGCTGTGACAGTTACATTTTCAGGAATTCCTGTAGAGGAAGCCAGCCAGACTGCCGAAGAAATGTCCATTGTTCATGTGGAGACAGAAGCCGCGGATGTGAAGGCTTTAGAGGAGGTCCGGGACGCAGTGGATGTGTCCGGCGGCAGAGCGGTGGATGCGTTAAGCTTTGAGGCGGAGCATTTCTCCATCTATGCGGTAATAAGCAAAGAAAATATAACCAGGACTACCGTGGAAGTAAGTAAGGACGAGACGTTCCGGGTAAAAGCAGACAGAAGATATGGAGGCTCATGGTTCGTATCAGATCCAAGGGTGGTTTCAATCCAAAACGTGAAGGATATCAATGAGAATGGAAAATGGTATTCAGCAGCGGATGTTAAAGCGCTGAAAGCCGGTAAAAGGGCCAGTATATGGTACGGAAACGTAGTGCACAGTGAATATTTCAACATCATTGTCAATGAAGCAGCCAACCAGTTCCATTTCAAATTCAACCAGGATTCCTCCAACATATCATTATGGTACAGCATCAACGGCGGCGGACTCATGGAGATGGAAAGAGGACAGGTCCTTCAGACTGACAGAACAGACATGGTGTCCTTCTATGTAAAACCGGCCACCGGGTATGTGACTCCTACCACCTTTGAGCACAGAAACGGCAGGTCCGAGGCAGAGCTGGCAAAAGCACGGTTTGGAGAAGGCATCTATGTGGATATTGCAGACGCGCCCTCAATCATCTCTACAGAGCATACAAGCAGAGATTTTTCGGATGCAAATGCGGAAGCGGTATCCATAGGCTGTACCAACCAGTTCCATTACTCTTACAGGGATGATGCTTACCAATACAGGGAATTTAAAATTCAGGCAACGCCTGCAAAGATTAAGATAAAGTATGACGGCAATGGAGCAGAAGGAATGGCTCCGGTTGACTATAGAACCTATACCCATCCTTCAATCAGGAATGGAAACAGCTATATTGATATCAAGGGTTCAGGGAACCTGAAAAAGAATCATTTTGATTTTATTGGATGGGAACTGGCTGAGACAAATGTGAATCAGGCCGGCAGTAAGATATATCAGCAGGGTGACAGTCTGTTTGTAGGTGATGTTTGGAAGGATATTAATATAAATCCTGTTACCTATGTCCTCACAGCCAAATGGATGCCCAAGCAGTATACGCTTACCACTGCTTCCGACGCAAACTCTGCCATTGACCAGGGCAAACAATATACTTACGACGCAGATTCTCTTATCAGGGTAAATTTTACGGCCAAGCAGGGATACCGGATATCCGGAGTCGCGGTGGATGGCGTACATCTGACAGGAAAAGCTTTGGATGAGGCTGTGCTGAACGGCTGGGTGGAAGTGGACTGCAAACAGGACCATTATGTATCGGTTACTTCTGTCAGGACGGAATATAACCTTATAACCAGGGCTGAGAATGCTGATATTACTAAGGGTACAAAATATTCCTACAGTGACACGGATACATTGGATGTTAAATTTAAAGCAGACAAGGGCTATACGGTTACCGGCATTACCGTGGATGGAAAATCCTTCACAAAGGATGAAATCCAGGCCATATTGGCCGAGGCGGACCAGCAGGGTTACAGTCATTTAACACTGGACCGTAAGCAGGACCACACAGTGTTCGTCAAGGCAGATAAGACACTCTATACATTGACGGCCAGGGCAGATGAAAATTCCTGGATTAACCCTCAGACAAAGAGCTATGAGTACAAAGAGTTCATCATGTATAAGGTTAAATTCGGGGCAAAGAAAGGTTACCAGATACAGAATATCATTGTAGATGGAAAAGAATTAAGCGGGTTTGAAAAGACAGCCGCCATAGCGGCCGGGGCATACCTGTTTGATTATAAGAGCAGCCATACCATCGAAGTGACCACCAGGATAAACAGTTATCATTTGACCACATATTCAGACCATAACAGCTGGATTGCCCCATCTATGGATTTCACCTACGATGGAACGGAAAAACTTAAGGTGGAATTCGGCGCCAAGGAAGGCTGCTCCATATCCGGCATATGGGTGGATTTACGCCAATACAGAGGAGATGAACTGAAGGAGGCGGTTTCCAGGGGATACATTGAAGTGGATCGGGACCGTGATCACATAGTATCTGTCACCGGTAAGATTAATGAATACAAGCTGACCGTTGGGGCAGATGGAAACAGCCGGATTACAGAACCTAAACAGGAGGTTACCACTTTTACCTATGATTCGGACAAATGCCTGGTGGTTAAGTTCAAGGCTAATACAGGCTACAGAGTCAGCAAGGTGATCGTGGATGACGTTTCCCTGGAGGGAGCGGAGCTTCTGAAGGCACTGGCCTCTCATTCTGTTTCAGTGGACCGCAAGGGCGACCACAGCGTATTTGTAGAGACCAGTCCCATGGAATATGCCCTTACCACCGGCGCAGACCTGCACAGCCGGATTACATACCCTCAGGATAGGATTTATACGTACAGCTATGACCCGGAGGCCTCCATAGAGGTTACCTTTGAGGCAAAAACAGGTTACGGAATTTCCGGAGTATTTGTAGATGCCCGTCCTCTAAAGGGACAGGAACTGCAGGATGCCATTGAAGCAGGCAGTGTAAGGGTTGACAGAAAGGAATGCCACTCTGTCTATGTGACATCGGAGGCCAAGCGGTATACCCTGATTACGGATTCGGATGAACACTCCAGCATCAGCCAGGGCGGAAGTTACGGATATGACGCAATCCTTCCCATGCTGGTAAGGTTCCGCGCGGATACAGGTTACACCATCAGCAGTATCACTGTGGACGGCCAGTCTCTTCAGGGAGCAGAGTTTGAAAGGGCGGCGGCTTTGGGATATGTGTCCCTGTCACGTACCCGGGACCATGAAGTGGCGGTCACCAGCCGGATTCGTCAGGATTTGGAATATACGGTAAATTACTTCTTTGAGAATGACCGGGGGGATTTCCGCATTGACAGGCAGTATGAACACGCGCAGCATGTGACAAATGCTGAGTATGGTTCAGACATTGTGTTTGATAAGACACCTGCCCTGGATAAGAACGGACACCATTATGCCCTGGACCACATTGACGGGGACGGAAAGAAAGTATCACTGATTACTCTGGACAACGTGGTGAATGTCTACTATGGCATTGATGAAAAAGGAGAGACGAATCCGGAGGACAGCGGCAAGCCTACAAATCCCGACGGCATACCGGACCGGTACCAGGTAACCTTTACCTACAGGGCCGGTGCCAACGGCGCCATGACAGGAACTGTCATGGAGGTGGCTACACGGAGAAATTCCGCCGGAGAGCTGAGCCTGTACGCTCCTGTAAGGCCGACTGCGGATGGAGTGGAATACCTTGCGGATGACGGATTTACATTTAACAATTGGAAATCCAGCCAACCCGGCTATAAAACGCTGATACCAAATTATGTGTTTGATGATACAGATGACATAGCTGCGCATAAGTTCTACTGCGACACTGTATTTACAGCTAATTTCCTTGACAATAAGAACATTCATTACGATGTGGAGTTTTACATGCAGTCCCAGGGGCGTTATCAATTCCGGCCCACATACACGGATGCAAGAAATGACGTTCCTCTTCATGGGATGGCCAAAGTAACAGAACAGGATTTGGCGGATAAGGTTGAGAGTGAGTGCACCTATGTTCTGGATACAAGCAGAAGGAACATCACAGAAGCCAAGGTGAAGGAGGACGGTTCCACTACATTAAAACTTTACTTTAAGCAGCAGTTTACCGTGACATATAAGCCGGGCAGTCAAGGAGCTTTTACAGAGCAGTCAAAGAGTGATTATAAATACAATGACAGGCTGGAGCGCTTTATCGGTGAAAAGACGCCAATAGATGAGACAATGCGGTTTGCAGGCTGGATGGGTATGGATGGAACGGTCCTGCAGGAAAGCCAGCTTCCTGATACGGTTACAAAGAATATGATATATACAGCTGTATTTGAGGAAAATACAGTCAAGAGCGGCTTCTTTGTAAGAAAAGACAAGGCTGCAAGGCCGGACGGCAATGTGCCGGATCCCTCTTACAATTATGCATTGTTCGGCGAAGGCTTCCTTCATGCGAATCCGGTGATGGTACCGGCGCCGGAAGGTGAACTGAACCAGAGCAGTGAGGCGGTTTTAGAGCGCATAGCGCAGTGGCCGGAGAACGATACATTTACCATGGACGGTAAGACCTATTCCATGGACGATATCATATGGTACAGGATCCAGTATGAGGAAGGCGACCCATATGAATGGCATGTGGACGGAGAGCTGAAGCACAGCATAGCAGTTGTTTTTGATTTGAAGGGCGGAACATTGAATGATTCTACGGACCCGCTGCTGACCTACAGCCTGCAGAAATATGGGGTGATTACAGACAACCTGATTCCTTCACTGGAGGGAAGCGGATTCAGCGGCTGGAGAGTAGTGGAATCCCAGGATACGGGATTTAAGACCAATCAGTTATATCAGGCATCGGATATCAACAACCATGAGTTTACGGGCAGCGTTACCTTTGAAGCAGTTTGGGATATTAATATGTATACTGTAAATGTGGAGATGGCAGACAAGGAATTTCCCGCGAATATACTTGACAGAAAGCTTCTGGAACAGGTGCCCTTTGGGACGGATCCGGAAGCAGACGGCAGGCTGAATGGACTGATTCCTGAATCAATCGACGGGGCAGACGGAAACCCTTATATATATACCGGAATGCTCAGGAAGTCCTATGAACCTGTTCAGGGCGTCAGGGAAAATGGAACCATAACCGTCTACTACATGACAGATAACGATGGACCGGATAAAAAGCCCGATGGAATTCCGGATGCCTATGAGATTCAGTTTATCTTTGAATCCTCCAACGAGCAGCAGGGACGTATCCGGAACAACGGTACAGGGGCATATGGAACCGTTACGGAGTGGAAGAGCCTGGTAGAGCTTGATTCAGAAGGACGCATTGTTATTGGAGCGGACGGAGAACCTGTATTTTGGGAGGATGGGGTGAGCCCTGAGGGGGCCGTTACGGCTGAAGCCAATTCCGGCTATGCACTTTCCGGATGGACTGCGCTTATGGACGATATGAATATTTCGTTTGCTGATTTAAATGAAATCAGGAGCACTAAGTATGAGCATGACGTAGTGTTTGCAGCCCAGTGGTCCGCAGCAGGCGGTAACACCCCTGATACCGGAGGAAACAGCAGTTCGGGCAGTTCCGGCGGAAGCAGCAGCTCAGGAAGCGGATCAGGCAGAAGGTATGTATCCGCAAATGGAGGCCCCGGAGCAGTTACCCTGGAGGAAACTCAGGTTCCGCTGGCCGAAGCACCTATGACAGATATGACAGTTATTGATGACGGTGAGATACCGTTAGCTCCTCTTCCAAAAACTGGTAATATAATGGACAGGATGAGCCTGACGTTCCTTCTTTCTGGAATCGTACTTACCTTATCGGTATTTGACAGAAGAAGGCATATTAAGTAAAACATGTTATTAACTATAAAGTGAAGGGACACAGCAGTGCGGAGAGATTCTGTACTGCTGTGTTTTTATAAAATTTAATAATCTTTTCATAATCTGACGTGGTGGAAATAGATTTGGATTTGGGATATAATAACCCCACCAAGTCCGGTCTGCCTGGGGGTGTGGGGGTCGGAACAGGAGCAGACGGAAGGAGGACGGACGTCCTTTTAGGAACAGGTAATATATGCTATAATATTTTTAATCATTATATGATTAGATGATATTAGAGAAAACAGCAGTACATTGGAGGTATAATAAAGATGCAAAGCGATATACAATCTCAGATGTCCCAATCTCAGATGTCCCAATCTCAGATGTCCCAGTCTCAGATGTCCCAGTTTCAGGTGCCCCATACCCGCATCCCCACCCGGAAAACTAGGCATCTTCTCTACCACGGTAAAT
>OGZX01001446.1_pt1 | contig 23480 bp, 23 predicted proteins | sample 1576881 | NCBI WGS metagenome assembly OGZX01 (sample SAMEA3541542, study PRJEB24748) | human gut metagenome | biome: human gut; feature: human-associated habitat; material: faeces | place: China | collected 2012
GGTGACATTGACCCTCTGCGCTTTGGGGAAGAACCCATCCGTCAGAATGGACAGATTTCGCCCCTGCGGGACGAATATGAGCTTTCTCTCTGCAAAGAAGCTATGAAACGAGATCTGCCTCTTTTTGGCGTTTGCCGAGGCATGCAGATTATGAACATTGCAGCAGGCGGCGGTATCTATCAGGATATTGAGGTACAGACGGGCACCACCCTCAAGCACAGCCAGCAGGCCCCCCGTCCCTACGCTACCCACAGCATTACCATCATTCCCGGCAGTCAGCTGGAAAAACTCTGGCGAACCTCAAAAATCGCCGTCAATTCCCTGCATCATCAGGCAGTATCCTTTCTGGGAAAAGGCTTCCACGCCTGTGCCCGCAGTGCCGACGGCCTGACGGAAGCCATGGAAATGCCGGAAAAAGACTTTGTGCTGGGTGTCCAGTGGCATCCCGAATCTATGCATACAAAAGAACAGGAAGCGCTGTTCAGCCACTTTGTCCAGGCGGCTTCCCGTTACCATGAAAGGAGGACTGCTCCATGATCTCACATCTTCCTGCCATCCTGCTCCAGGCATCCACGGTGACAGATGCCGTTGATTTAGAAGAACAGGTGGAAAAAACACTGACAGCCACAGAAAAATTATTAGAAGCAGCCACGGAGGCTGGCTTCGTTCTCTTAAAAGTTGTGGCTACGTTTGTCATCTGCTGGTTCCTCATCCGCATCATCAACCATCTCATGCGGAAATTCTTCGCGGCACAGACCAAAAAACAGCGTCTTGCCATGACCCAGCGGAAAGCAAAAACACTGAACTCCATCACATCCAGTGTGGTAAAATACGTCATTTACTTCATCGGTATCTTCACCGCCCTCACATTCATCGGCGTAGACCCCAAATCCATGCTGGTGGTTGCCAGTGCCGGCTCTGTTGCCATTGGTCTGGGCGCCCAGAGCGTGGTAACGGATATGCTGGAAGGGTTCTTCATCCTTTTTGAAGACCATTACGCCGTGGGGGACATCGTCACCATCCAGAACATCACCGGTACCGTGGAAAGCGTTACCCTGCGTTCCACCAAAATCCGTGACCCTCAGGGCAGCGTCCATATCATCCCCAACGGTTCCGTTGGCACAGTTACCAACATGTGCCGGGATTTCATCAACGCCGTTGTCACTGTAGGCGTTTCCTATGACGCCAGCATCGACCATGTACTGGAAATCCTCCGGGACGAAATGGAACAGACAAAAGACATGCCGGATATTCTGGAAACACCCGTCATTGTTGGTGTGACAGGGCTGGATGATTCTGCCGTTACCGTAAAAATCGTGGCAAAATGTCATGTAAAAACAAATATTTCCGTAGAAGCAGAGCTGCGCCGCCGCATCAAAAACCGGCTGGACAAAGAAGGCATCGAAATCCCCTTCCCTCAGCGCACCCTGCATATTGTACAGCAAAAGGAGGGATAAACCATGCAGTTTTCTGTTGGCGATATCGTACAAATGAAAAAAGACCATCCCTGCGGCTCCAACCAGTGGGAAATCCTGCGTACGGGCATTGATTTCCGCATCAAATGCTGCGGCTGCGGACATATGGTCATGCTGCCCCGTGTGAAGTTTGAAAAAAATGTGAAAAAAGTCATTACCCCCGCAAAGCCGGAGGAATAAAAAAACAGACAGCTTGCTGAAAGCTGTCTGTTTTTTTACCCAAAACCGCTGTTTTCCGCCATATTCCGGCAATGAGAAATGAAACCGTTACATTCTGTCACAGACTGTTCTTTTTCTTCCACAAAGCTGTATTTTTATTTAATAAAAATGTAAGGATTCTTTTCGGGTAATGTAAAAATTGAAGCATATACTGTTTACACAAAACAGTTTTTGAGGTGACATAATATGAAAAATATGAAATTATATATGCTCTGTGGTGTACTGGTTCTGGGGCTTGCAGCCTGTCAGGCACAAAAAGAACCTGTTACCCCCTTACCCACAGGAGAAGCCGCTGTTGAAGCCCAGGCATCCGTTTTCCAGTCCCTGCGTATGGCCAATGGAAATGCCCTTGCCGTCAGTCTGGAAGCTACCCCCACGGAAACAGAAACGCCCTTTTTCTACATAGAAGCCGCAAGGGATACGGAAGTGACTTTGTACTATAACTTCACCAAAGAAGCCGGCGACGCCCAAATCGGCTGTTATGCGGAAGGCAGCAAAGAAAAAATGTCTGTGCCCCTGGATTCCTCTGCCGTAACGGAAGAAGTCAACAACGAAATGACCATTTCCCTTCAAAAAGGCATGAATGTGTTCTACATCACCGGGGATGGCTGCGCCTGCAATCTGAGCTGTGAAATCAGCGGCATCGATGGAAAAGATATTTATTATGCTGACACAAAACCCAAAGATATTGCTCCCTGATGACAGATACATGGCATCTTCATGAGAAAATAAGAAAAGCTGAAACCTTTTTCATACAAAGGATTTCAGCTTTTTTATTGCATCCATATTTTATTGGATTTCTTCCAGTTTCTCCTCAGAAATCAAGAAAGAGAAAAAACACTTTTCTCATGGGAGAAACTTTCGGTTTATTTCTTCCGCATAGCGTTGAGGATTGCCAGTACCGCCACGCCTACATCGGCAAAGACTGCCATCCACATGGTTGCCATACCCAATGCGCTGAGGAGAAGCACCAGAATTTTGATACCCAAGGCAAATACGATATTCTGCATCACAATTTTCCGTGTGTTCTTGGCAATGCGCAGACCCACGGAGATTTTCCGCAGATCATCGTCCATGAGCACAACATCTGCCGCTTCCATGGCAGCATCAGAGCCCATAGCTCCCATGGCAATGCCTACATCTGCCCCTGCCAATACAGGCGCATCGTTGATGCCGTCCCCAACGAAAGCCGTTTTTGCACCTTCTTCCATTTGGGGCATATTTTCCAGAATATGCAGCTTATCCGCCGGCAGCAATTCCGCATAGATGCGGTGGATGCCAAGGGTATTGCCCACTTTTTCCGCCGCTGCTTTGCCGTCACCTGTCAGCATGACTGTTTCTGTGACGCCGTAAGGTTTCAACGCCGCCAATGCATCTGCCGCACCGTCTTTGATGGTATCATCCACCACCAGATAGCCCTCATAAACACCGTCTTTTGCCACATAGACCACAGAACCGCTTCCCACAGCTTCGGGGCAGGAAACCCCTTCTTTTTCCATCAAACGGCGGTTCCCCAAAGCCAAATGGGCACCCTTCCACTGACAAGTGATACCCATGCCGCCCTGTTCCGCGTAATCTGTTACCCCTTCGGGCTGTCTGCCTGTTTCCGTTTCAAAGTGTTTCGCAATGGCACGGGCAACGGGATGGTTGGAAAGGCTTTCCCCTGCCGCTGCCATTTCCAGCAGAGCTGCCGGATTTTCGCCTTCGATTTTTGTTACAGTAAACTGCCCTTTTGTGAGGGTACCTGTTTTGTCAAATACGATACGTTTTGTATGGCACAGAGTATCCAGCACATTGCCGCCTTTGATGAGGATACCGTTCTTAGATGCGGCACCAATGCCTGCGAAATAGCTCAAAGGCACAGACAACACCAGTGCACAAGGGCAGGATACAACTAAGAAAATCAGTGCACGCCCAATCCACTGGGAAAAAGCGCCCTGTCCCAGAATGGGCGGTACCACTGCCAAAAGCACTGCCAGACCAACCACCGCAGGGGTGTATACCCGAGCAAAGCGTGTGATGAATTTTTCTGTCTTGGATTTTCGTCCGGCGGCGTTTTCCACCAGTTCCAGAATCTTCATGACCGTGGATTCTCCAAAAGGTTTTGTCACTTCCACATGAAGTAAGCCATCCCGGTTGATACATCCACTGAGAACGGTGCTGCCTGCTTCCACTTCTCTGGGCAGAGATTCCCCAGTAAGGGCTGCCGTATCCAACAGGGCACTTCCTTCTACTACGGTACCGTCCAGAGGGATTTTCTCACCAGCTTTTACGACAATCACATCACCAATTGCCACCTGTTCCGGCGAAACTTTCTGCAGACTGCCGTCAGCTGTCAGCACATGGGCAAAATCCGGTCGGATGTCCATAAGCGCCGTAATGGAACAGCGGGAACGACGAACAGCGTAGTCCTGAAAGGCTTCCCCCACCTGATAAAAGAGCATAACGAAAACGGCTTCGCTCATTTCACCAATGACCATGGCACCTACCGTAGAAAGGGACATGAGGAAGTTTTCATCGAAAACCTGCCCTTTGAAAATATTCTTCAATGCCTGCAAAATGACATCATAACCGAAAATGGCGTAAGAAATCAAAAACAGTGCTGTCTGCCCCTGTTTCTGCCAAAGACAAGCTGCCACAAAAAACGCCAGCCCCACACCAAAGCGGAGAATCAGCTTTTTGCCTGTAGCTTCTTCTTTGGAATGTGTATGTCCGCAGCAATCTCCGTCACAATGCCCATGGGAAATATTGCAAGTCTGTCCCTGTTCTGCCAAAGACACTTCCACGTCTTTTTCGTACTTGTGTACGATTTCCGTTACTTTATCAAGCAACTTTGTCCGGTCTGCTTCTGCTGCGGGCACCAGTCGCATTTCCTGTTTCAGCAGATTGATTTCTGCTTCTTTTGTTTCCGGCATTTCTCCCACGGCTTTTTCGATTTTTCCAGCACAGTTGGCACAGGTCAAGCCTTTCAGGGAAATGGTCATTTCTCCTTGAGGCTTCTTCTTTTCCACAAGGGATACTTCCACATCACTTTCGTATTTGTGTACGGTTTCTGTTATTTTTTCCAGCAGTTTTGTCTGGTCTGCTTCCGCCGCTGGCACCAGTCGCATTTCCTGTTTCAGCAGATTGATTTCTGCTTCTTTCGTTTCCGGCATTTCTCCCACGGCTTTTTCAATTTTCCCCGCGCAGTTGGCACAAGTCAAGCCTTTCAGGGATATGGTCATTTCTCCTTGGGGCTTTTTCTTTTCCACAAGGGATACTTCCACGTCACTTTCGTATTTGTGTACGGTTTCTGTTACTTTTTCCAGCAGTTTTGTCTGGTCTGCTTCCGCCGCAGGCACCAGTCGCATTTCCTGTTTCAGCAGATTGATTTCCGCTTCTTTTGTTTCCGGCATTTCTCCCACGGCCTTTTCGATTTTCCCAGCGCAGTTAGCGCAAGTCAAGCCTTTCAGGGAAATGGTCATTTCTTTCATGGTTCACACCTCTGATCTAATTATATTTGATTATATGAGTAGTTATTCATGTATTGCCTAAAAATTTTTGCGGGCGAAAGCACTCTTCCGCCGCAAATTTAATCTTCTTCATAGCCATATTTATGGCGAATATGGGTGGTACCCTGTTCCAGAACGGTCCGCACATGGTCGTCGTCCAAAGAATAATAAACGGTTTTCCCTTCCTTCCGGTACCGCACCAGACCATTCTGCCGCAGTACGCGAAGCTGATGGGACACCGCCGACTGGGTCATATCCAGCGCGTCTGCCAGTTCTCCCACATTCTGCTCCTGATCCATCAAAAGCCGCAGGATGCGGATACGGGTGGCATCGCCAAAGATTTTGAAAAATTCCGCCAGATCTTTGACAAAATCATTGTCCAGCTCCCGAATCATATCCACTTCTTCTCTATGCTGTTCCATGGAGCTTCTGCCTCCCTTCATTTGAATATCTGCTCATATATTAACATTTCGATTCTCATTTGTCAATGTCATTTTTATCCAAACCCATCAGTTCCACAAATCCCCGGAGGGCATGGGGCATGGCAACTTCTTTCAGCCGCACCATACCAATCTGGCGTTTGGGCACCGGCGGCACCAAAGGGATTTCATAAAGTCCCCCTGACGAGAGGGCTTCTTTGGTAAATTCCCGAATGACAAAGGTCAGCCCCAGATTGATTTTCGCAAAGCTTACCAGCAAATCACTGCTACCCAGTTCCAGAATGGGACTCAGTTCCACACCGTTTTCTCTGGCGTATTTGTCCAGACAGCGGCGGGAATTACTCAAATCCTCCAACAACAGCAGCGGATACTTGGGCAAACTGCGCACATCCATCCCCACCTGTGCCAAAGGGCGATACCGCTCGCCGCCGATGAGCACATCCTGAATATCCATGCAGGGGGTTACGTCCAAATCCCCATCCCCTTCAATGGGCAGATTCACAAAACACACATCCACACTGCCATTGCGCAGCAGGCGCAGAGATTCATAAGTAGTTTTATTGGTGACTTTGATGCTGATATCAGGAAAACGCTTATGGTACTGTTCCAGATAAGGCAGCAAAAAGTGAGCGATAACGGAATCACTGGCGCCGATCTTCAATTCCCCTGTTTCCATGTGGAGCATCTGGAAATACTTATCCTCTGCCGCCTGAATAAGCCCCATGGCTTGTGACAGATAAGTATAAAGTGTTTTTCCTTCCGCCGTGGGATAAACGCCCCGTGCCGTCCGCACCAGCAATTCTCCTCCCATGCGTTCCTCCAGCTGCCGCACCGCCATGCTCACTGCCGGCTGGGAAATATAAAGCTCCTTTGCCGCCCGGGACATGTTCCCCGTCCGCACCACGGCACAGAAAATACGGTATAGATCCAGTGAAATATCTGCCCTCATCATTTCATTCCTCTCTGCCTTTGACATTTTTCCTATGATAACCATTTCGCCGGAAAAATATTTTTTCCTGCAAACAAACACAGAAAAAGAAAAAGTGCGAAACCCCTCCTGAAAAAGAGATTCCGCACTGATACGTTTATTGACCTACAGGCACCAGCGCCGGCTGCTCTGTGGCAAAGCTATCATCATTCGTCAAAACATCGGCAGACTGCTCTGCAAAAAGGCTCATACCGCCGCCTTCCTGGGCTGTTTCATAATACATATCACCATTCTGGAGGGTATACATCTCCACCGCATCCATACCATTTTGTTTGAGGTGATAAAGTTCTTCACCGTATTTTACCACATCTTCCGCAATCAAATTCGTTGTCACATGCCCCTTGATGGCATCCATCACTGCCGGAATTTCTCTCAGATAAGCAGGGTTACATTTCTGACGGAACAATTCCATCAAAAATGCCTGCTGTACTTCAACGCGCTTCAAATCCCCTTCGGGATAGCCCTTCCGATACCGCAGGAGAGAAACGGCGTCTTTCCCGGACAATGTCTGTTCTCCCGCCTTCAGATCGATGAAAAGATCCTGATAGGGATCACTATAATACATATCCTGCGGCACTGTAAAGGTCACACCACCCAAAGCATCTATGACTGCTTCTGCCGCCGTCAAGTCCATCCGCACATAATCCTTTACAGGCCGTCCTGTGATTTCCGAAACCGCCTGAATGAGCTTTTCATCCCCATTTTCCTGAACCAGCAAATAGGGAATCTTCATGTTTTCTGTAACAAAAGTATCTCTGGGAATGGAATAGATGGTTGCCTTGCCTTCTTCGGACATTTCATAGGTGAAAATGGTATCGGCTCTGCCGCCTTCGTCTACGCCTACAAACAACAGACTGCCTTCCTCTGCCAGACCGCCGATTTCATCAGCCGTTTCCACCGCCGGTTCTTTTGTCACATAAGTTTCCCTGAGGGTACAGCCTGTCAGCCACGCTGCCCCCAAAAGTGCTGTCCCCACACAGACACTCAACAGTAATTTTTTCATCCCCACAGGTTTTTGATTGCGAATCATGGTAAACCTCCTTTGTAATTGTTTCTTCTCACTTGCCATTTGTGTGGTCAAAATCTGTTTTTTTGCCATTGCCTCCGCCAACAGCTCCAGAATCACCCGCATGTAGTCATCCCGTTTTGCCTGCTCCATAGACCGTACCACACACCAGTCACAGGAAATCTCGCAGGCTTCCTGCATCTGCGCCGCCGCCACATAAACCATGGGATTGAACCAATGGATAGACGTTGCCAGAACTGCCAGCCAACGCCAAAAAATATCCCCACGGCGATAATGAACCAGTTCATGACGCAGCACATAGGGCAGACGGCTTTCTGTCAGAGCTGTTTCCGGCAGAATCAGCGTCGGTCTTAAAATCCCCATGACCATAGGCGAAACTGCCGCCGATGTTTTGCAGACCCGCAGACGTTTTGGCACGCCGTTCAGCTCTATAGGTTCTCCCGTCCGGCGAATGTGCCTGCTGAAACGAAAATAGCCTGTCAAACGGTATCCAAGGCTCCCCAAAGCCCCCAATACCCAAAGGACTGCCAGCACATCCCACCAAGGAACGGGCGGCAAAGCTGTTTCTTCCGTAAAAGGCAGGATTTCTCCCGCTGGTGCTTCAACAGTATCCACAGGGACGGGCTGTTCTGTCATAGTCTGTTCCGCTGGAAGGGGTACTGTCTGCACCACTTGTTTTTCCTGTAGAGGCTGCACAAAGGCAGGCACTTTCACGGAAATAGGCACCACCATCACTAACAGAACACCTACCCAAAGCACATATTGCCATGTGGGCGAAAACTGCTTTCCTGTCCATTTCTTCAGTGCCAGCAAAATGCCCGCAAGAAGACTTCCTGCCACAGAAAGCACCAAAAAGGTCTGAAACCATTCCATCACCTTCATTCCCTCCTTTCTTCAGAAATCACAAATCAAACATTTTCCGAATGTCCTCCAAGTCCTCTTTGGTCATATTCCCCCCTTGGAACAGAGACACCGCCAGTTCTTTGGCGGAGCCGTGATAGAGTCTATCAATGAGGGTTTCCGTCTGTTCCTTCTGATAGGCTTCCCGCTCCCAGACTGGGCGATAGTAAATGATACGGTTTTTCTTTTCCGACACCACCGCGCCTTTTTCTGCCATGCGCAGAAGCAGTGTGCCTACGGTGTTGTACTTCCATTTCTTATTTTCCAAACGGTCGCAGACATCCTGTATTTTCAGGGGTTCCTCCGCATCCCAAAGCACCTGCAATACTTCCAGTTCCGCTTCGCTGATTTTCATTTTTTCCTCCATGTTGGTTTTCCCTCCTTTCTCTCTTACGTTTGTAGTTTAACTATAACTTACAACTGTAAGAGCGTTTTGTCAACCTGTTTTTCCTATTTTAGAAAAATGTAAGAATTTTAAGCGCAAAAAAAGAGCCTAGAACAGGCTCTTCTTTGATTCATGCTTTTTTGATAAAAGCAATGCCAACGATACCGGGACCGGCATGGGCGCCTACTACACAGCCGATATCCCCATAAAGCTGGGTTCTGCCGGCAATGAGGTCGCCGCAGGCTTCTTTGAATTTTTCATAGTTTTCCATGGACTGGGCATGACCAAGGAGCACAGGATAAGCATCGTCAATGCCTTCTTCCTCTACCATCTGCTTCAACTGGGCATACATTTTTTTATTGCCTCTGGCTTTGCCCAACATGAGCACCTTCCCATCCAGAATCCCCATCAGGGGGCGGATATTCAGCATAGTCCCCAGCGCCGCCGCTGTGCCGGAAAGTCTGCCGCCTTTTTTCAGATATTCCAATGTTTCGATACCAGCGCAGATGCGCACACGGCTGGTGAGCCCTTCCAATTCCGTCATGATTTCTGCCGCCGTTTTGCCTTCTTTGGCTCTCTGGGCAGCGATTTCCACCAAAAGCCCCAGAGAAAGGCATGTGGTGCGGGAATCCAGAATATGGATCTCCTCCCGTTCCATGGTGTTTTTAGCAATATTGGCAGACTGTACTGTACCGCTCAATTCCGAAGAAATCAGCAGGCACACCACTTCGTCCGCTTCTTCCAGCGCCGCCGTAAACACTTCCTCAAAAGTATGGGGTGTGGGCTGGGCAGTGGTGGGGAAAGATTTTTCCATCCGCAGTTTTTCATAAAATTCTGTTTTGCTTAAATTCACGCCATCCAAATAGATGTCATTGCCGATGTGCACCGTCAAAGGCACACAAGTGACACCAATTTCCTCCATGCGTTCCTTTGTCAGGTCACAAGTGCTGTCTGTAATGATTTTTACCATGGGGATTTCCCTCCTCATCTATATACAAAACCAGTTTTTTACACCATTCAAAAATATATCTAACTCTAATTATAATAGTTTCGAAAACTACGTCAATAGATTCTCCAAAAATACAGAGAATCTTTCTAGGATTTTCAAAGAAATGTAAGATTTTGCGCAAAAAAATAGCCGGAACCCTTTTTTTTCAAGGATTCCAGCTTTTTTTATATTACCAGTTCAGATATCCCAATGCTTCCCACGCTTCCAGTGTAAACTGGGCTGCTGCCATCATCATGGCAAAAAGTCCAAGGAGAATCATCATTACAATAGCGCCCTTGTCATAGACCCATTTGGTTTCCGACTGCCGCAGGCTCAGGAGTGTTTCCGCTCCCAGAGAAATCAGCAGCAATGGCCAGAACCGCAGAATCAGCCCATAGGACAGACCATCCCAGAAGGTATGCACCAGAAAGAGGATGCCGAATACCATCAGACCGCCGCCCAGCGTCACAGAACCAATCCGACGTGTTGCCATTTCTTACACCTCCTCGTCTTCGTCCTCGTCCTCCACATCTTCTTTTTTCACAGGTGTTCCCCGGAGCATCCGCACACCGGCGTAAAGAATCAGAACTGCGATAGCCAAACGAGGCAGCAGGTTTTGCAGACTCCACAAAATCTCTCTGAAGAAGTCCGGCAAAATCCAGCCAAACAAATCCAGCACGCTGTTCCACAGCAGAATGACACCAACCACTACCAGCACCACCGCAATGGCTTTCTTACGGTTTTCTGTCAGTGCACCCAGCTGAAAATCACGGTCATCGAAGAACAGGATTTTATCTTCCAGGGCATGAAATTCTTCCGGCGGCAGGCTCCGCAGGTGATGCACATGGAAGAAACTATAGAACCAAATCAAAGGCAGCAAAATCATCAGCTCTTCTATGCCCAGAAAAGAAGCTACAATACTGACAATTGCACACAGCCCCATAAGGCTCAAGCCCTGCTTGAAAAAGCCCATATACATTTCCCCCGCGCCGGGGATTAATGAAAATATAAATGTCCAAAATCCGTTTTTCTTATTTGCCATAATCCAATACCTCCGTAATCTGTTTCATTGCGAAATCGGAAAAGCCCGTGACACCATCGCTGAGGATTTTTGTCCCCTGCTCCATATAATCCAGCAGGCTTTCCTTTTCTTCTTCCTCCTGTACCATCTGCTGTGCCTTGCCATAAGGAGATTCCTCATAGGAGCCATGCCCCATGGGCAGTGCCAGCAGCACCAAAGACGCTGCCATTGCCGCGCCGATTTTCAATTGATAAAAAATCCGTTTCGTTTTAGAAGAAAACCGGATATCCGCCTGTTTTTCTTCCTCCAGTCTGGCGATTTTCTCCATAACGCCCCGTTCCAGTGACGGCGGCGCCTGCAGCAGACCGCCCTGCTCCAGTTGCATAATCATTTGTTCTAATTGTTCCTCTGTGAAACGCTGTCCCATGGCATCTGCTCCTTTCCGTATATTTTCTGTAATCTGGCACGGGCACGGTAAATCTGTGTCTGTACCGTTTTGATGTTCTTGTTCTGCTCTGTGGCAATCTCCTCGGGGCTTTTCTCCTGACAGAAATACGCCACAGCAATGTCCCGATAAGGCGGTTTCAGACTTTCGCATGCCTTTTGCAGCTCTGCCTGTACTTCCTCTGCCAGCACTTTGTTTTCCACATTTTCCCTGTCTGCCAGTTCCATAAAGACGTTTTCATCCTGAGGGATGGCGCCCCGACGGTTCTTCCTCTGGAAATCCAGACATTTATTCATGGCAATGCGGCATAGCCACGCCTTTTCGTGCTGACCGTCAAAAGAATCCAGATGTTCATAGGCTGCCACGAATGTTTCCTGTGCCAGATCCTCTGCTTCGAAATAATTCTGCGTCATTTGATAGCAGAGGGAAAAGATCAAATTTTGATAATCGCTGAGCAGTATGGCGATTTTCTTTGCCCTGTCGATACGCTCACCCCCTTTTTCTTCTGTGTATTTTCTTTTCATACTCTAAAACGATGGTACTTTCATTTTTTCTTCAACTTTTTGCAACCTTAAAGAAATCTTAAAAGACTGGTGAAAATTGCCTGAAAAAAAGGACGAACCTATCCTCTTAAGAATGGTCGTCCTTTTCCATTTATGATTTAGTCTAAAAACCGTTCGATTTCCGCCCAAAGTTCCTGTACGCCTGTTTTCTTTTCGCCGCTGAAAGGAATCAGCACATCGTCAGGTCCCAGACCCAATGTTTTGCGAATGACAGACAGATGCTTCTGAATCTGGCTGCGGTTGATCTTATCGGATTTGGTAGCGGCAATGATGATGTCATAGCCGTAGTGTTTCAGCCAGTCATACATCATGATGTCGTTTTTGCCGGGTTCATGGCGGATATCAATCAGAAGGATGATGGCACGGAGTTCTTCCCGTTTCTGGAGATATTCCTCGATCATCATACCCCATTTGGCGATTTCCGTTTTCGGCGCCTTTGCATAGCCGTAGCCGGGCAAGTCTACCACATACATGCAGTCGTTGACGTCATAAAAATTGATGGTTCTTGTTTTGCCGGGCTGGGAGCTGGTACGGGCCAAAGCTTTTCTGCCCAGCATGGCATTGATGAGCGTAGATTTGCCTACGTTGGATTTGCCCGCAAAGGCAATTTCCACTTTGCCGTCGGTGGGATACTGGGAGAATTTCGTTCCCACTGCCGCCAGTGATGACTGTTTTACTTCCATACGCTTTCCCCTTTCGCCAGTGCGTGTTTCAGCACATCGTCCATATCTTTTGCCAGAACAAATTCCAGCCCTTCTTTGATTTCATCAGAAATTTCCTGCAAATCTTTTTCGTTCTGTTTCGGCAGGATCACGGTTTTTACGCCGGCTTTTTTCGCCGCCAGCACTTTTTCCTGCAAACCGCCGATGGCAAGGACACGACCGCGGATAGTCACTTCACCGGTCATTGCCACATCGTTCCGCACTTTCGCACCTGTCAGAGCGGAAAGCATAGCGGTGGTCATAGTGACACCAGCGGAAGGACCGTCCTTGGGTGTTGCCCCTTCGGGAATATGGATATGCAGGTCCTGTTTTTTATAGAAATCCGGTTCCACTTTGAAACGGTCGCTCTGGGAGCGGATGTAGCTGATAGCCGCTTCTGCGGATTCCTTCATGACTTTCCCCAGATTGCCGGTCAGACGGAATTTGCCGTCGCCGGGCATGGTGTTCACTTCCACGGAAAGGGTGGTGCCGCCTACGGCTGTCCACGCCAGTCCACGAACGATACCCACCTGCGGTTCTTCGTAAATGCGGTCTTCTGTAAATCTGGGTTTGCCCAGAATTTCTTCCAGATTTTTCGCTGTGACAGTCATGGATTTCTTTTCACCACTGATGATGGCTTTCACAGCCTTCCGGCATACCTGACCAATGGTGCGTTCCAGCTGACGAACGCCCGCTTCTCTTGTGTAGCCGTCAATGATCATTTCCACAGCTTCCGGGCGAATCTTCAGCTGACTGCCTTTGAGCCCATGGCGTTTCATCTGTTTTTTCACCAGATGTTCCATGGCAATATGCTGTTTTTCTGTTGCGGTGTAGCTGCCCAGTTCGATGATTTCCATTCTGTCACGAAGAGGACCAGGAATGGGTTCCAAACTATTTGCGGTACACATGAACAGTACCTTAGACAGGTCATAGGGCATTTCCACATAGTGGTCGCGGAATGTAAAATTCTGTTCCCCATCCAGCACTTCCAGCAGCGCCGCCGCAGGGTCGCCGTTATAGGATACCCCCAGCTTGTCCACTTCATCCAGCAGCATCAAAGGATTGATGGTGCCCACCTGTTTCATGGCATTCATGATACGGCCGGGCATGGCGCCGATGTATGTTCTACGGTGACCACGGATTTCCGCTTCGTCTTTCACGCCGCCCAAAGACATGCGCACATATTTCCGGTTCAGTGCCTTTGCCACAGAACGGGCAATGGATGTTTTGCCGACGCCGGGAGGACCCACCAGACAAAGGATGGTGGCTTTTTCCTCGGGAGCGTTTTTCCGCACTGCCAGATATTCCAAAATACGTTCTTTTACTTTTTCCAGACCGTAATGGTCTTCATCCAGAATTTCCGCTGCCTGTTTCAGGTCGAAGGTTTCTTCGGTCATTTCATTCCAAGGCAGGTTCAGCAATGTGTCAATATAACTGCGGGACACGTTGGATTCGGGAGAAGTTACGGGAATCTTCATCATACGGTCGATTTCCTTCTCTACGGTTTTCCGCACTTCTTCAGGAGGGTTCTTTTCCTCCAGACGACGACGGAATTCCGCAGCGTCAGCACCGATGCCGTCTTTATCCCCCAGTTCTTCCTGAATGACTTTCAGTTCTTCCCTGAGGAAATATTCCCGCTGGTTTTTGTCGATGGCATCCTTTGTTTTGGCTTCGATTTCCCGTTTTACCCGCAGCACCTGCTGTTCATAGCGCATAATGTCCATGACTGCCTGCAAACGGTCATAAGGATTCAGGATTTCCAGAATCTTCTGCTTCCGGTCAAAGGAAATTTCCAGCCCTGCCGCAATGACGTCTGCCAGTTTGCCGGGCTTGCCTGCCGCCAGCACATTGGGCAGCAAATCCACTGCTGTGGTATTGGGCACGAACTTTGCGTATTCTTCATACAAATCCTGAGCAATGCGCATTTCCGCCGCTGTATGTACCTCCGGCAGTTCCGGGAAGTCCTGTGCAATGGTGGTGATTTCCGCATACTCGCATTTGCGCTTATGCTGTATGGTTGCCAATCTGCCGCGGATGACACCTTCCACAATGACATGGGTCATGTTGCCGGGAAGTTTCAAAATCTGTTTGATGGTAGCCACCGTACCGAATTCGTAGAGCCCCATCTGTTCGGGACTTGCGTCCTCCGGGTCACGCTGTGCCACCAGAAAAATACGCTTGTCGCCTTCATCTGCCGCTTCCAGCGCATCCAGAGATTTCTGTCTGCCTACGGGGAAGCTGATTGCCATATTGGGAAATACCGTCAGACCTCTGAGGGCCATCATGGGTAATTGTATTCTCTCTTTTGTTTCTATCATCTATTTCACCTCTATCTCATAGGCTTATTGCCTAATTAAGCTATTATACAACAGAACTGGCTTTCGGTCAATTCCTACCAACGTGCAAGGTTATATTTTTTTCTGAAAAATATCACTTTTCTTTCACCTTCCATACATTGACAATCCTTTTTATTCCATCTAAAATAAAACCAATTCATTACAAAAGAAAAAATGCATTTTAGGGAGGAACATACAAATGATTGGATTAGGAACACTCATCAACGTCGGCGGCATATTATTGGGCGGTCTACTGGGCGCCCTTTTCGGAAAAGCCATCAACGTCAGAATACAGGAAACCCTCATGAAAGCCACCGGGCTTTGCGTCATTTTCCTGGGCATTGGCGGCGCCATTGAAAAAATGATGACGGTCACAGAAACAGGACTCACCAGCGGCGGCACCATGATGATCATTGGTTCCTTTGCCATTGGCTCTCTCATTGGGGAAATATGGAACATCGAAAAGCATCTGGAACACTTCGGCGAATGGCTGAAGGAAAAGACCAAAAACGACCGTGACACCAAATTTGTAGACGGCTTTGTCAGCACGTCTCTGACGGTATGTATCGGCGCCATGGCAGTGGTAGGCGCCATTCAGGACGGCATCGCCGGGGACTACTCCATACTGGCGGCAAAAGCAGTCTTAGACATGATCATCGTCATCATCATGACCACATCCATGGGGAAAGGCTGTATTTTCTCTGTCATTCCTGTGGCACTCTTTCAGGGATGCATCACCATACTATCCCGCTTCATCGAGCCTTGGATGACAGAACCAGCATTGGCAAACCTGTCCCTCACCGGCTCCATGCTCATTTTCTGTGTAGGTGTCAATCTGATTTGGGAGAAAAAGTTCAAAGTTGCCAATATGCTCCCCACCATCGTCATTGCAGTCATTTGGGCACTGCTTCCCTTCGGGGCATAACAGAATATACCAAACGCGTGAAATACCAAGATTTTACGCGTTTTTTTATTGGAAAAACCGGCTTTTCTAAGAAATTCTTACGTTTGGGGCATCTGCCTTGTCTTTCTGCTTTCACCATCTTAAAATGTTCTTATAAAGAAACATGCAAATTCCTGTGGGGAAACAAAAAGGGGGCATTTTTATGGAACTGCTGCGCGAGGAATTCAAAAAACTGTCAAAGTTCGCGGTGCTCTTAGTCATTCCATGGCTGATTCTTTTCAATCTGCTGCTATGCTGGCTGGATACGGCATTTGCAGCCACGCCGGCACCCATATATTTGCTGTTTTACGTCTTCATCATTGCTGTCTTATTTTCTCTTGGGTATCTCTGCGGCAAAAGGCGCTGTCCTGTTCTGGCACTGGTCGCTGGCTGTCTGCAATATCTCCTCTACAATCTGCTTTCTTTCCTGCCCGTTTCCTTGGGATTGGAACATTCCTGGCAATGGAGCGATGTCATGATGCCGCTCTCTTCCCTGATACTGCCTTTGGTTCTATTGATTTTTATGGGCATGGGATATCTGAGCGGGCATTCTGCCGCTCCAAAAACAGACGAAGTCAAAAAAGCCTATCCACCTCTTTTTCCGAAAGCATATCTGCTTTATCTGGTGCCATGGATGCTGCCTCTGATTTATGGTTTTGAAGGAACAATGGTAGAAAACCTGCCCTTCTTTGTGATGCCTCTTTTGCTCTGCGGCATCTTTATGGCGTTGTTCCTCATTTCTCTGGGATGCAAAAAGAAATTTCTGCTCTTTGGTATGGGATTACAGCTTTGTTACCTGATTCTTGGGGGATTGCATCTGGATATGCTGGGAATCTTTTTCTCTCTGTTTTTCCTGCCTTGTATCTCTCCTTTTTTCGTCGTACAAATCATGGGCTACCGTCTTGGGAAAACAACTGCCTGATATAAAATCTGCATAAGAAAACAAAGAAAGCCAAAACCCTTATGATTCAAAGGATTTTGGCTTTCTTATTTTTTGGAGATTTCTTTTTTAAGGGGAATTTGCTTTCCTTATTTTTGCAGTCCTTCCGCCGTCAAAATGCCTCTTTGGGGCATGCCTGCCTGCTTTTCTTCTTTCTTTGCAAAGACCATTTCCAAGAGTTCCTCTATTTTCTCCACAGAAACCACTTCCAGTCCCAGCTGCTCATATCTTCCCTGCCAATTTGCCTTGGGAATATAAGCACGGGTTACGCCGGCTTCTTCTGCCGCCTGCAATTTCTCCGTAACACCGCCCACAGGCAGTATGTTTCCTGTCAGGGAAATTTCTCCTGTCAGCGCCACATCTCCCGGCACTGCTGCTCCTGTAAAAGCGGAATAGGCCGCCAGAAACATGGCTGTTCCTGCCGAGGGACCATCTACAGGCATGCCGCCGGGGAAATTGATATGGACGGCATACTGGCTTCGGTCAAAGCCGAATCCTTCCAGCACCGTCAGCACATTTTCCGCGGAACTGCGGGCATTGCTTTTTCTCTTGCTGACGCCATGGGGACTGCGGATTTCTTCTTCTTCCACAATACCCGTCACCTGCAAATGAGGTGCTGTGCTTTTTTGCATCTTCACTTCCACTGTCAGCACAGCGCCACCCATGCCGCCTGTAACAGCCAGACCGTTCACCACGCCCACACGGGGCACAGCCGTCACTTTCTGACGGGGATAGGGCTGATAATGACCCGCTTCTGCCACCCATTCCAAGTCCGCACTGCCAACCCAGTTCCGCCCCTTCATTTCCGCCAGAGAGGCTAAAGACTGCACCAGACGCACCGTATCCCTGCCGCCGCCGGCATAAAGGGCAATTTTTCCGCAAAGACCATCTTCGTACTGAAGCCCCACCCGTTCCATGCTGTCCGCAGCAATCTGCTCCACAGCTTCGGGACGCAGACCGTCAAAGAAAATCTCTGTACATCTGGAACGCAGTGCTGCCGGCAATTCCGAAGGGCTGCGGGTGGTGGCACCAATAAGCCGAAAATCCGCCGGCAGACCTTTCTGGAAAATTTCGTGGATATAAGGGGGAATCCGCTTATTTTCCCGACTGTAATAACTGCTCTGGAACTTTGCCACACGGTCTTCCAGCACCTTCAGCAGACGGTTCATCTGGATTGGGTGCAGTTCCCCGATTTCGTCGATAAACAGCACACCCCCATTGGCTTCGCTGACAGCGCCGGGCTGAGGACGAGGAATCCCCATCTGCCCGAAAGCCCCTGCCCCCTGATAAATGGGGTCATGGACAGAACCAAGCAAAGGGTCTGCAATGCTTCGCTCGTCAAACTGCAATGTGGTAGCGTCCACCTCCACGAATTTGGCATTGATGGAAAAAGGGGAATTTCGCCGTCCTTTGGCTTCCTCCAGCACCAGTCTTGCCGCTGCCGTTTTGCCTACGCCGGGGGGACCGTAAATGATGATATGCTGGGGGTTGGGACCACAAAGAGCCGCACGAAGGGCACGAATCCCCCGCTCCTGCCCCACAATTTCTCCCAAGGACTTGGGACGGGTCTGCTCCGTCAGCGGTTCTGTCAGTCCCACCTGCCGCATAGCATCCAGCTTTTCCATTTCCCGCTCGTTCTCCTCCATGGAAATGCTATCCCGTCCGCCTTTCCGCCGGGAACCGCTCCGCAGGAAATACCACGCCCCCAACAGGAAAAACAACATCTGTGCAAAAAATAAAAACCATCCGCTCACATCCACGCCTCCTTTTTATAGAGGTAGTATGTGCCGAATGGTTTTCTTTCATACGTTTGAAATGGTAATATCGTACAGTTCCAGATCTTCCACAGGTGCGTCGCCTTCGGTGATGGAATACATAAAATCGTTTGTGCTGTCCGGCGTATATACATACTCATCATAGTATTCCCAGTCGTTCCTATACGGATTGCCATAATGCTCATATGTGTGATACTGCACCGCATTGGCGAAAATACCAACGAAAAACAGTACCGCACTGATGGACAGGACAATGCCGATGGCAATATAAACGAGAGCTGCCCGTGAGAAATTCCGGCGGTTCACATTGCCGTTTTTCCCGAATGCCCACAAAAGCAGTACCACCAGATTTACCACTGGAATACACATAATCAGAAACATGATCAGATAGCCGCCCATGGTGATGGGTTCCGTATCCAGTCCCTCTTTCTTTTGACTTTCTTCATGGGATGCTTTGGGCTGTTCTGCCCCACCCTCCGCTGTAATGGGCTTGCCGCAGACCGTACAGAACCGATCTTCCTCGCCTACAGACGCGCCGCAATGGTTGCAAAATTTTGACATATGCTTCTCCCCCTTCCCTTTTCCCGGATTTTTTTATAGTATATCACATTTTACTTCCGCAATCTTTCATTTTTTCTTACAAAACTTTTTTTATTTTCGATTGTAAACCATTTTATTTATAATCAGTTGACTTTCAAAAATAAAAAGCGTATCCTCCTTATCAGAATAAAAAGGAGGCATCTGCCATGACCAAAACACGCACACTGACCATGACTGCCCTGATGACAGCCGTCATTTGTATATTCGCGCCCATATCCATTCCCATCCCCGTCAGCCCTGTCGCACTGACATTGGGTACATTTGCCATGTATCTGACAGCCTATGTGCTGCCGCCCAAACAAGCACTGGCTGCCATTGGGCTATATCTGCTTTTAGGTGCTGCGGGACTGCCTGTTTTCTCCGGCTACACCGCGGGACTTTCCCGTTTTGCCGCTCCCGGCGGCGGGTATCTCATCGGATTTCTGTTTCTGACGGGCATCAGCAGTCTGTTTGTTTCCCGTTTTCCCAAGAATATTCCGGCACAGATGGGCGGATTATTTCTGGCAACCATCATCAATTATATGCTGGGTACCGCATGGATGGCATACCTGACAAACACCACGTTTTTACAATCCCTGCCCATGGGTGCGCTGGTATTCCTGCCCTTGGATATTGTAAAAATCATCATCGCCTGCCTGCTGGGCAACCGCATCCGTGCATATCTTCATATGTAAACAAAAAAGAGAGAATTCCGAAACGAAAGGAGTTCTCTCTTTTTTTACAATACAAGCCACTGTGCCACATTGAAGAAAATCACCAGCGCCACAGCATCCACCACAGTGGTAATCAAGGGACCGGCCATGATGGCAGGGTCTAATTTACAAACTTTTGCGCCAATAGGCAGAACACAGCCCATGGCTTTTGCCACAACAACCACAAAGCCCATGCTGACAGAAACAGTCAAGTCCACCATAATATCTGTAGAGGGGCTGAAAATGGTCTGTTTGATGAAGTTCAGTGCCGCCAGAAGGACACCGCAGATCATACCCACCTGAATTTCTTTTCCCATAACCCGCAGAATATCTCTGGGGCGAATGTCACCCAAGGACATGCCACGAATGATGGTGGCAGATGTCTGGGAACCGGCATTCCCGCCGGTACCTGTCAGAACGGGGATAAATGCTGCCAACTGCACCGCCTGACTGAGGATGGCATCATAGCCGGAAATGATGGCACTGCTGAGGGTACCGGAAATCATCAGTACACACAGCCACACAATACGGTTTCGCGCCAGTTTTGTCACAGGCGTTTTCAGATATTCTTCATCGGAAGGCAGCAACGCCGCCATTTTTTCCATATCTTCCGTGGTTTCTTCGTCGATAACGTCCACGATATCGTCTACGGTGATGATACCCACCAGACGGTTTTCCCCGTCTACAACAGGCAGGGAAATAAAGTTATATTTTCGAAAAAGGTTTGCCGCTTCTTCCTGGTCATCCAATGTGGAAATGGAGATCACATCCTCCTCCATAAGTTCTTCTACCAGTTTATCTTCATCGGCGAACAGCAGTGTTCTAAGGGGCAATACCCCCACCAGATGCTTTTTGTCGTCAATGACATAACAGGTGTAAATGGTTTCCTTATCCAGACCGTTTTTGCGAATGATTTCCATGGCACGCTTTGCCGTCATGGTTTTGGAAAGGTGTACAAACTCTACGGTCATCAAGCTTCCGGCAGAGTTTTCGGGATAATGCAGGAAACGGTTGATGAGGGCGCGGGTTTCTCTGTCCGTATTTCGCAGGACTTTGCTTACCAGATTGGCAGGGGCTTCCTCCAGAAAGTCGATGGTATCGTCCAGATACATATTATCTACGATGTTCCGTACTTCCGTATCCGTAATAGATGTGACCAGCATTTCCTGGGTGTCGTTATCCAGATAGGAGAATGCTTCTGCCGCCATATCCTTAGACAGCAGACGGAAGAGGAACAATTGCTTATCTGCCGGCAGTTCTTCCAGAAATTCCGCCACGTTGGCAGGGTTTTCTTCATTCAGTTCTTCACGCAGCAGGATATACTGTCCTTTTTCGATAAGTTCCTGCCACTTTTCCACCGTTTCATTCCATTCTTCCATGTCACACCTCCTTCGGAATATCAATTCTCATGTTCTTACAGCAGCAATACCGTTGCGATGCTGAAATAAATAATCAATGCCACAGCGTCCACCAGTGTGGAAATCAAAGGACCTGCCATCATAGCCGGGTCTACCTTCAAAATCTTTGCCAGAATAGGCAGGGTACAGCCGATGGTCTTAGAAAGCACTACAACGGCTGCCATACTGATGGAAACGGTAAAGTCTACCAAAAAGCCCGTACTGGGGCTGAAAAATGTCATACGTACCATATTGACTGCCCCCAGAGCAATACCGCAAAGGGCGCCAACCCGGACTTCTTTCCAGACAACCCGGAGTACATCTTTCACTTCGATTTCTCCCAGAGCCATACCACGAATAATCATAGTAGAAGCCTGAGAGCCTGCGTTCCCCCCGGTACCTGTGATGATGGTAATGAAGCTGGAAAGAGCCATAACCGTTGCCAACAGAGATTCATAATGGCTGATAACCAAAGAGCTAAGGGTACCGGATACCATCAGTACGCACAGCCACACAATACGGTTTCGTGCCAGCTTCAGCACGGGGGTTTTCAGATATTCTTCGTCGGAAGGCAGCAATGCCGCCATTTTTTCCATATCTTCCGTGGTTTCCTGTTCGATAACGTCCACGATATCGTCCACGGTGATGATGCCTACCAGACGGTTTTCCAAGTCCGTCACAGGCAGTGCCATCCAGTTATATTTCTTGAAGATCTGGGCAACTTCTTCCTGGTCGTCGGTGGTGTGTACAGATACCACGTCTTCTTCCATCAAATCCTGCACCAGTTCTTCATCCTTGGCACAAATCAGCGTCCGCAAAGGAACCACGCCGATAAGTTTTCTCTGACCGTCGATGACATAACAGGTATAGATGGTTTCTTTATCCATGCCTGTCCGCTTGATCTGCTTCATGGCAACATCTACGGTCATACCGCCTCTGAGTTTCACAAACTCGATGGTCATCAAGCTGCCGGCGGAATTTTCCGGGTAGTTCAAAAAGCGGTTGATGAGGGCGCGGGTTTCCGCGTCGGTGTTGCGCAGCACCTTTTTTACCAGATTGGCAGGTGCTTCTTCCAGAAAGTCCACCGTATCGTCCAGGAACATTTCGTCTACGATGTTGCGCACTTCTTTATCTGTAATGGAATGAACGATATGTTCCTGGGTATCGCTGTCCATATAGGAAAATACTTCCGCTGCCATGTCTTTGGTCAGCAGTCGGAAAATGAAAAGCTGTTTTTCCGCAGACAGTTCCTCGAAGTATTCCGCCAAGTCGGCGGCGTTTTCCTCGTTCAATTCCTGTTTTAACTGTATATATGCCCCTTTGTCCATGAGTTCATTGAAATGGTCAAAGAGCGTCTGCATTTCCTCCACTGTTTTTCACCTCGTTTTTCAGACAATAAAAAAACACCATTGTCTTTGCAAAAGTGTCAGCAGAAAATGTCGTCATACAATTTTCCGAAAAACGCGCACAGAAAAGCAAGCCCCTATTTCACCATAGGAAAAAAGGAACCAAAAGGATGCGACATCTCCGCTGTGATATTCAAATACCATCGCTCAGGACCCAAAGGGATACTCTCGCTACTGCCGTCCATTCGGTTCACCTCCGTCATTACTTTCTTACCTGTCATTTTTCTCCACCATTAGTATATGCTTTCCCAAAATCAACGTCAACCCCAACTTCTCCAATCCACGGAAAAAATTACAAAACAATGAGAAAACCCCGGAATGACTGGAAATTCCTTCCATTCAAACCGAGGTTTTTCGCTTCATTTTTTAGAATTTTTTCAGGAAATTACCAAATTTGGTATACTGACCCATCCATGTCAAATCGACGGTGCCCGTCGGACCATTACGCTGTTTGGCAATGATCAGTTCCGCCTGATTTTTCTTTTCCGTATCGGGGAAATAATACTCATCACGATACAAAAACGCTACTACATCGGCGTCCTGCTCGATGGCGCCGGATTCTCTCAGGTCGGAGAGCATAGGTCTATGGTCTGCACGCTGTTCGCAGGCACGGGACAGCTGAGAAAGGGCGATAACCGGCGCTTCCATTTCTCTGGCAATTGCCTTAAGGGAACGGGAGATTTCGGAAATCTCCTGCTGTCTGGAATCGTTCCGGCTGTTGCCGCTCATAAGCTGCAAATAGTCAATA
>OGZX01001447.1_pt1 | contig 23465 bp, 17 predicted proteins | sample 1576881 | NCBI WGS metagenome assembly OGZX01 (sample SAMEA3541542, study PRJEB24748) | human gut metagenome | biome: human gut; feature: human-associated habitat; material: faeces | place: China | collected 2012
CGGTTTTACTGCCGAATGACCTGTACCCGCTTCCGGGTGAAACATTCCGGCTTTATTATACCTCTGCATCCACCGACCAACAAACGGTAGATGTGTATTTTCAGGATAGTTTCGGGCAGTTGCAGCAGCTTACGTTTTCATTTAATAATGACAACAGTAAATAGGAATAAACCTTTTTGAATGAATGTGTTAAGAAACACTTGACGAAATATCGTTAAGTGTTTTTTTATGAGTATTTTTGCATAGAAAAATTGCTAAGTATAACCTTAATAATAACTCAACATGAATATCTCGCATATTAGAATAGGAAACTGTCTTAGATTGAGAGGAGAAAATCTCGATGAATTTGTTATCGTTTCGGATGTAAACCCTAATGAAAACAAAATATCTGTTCATAACAGTAAAGATGAAATTATTCCAATAGACATGAATATCTCTAATAATTGCATTTTACCAATTCCCATTTCCGATATCATTTTACACAAGCTAGGATATGTCAATGAAGAAAAATCTATATATGGGCTATCACCTACAACTATTTATTCTCAATATTTTAAAGATTATCTCATTGAAATAATTATGGATAAAGAGAAAGGATGGTGTTTAGTAACATCTTCCCCTAAAGGTTATTTTGGATGCAAACTAAAACCTATTCCCTATTTATCAGATTTGCAAAATACACTTTCTCCATTATTTACATACAAAATAAATTTAAAGTCATTTGAAGAAAAGACTTTAAACTATCCATCAATATAAATATTAAGTAATAACATGAACTGGCATAGCCCTCATAGAAAAAATAAACGGAAGCGAAGAAATAGAAAAAGTGTATTTTCGTATAAAAAGAAAAACAGAAGACAACAGAAAAGGAAAGTCTACATAAACAAACCTAAATGTAAAAGAAAGAGAGACAAAATGAAAGTCAATTCTTTTGCAAGCAAGAAAGAAAAGATTACTATAGATTACACAAGTTTAAGAGAAAGTTCAATCCTGTTATATTCATATATGAACCCTAATTTGAATTTTGATACTGATTGGATATTTTATTATGACGAAACAAATAATTTTAAAAAATTGCATATAAAAGATAGAACTGATTTTAATGTAAATATAGAAAATAATTTTGTTTTGGGTGGGCTATGTCATGACTTATCTATCAATATAGATGAAAGTTTAATTTTCTCAAATATACCACTTCAAAAATCAGCAAAAGAAGTTAAATTAAAACATATTGCTAATGGAAGTTTTCTTGAAATATTAAAGTCTACAAAGTTGACTGTTTTTATGGAAAATATAATAAAAATGCCATTGTATATACATTATCAATCACTTAATCCTCTTTATTATTCTCTTGTGGATATAATAGATTCAAATAATAAAGAAAAATATATTCCTTACAATAGAATTTTAAAATCAACAATATATGATGTCCTAAAGAATAATATAAATAATACAACGGATATTATTAAAAACTATGGCTATCCAAATATCAACAAAAGTGATGTAAGAAAATTCATCTGTGATCTTATTAACTTGACAACAATAGAGCTAAGAAAATCACCTTTTATAGAAGAAAAAATCAAGTTGAATCTTTTATTAGATTTCTTAAGAGATACTGAGGGTATAGATGAACTTATCTTTTTGTCTGATGAAGATGAATGTGTGTTGATAAAACAGCTTAATGAATTTTATTCACAAAATGCCGTATTGTTTATTAATTCAAAGCATATTTTTGACAATGAGTCTGATGTCCAAAATAATTTTTCAAAAGTCAAAATGCTCTATCAAGACAGAGAGATTAGTAATTATTTATTCAGTGACTCAAAATCAAATATACTAATCCAAGCATCTGATGTCATTATTGGGGTATTTGGTAAGTTGTTTTCTTTCATAAAATCTATTGATATTTTATCACTTGATGATGTAATCAGTAAAATGAATGATACCCAAATAAAAAACTTAGATTTATTATTGACTTTATACAATAAATCCTTAGATAGAAATCCGAGTTTTATCAATAGTATAGAGAGTGACAGTGAACTGAAAAAATTAAATGCGCTTAATAGGATAAGAGGTTTTGCTTAAGGCTTTTTGCTACAAACTTTGAGAACTTCTCAGATCACAGGAAATTTATCTGTTATTGCGGTGTAGCCCCTTTTGAGCATTCTTCCGGTATCTGCATCAGAGGAAAAACACAAGTATCAAGTATGGCGAATCGCAAAATAAAGGTCGCTCTACCCCGTGCTGCTATGGCTGCCATTAATTTTAACCCTCAAACAAAGCCTATTATCAACGCAAACTGAAAGAAGAGAAAGATAAATCCTCTATTGCTAACGCTGTAAAAACCAAGATAATTGCTCGGTGTTTTGCTGTAGTGAAGCGGGGCTTACCTTATGTCGTTTTACAGCCAACTTCACAACCGACTTAGAAGTGTTTTTCCACATTATTAGAGGATAAAATATTCTTCATGACGTTTATTTTCAGTATCTTTGCCTTTGAAAGTCTAAATGTGGTAATCGCCATTAAAATACTTAGATCATGTCTAAAACAAGAATGTTGATCTCATACCATGGTGACAACATTCAAGTGGGGAGCAAGAGTAGCGAAGATACACTTCTCAGAATTTAGAATATTAACATCAGATAAAATAAATTCAAAAAATGAATTGGAAAATTTTTGGAGTAAAATACGACAAACAAGAGACATGGGCATTTGAACAAATGTCTTATTTGCTTTTTTGCGCAGAGTTCAATAATCGCGTTGGACTATTTCGATACAAAAATCAAACAGGAATTGAGACAGAACCAATTGAAAAAGACGGAAAATATTACGGTTTTCAATCCAAATACTACACTAACTCAATTGCGGACAACAAGGACGACATTATTGATTCAATCAAAAAAGCAAAGTCCAAAAACAAACAATTAGCGGAATTACTTCTTTACATCAACCAAGAACTTTCCGAAAGCACTACTAAAAGCAAAAAGAAACCGCAATATCAATTAGACATTGAGAAAGCCGCTAAGACTGCAGGAATAAGTATTCAATGGCGAGTTCCAAGTAATTTTGATCTACAGTTATCTCTACCTGAAAATAAATACATAAATGACGTTTTTTTCAGCCTTGACCCAAACGAAGGAGATTTACTTGATGAGATTTATAAACATAACGAAAATATTTTACAAGCAATTCAGACAGAAATAACATTCGGAGACAAACAAATTAAAATTGACCGAAGTTCTGTTGTTGAATCAATAGCAAATGCTTCTCAAAAGAAAAAAAACATAATTATTTCAGGCGAAGGAGGTTGCGGTAAAACCGCAATTTTCAAAGAGTTTTATAACTCTTGCTTTAAGAAAATGCCAATTTGTGTTTTTAAGGCAAATGAACTTAATGTAAATCACATTAACGATATATTTCACATAGACCACAAATTTACATTTGCACAGTTTCTCAATGCCTACAAGGACGAACCACTTAAAATATTTGTAATTGATTCCGCAGAAAAACTTGCAGAGATTTCTAGCAATGATATTCTTACTACGTTAATTCAAAAGTTAAAAGAGAATGCTTGGAATATCATCTTTATAACACGCTACGCTTATCTTAACGATTTAACTTTTCACATAAAAGAGAATTATCAGTTACCGTTTAGCGTGAACGATGTTTCTCTTATTGGTATTGAAGAGTTAAAATCAATAGCTGTCGAATTCAAATTCTCACTTCCCGATAATCAAAAATTCATAGAGCGACTAAGAAACTTGTTTTATCTAAGAGAATATGTACAGAACTATTCAAATATTGATAAACAAGGAAATTACAAGGGGTTTATTGACCTGCTTTGGAAAAAGCGAATACAAAATAATGCTATTCAAAAGGACAATCTGCATCTTGAACGAGAAAAATGCATTATCAGAATTTCAAAAAAAAGATGCGAAACAGGACGTTTTTATATTAGTTCGGATGATTTACCACAATCAGCATTGTTTCAGCTAAAGCAAGACGAAATACTTGGTTATGATGACATTCATAACGGTTATTTCATTACTCACGACATATATGAAGAATGGACGTTGGATAAAATTGTATCCCGTAGTTTTTCAAATTATTCAAATGTAAAAGAGTTTTTTGACGATTTAGGAAATTCATTACCCATTCGCAGAGCATTTAGATTCTGGCTATCCGACCATTTATCTGAAAAATCTAAAGAAATAGAAAGTTTTATTCAGGGAGCGTTTACCAATGCCGAGGTTATACAATTTTGGAAAGATGAAATTTTAGTTTCTGTTTTATTATCTGATTATTCGGAGGTCTTTTTTAAGTTTTTCGAGGAAGAAATAATTGCGAATGATTTCAAAATATTAAAACGAATTTTATTTCTATTAAGAATTGCCTGCACTGATATTTCAGCAAATCAAAATATAGAAATCATAAAACCTAAAGGCAAAGGTTGGGAAGAAGTAATCGCCCTTATTCACAAACATAAATCCGACTTTTTCGATAGCAATTTAAAACTTGTTTTACCGGTTTTATCTGATTGGTGCGAATTCAACAGAAACGGAGAAACAACTAAATTTTCAGGCTTATTAGCTTTAAGTTTAATACAAAAGACCGAAACCGAAAAAAACTTTTTTATTCATGATAAAGTAGAAGAAAATATTTTAAAAGTGGTATTCAATTCGGCCAATGAATTACAGAAAGAGTTAAAAGAAATATTTGATAAAGTTTCAGCTAATAAATGGACAGACCACAGAGACCCATACGAAGGACTTTGCTCTACAATCTTAGAGAAACCATACATAGCAACTGAATTAATAAAAACACTTCCGTTATCCATTATTCAATTGTGTGATTTATTTTGGAAAAAACAGTCGAGAAAAAATGATAGATTTGGGTACGACAGGGATACAATGGAAAACCGATATGGGATAGCAGAAAAACATGAATTCAACTATTTTCCTTCAAGTGCCAATCAAACACCAATAAAATGGTTATTACAAGCCGCATTCTATGATACGCTTGATTTTATCATTGAATTCACAAACAAGGCAGTTGAATTTTATAGTCAATCTGACTACGGAAAAGAAGATGTTATAAAAATTTCATTACATATAAACAAGACAGAAGTAACACAATATTTGAGTAATGCTATTTGGTGTATGTATCGTGGTAATGGTAGTCCTGTTGTTCCAAATGTATTACAATCAATACATATGGCATTAGAAAAAGTTCTTTTAGAATTTTCTCAAATACTAAAATCGGAAATAATCCAGACTATACTTCTAAGAATTCTTATTCAATCAAAATCAGCTTCTCTTACTTCTATTGTTTGTAGCGTTGTGCTTGCTAATCCTGATAAATTCTATGATGTCGCATTGATTTTATTCAAAACAATAGAATTATTTCATTTAGACACTTTCAGATGTACGAATGAGTTTCAAGCAAAATCGCTGTATTCAATAGGATATGGGATGGATAAAGTTAGAGATATTTTATATACAGATGAAAGGTTGAAAACTTGCGAAGACAAACATAGAAACTCAAATTTAGAATCATTGTTTTTGAATTATCAGTTTTTTGGTGTAAAAGGATTTACAGAAGAACAAAACTCTGAATTTATCGAAAAATTGCATAAAATAATCGATCAACATAAATCAAACGCTTCACTAAATAAATCGTATGGATTTTTGCTGGCAAGAATGGACAGACGAAATCTAATACCAAATGTATCAAAACATGACGACACCCATTTACGCATAGAATTTAGGCCCAAAGAGCTTTCTGATGAACTTAAAAAGGAAAGTGAAGAAGCATTAAATCAATTCCAAGATATTTTTAAATATTCTTCGCTAAGAGTGTGGGGCGATTTTTTAATTGGAGCAAGAGATCAAACTAAAACCACAAAACAAGAGGAATATGACAACAATCCTCTTTTAGCTTTATCCGAAACAAAACAACTTATTGAAGAACTGAAATCGGGACGAAACGGAATAAGTATGTTTGATTATTCCATACCTGCGTTTTCGTGTTCTAAACTTTTAATAGAATACAAAGACAAACTATCAAAAAAAGATAAAGCTTTTTGCAAAGAGATCGTTCTTTCAACAATATCTAATCTTTTTGCCGATGATTACGACTACCAAATAAGTGACGGAGTTGAAGCCTCTGTTCATGCGATTCCAACTTTAATAAATGAATATCCAGAAGAAGTAGAAAATTATGTTTCAATAATGGTTTTGACACTATTAGATGAAACACCTATTGGACATTACAAAAGAGTATGTGATTACGTCATTGAATCGATTCACAAATCAAAACTGTGGGAACAAAATACAAAAGTTGCACAATCAATTTTATTCGGATATGTAAAACTCAACCCCATTTATAGAAATATTGTTACGGAAGCAAGAAAAGAACATGGTTGGGGACGAATTCCTAAAAACTCGATTTTAGAAAAGTTAGACAAGATAAATCTTGATTTTGCTGTTGACAATATTTCATTTGACATTAATGATATTGACTTGCTTGACATTCATGCTTTAGAAATAGTTTTTCAATTAATTCCTTCTGACACGAAAGATAAAAATCACTTAAACATTTATGCAAAATCGTTACCACCATTGGCTTCACAGTTGCTGAAAGACAGAAGAAACGATGGCTCCAATATTTATTTATTACGCCAGCATATTTTCAAAAATTTTGCTTACTTCATTTTACAAAGAGAAAAAAGTGAAATTGATGTGTTCCTAAAACCATTTATCGATTCGTTTTCTTCAACGGAAGAAACTGCTTCATTCATCGGAGAATTAGTTAGTGCAGAAGATTCCCTAAACAATTGTGAACAATTTTGGTACATTTGGAACAAGCTATATCCAAAAATAAAAGAACTATGTGTAAATCCACGTGGTTATTATTTAGAAGAAATCATAATAAATTACTTATTAGCATGGCGTTGGTGGCGTGAAGGAATTGAAGAATGGCATAGCTTGAAAAAAGAAAATTTATCACTTTATATAAACGCTTCAGAGGATATAGGAAACATTCCTACTGTATTGTATTCTATTGTCAGAGTTTTAAATTCAATCGGAAGTAACTTTAAGAACGAAGGCATTGACTGGATTTATACAATTGTATCAACTAATAGTTCTTTAAATCTTGTTGATTTAGAGTCAAACACCTTATACTATATGGAATTTTTTTTAAGAAAATATATTTTCATTAATAAACAAAAAATCAAGAAAGAAATTAGATTGAAAAACAAAATTATTCCGATTCTTGATTTCATGATTGAACGAGGTTCTATACATGGGTATTTATTAAGAGAAAGTATTTTATGAAAACCATAACAACATGAAAACACCTGCTTCCAACAAGCATATAGGCATATGTGGTGCTATAGGCTCACGAAAGCAGCGGTGAAAATTTGCAAGTATTTTGCTTGTACAAACTACAGTTAACTATCCCTTGCACTAATATGCCGATCTATAGGAAAATAAATTGAAAATGATTTGGGTTTGTCTTAGAATTCTTTTTCTCCATATCAGTTCATGGAGAAAGTAGCCCGGCTGGATTTCTCCTGCCGGATTTCCTTTTTACTTTTGAGTTTTCAGCCATTCACCCCGCCGTCGGTGACATTCTTCAAGCGTTTTAGCCAAAGTAGAAAACGGATTTTCATTGAAATGATGATAATCATACTAAAAAAGAATGTCCTCTGAATGCTCCTAAACAGCATTGCAAATACTTTTCTTCTCCCAGTGTTTGGGTAATACTTACCCCGTTTTTGTTTAAACTTTCCATATTGTTATAATTAAAGTGAGTTATCAGATAATCAAAAGCGAAAACAATACAATGAATACAAGTGCCATACAACACAGGTAAACGGCAGAGATAAACAGCCGGAGAATGAACTGGATGATAAAAAAGCCGATGATTAAAGCTATCCATATCCCGGCGGTGCTGGTGGCTACCTGATAAATGATAAAAGCAAGTATAGCCCATTGCAAAAGGATTGTTATGTTCTTGTATATCTTCATTTCTTGGTGTGTTGTGGGTGGATTGCTCCACCCGGTTAGTAATCAATCAGACAGTGCAGAAAACATAACCGTCCTCCATCCAGTTATCAGTCATAAACAGGTCACGGGCAAAAGCAGAATAATCAAAGTAGATCTTTGCGAACTCCGGTAGGTCATAACATTGCTCTACAACTTTATAGGCGTAATCTTCTTTGTCTTTATATTCTCCTACATATTCGTTTCTGAAAGAAGAAATAAGGTCGTTCACATCTTCTTCGCTTATATCGTGGCTCTTATGGTCGCACCAAACAAAAAAGGCTTCCTGCTGCGTTTCGCTTAATTCCTCGATGGCATCCCGTACCTCAAAGAACTTTTCCGATAGCCAGCTTTCAGAAATGAACGCTTCGGGGATATTCTCGTAATCCTGAAACATCAGTTCCGGGTCTTCCTCATCCCTGTGTAGCTCCTGACAGGCTTCGATAAACTCGTCCTTATCCGAATAGTCGGACAGGTCTAACCACTTGCCGAAAATCGAACCGTTGTTATACTTGGCATAAGTACCTACATAAATCTGTGCCTCTGATAATGTTACTGCTTCCATGACTTTTGAATTTTTCTTTGTTACACATCGCTTGTCGCCCACCACATAAATTTTTCCTTTAACTGAATGGGAACATTGTCTTTTCAAAGGTTCGGGACTGGTACAGGGCAAATTATTATTTATGAAATACTACCCGTAGGTGTGGAGATTTCTAACAAATAATTTGAACAGTAACAGGCACGAATATACCTTTGACAATGTTCCAATCAGTTTTAGGGAAAATTTTTCTCTTGTTTGAGAGGATAGAAACAAAAGCCATCAGTTTTTTTGTATTGAGTAATGAGAGAGTAAAAAAAGGGCTTATAAAAGCCCCTCGTCTGCAAAACTGTAATAGCCTTCTTCTGTCAGGATAATATGGTCTAACAGGTGTAAATCCAATACCTTGCAGGCTTCTTTTATTTTTGAGGTGATTTGTTTGTCCGGTTCACTCGGACGCAGGTTGCCTGATGGGTGGTTATGTGAGAGGATAATCCTCGAAGCATGGACTTTTAAGGCTGTTTGCAGGATGATTTTCACGTCCATTACTGTTTCAGCCATGCCGCCTTTAGAGATAAGAGAAACACCTAAAGCCTTGTTAGCCCGATTGAGGAACATTACATAGCTTTCTTCGTGGTGTTCCATACATTCTACATAGAACGGTTTCAGGTAAGAGTAGGACGTTTCAGAAGAGAGGATTTTTATTCTTTCGGATGCTTTTACATTGTCCTTATAAGAGATAGTGATTTCCGGCATGGTAAATTCGATTGTTTTCATAACGCTTGAATTTTAAATTAAACAATAAGAAATTTTGCCGGACACCCACAGTTTGGCGGGGACTTCAACCATATCTTTTCAAAAAATACAACCCGTAGGTGTGGAGATTTTTTAGAAAACCGGAACGGCTCGGATTTGGTATTTGTCCCTGCCGGGCTGTAACTTTGCTAAAATTTGTGGTTGAGATACATTACTTTAAGGAACTGAAAAGGGGTATCACTGGTGACACCCCTTAGACAACTGAATACCTTAAACCGTTATTCGTCATAGGTTCTATATCCTATCGGCTTGCGTGGCTTCAGTTCAGGTTTACTTAGTAACTGGGTTAGTGTTTGGTAAATTTCGCTGAATTGTGCATCTGTACTTTCTTCCAGTTCTTCAATACGCTTTAGGAGTTCTTGGTAGCCTGTTATCATTTGACGCAAGGCTACAAATGCCCGCATGATAGAAATATTCACCTGTATGGCAATAGGACTGCGCAGTACACCGGATAGGGCAGCTACCCCCTCTTGCGTGAAAACATAGGGCAAATATTTAGTATGCTTACCACGTTTTGAACTGGTTTCTTCTTCCGTTTCATCGGGAGTATTCTTTAAGGTCACAATTTGTGACCTTAAACATTCGACTTCTTCCTTTGTCAGTTCAAACATAAAATCTTCTGGGAAACGTTCTATATTACGTTTCACAGCCTGTTTCAACGCTTTTGTTTCCACCTGATAAAGTGCCGCAAGGTCACTATCAAGCATAACCCGGCAACCTCTGATTTCATAAATCTTGTTTTGGATGATTTGTAAGTCCATAATGTTATTATTAAATGGTGAGTAATAAAGCATAAAGGGACTTATCACAATTTGTGATAAGTTTCCCTATATACCTATTTTATAGATACTTCTTTATAGATTTTTTCAATGCCGACAAACTTCTTGTCAAGCCCCTGCATATCGTTACTGATTTTATTATTGGTAATGCGGGCGTATATCTGTGTCGTTTCTATATTGGTGTGTCCCAACATCTTACTAACCGTTTCAATAGGTACACCCTTTGCAAGCGTGGTTGTCGTGGCAAATGTGTGCCTCGCAAGGTGAAATGTTAAATTCTTTTTAATACCGCAAACATCTGCGATTTCTTTCAAATACGCATTAAGTTTTTGATTGCTGATAATAGGAAGTACCTTTCCGTTCGGTAATTTACCTTTGTACTTTTCCAATATCATTTTAGGAATATCCAGCAAAGGAACGTTCACATCTGTATTTGTTTTTTGGCGTTTGGTAATTATCCACAAATTACCGTCAAAAGATTTGCGGATATTATCTTCCTTTAAGTTTGCTACATCCACATAAGCCAAACCACTGAAACAGGAAAAGATAAAAACATCACGCACCTGTTCCAACCGTTCGGAAACCATTTTCTTTTTGAGGATGACTTTTATTTCATCCTCTGTTAAATATCCCCTATCCACTTTTTCCAAACGTATTTTATAGTTGGCGAACGGGTCGCCTATCAAGATGCCGTTATTACGGGCTATCAGGATAATGCGTTTGAAGAACTGCATGAACTTGGCGGTCGTATTAAAGCCACATTTGCAGGTGGTACGCAAATATAACTCGAAGTCGGTAATGAACATCGGGGTTATTTCCTTTATAGAAATATCCGACAGGTTATATTTGCTTTGGATGAACTCGGAAAGATGGCGGCGGGTCACTTCATATTTGCGATAAGTGGCAATCGTTTTGGATATGCCGACCAACTGTTTCACATCGTCATTATGCTTTTGGAAAAGGTTAAGGATGGTATCGTGGTTCTCGCTATGCCCTAAAAATTCATTCTTCACCTTTTCGGCGGTAATATAATTGTCACGCCGTTGCAGTTCGTGATAGATTGTATTAAGGGATGCGTTTATATCATCCAGCAATCGGTTGATGCGGGTAGCTTCCGCAGAACGTCCGGCGGCTTTGCCTGCCTTACCGTCCCAAAGTTTGGGTTGAACGTCCAGCTTGGAATTAAAACGGCTTGCCACACCATCAATCGTGATGCGGACAAAGATAGGGTAACTGCCATTGATTTTTTGCTTGTCCTTTTTCACAAAGAAAAGAACGGAAAATGTACTCTTCATAAACTCACTTTTTTGGGTTACAAAACTACGTTAATTAGCTCAAAGTGAAGTTTATACAGGCTCGCCAAATAGCGACAGAAGTTCGCCAATTTTGGACTAAGTGTACCCCTTTTAGACTTTCAGTTGTCGGGGGTACGAGTTAGGTTACTAACTTTGTCTTTTAGGGTCTAAATGATGTCCGGCAGGGCAGACATAAGGGGATAAAAAAAGTCCCACAAATCGTTGAATTTGTGGGACTTGGCTGTTCATTGTCCGGTTTTGTCCGGTTAGTTCAGCGGAGAGACAGGGAACGGTTATTTTCCTCATATCTTCCTTATATACAGCTTATTACCTCTTTGGCTTTATCCAGGTACACCGAATAATTTACCGCATATGTTTGTTTCGCAAATTTACCTTTTTGCACTAATTTTCTGTGCAAATATAAGGAATATAATTCTTCTTTCCAAGCCCTACGACACAAATTAAGATAAATATTTTGTCTAACTTTAGATATATAAATCACCCAATTATAGGAAGGGTTTTATACCACCAACTTAGGATTATCAATAGATTTATCAAAATTGCTCTTCACTATCATCGACTAAAAATAATAAACCTCAAAAATGCCCTTTGTATAATAGCCTAAATTTACTATATCTTTATCAAAATCTGAGTATTTCACTTAAAAAGACTATCTTTACATATTCTACTAAATTATAATATTCTAAATTATTATGAGTACATATGTCATAAAATACATAGAAGTAAAAGAAAAAGCGGAATGGAAACCATTGCTATGGTATTCAAAGAGTTTTGATAAGCATTATCCTAAAGACGAGAATAAGGAGAAAGAAGTACTTTGCCACTACCAAAGTTTCGTTGAAAACCTCTCTGGCTTCAGACAATATCTAAACGATTCTGACTTTTCCGAACGAGGTCTGCCTAGTGATTGTAGCCAACCCATACGCAAAGATATAGAATCAGTAAAACACAAATGGGGAACATCCTACTACACCCTCAATGAACTTTCTATAGCAATAGAGAAAGAAGAAACACAAATGCTAAAATACATGCATAAAGCGATAGATATGAAAATGCTGTACCGTCTGAATAATATTGAGTTACTGCTAACAGATAATAGCAAAAAACCAAAGGCCTCAGATGGAGAAAGTAATTTTCTTGAAGAACTATCACTGGAAGACCTATATAGCGAATCCATGGAAATAATAAATCAACTGAAATACATACATAATGTTGTTCGTTATTTAGTAAATGAAATTTTTGGATATATAAATGACGATAAAATAAGAGTCATTTTCTACATTGAATAATATAGAAGTTGTTCAGAAATAGACAATTCTTCCAGAGTATCGTAAACTCCGATATAATTCCGAACAGATACTTACATCAAACGATATTCAAAAAGTATTCAAACAAACTAGCCTCTTGGAACAAATGGACATTCCAAAAACTCTATTTTTACTAAGTAAAAAACACAATTCTACATATAAGTAAAAAAAATACACTTCCAATGTGATGAAACTAATTACTTATTTTTTATTTATAATCTTAGCATAAAGTTGAGTGTTTTTTATATCAGAATGGCCAAGAACCTTGGACAAACTCTCAATAAGCATACCGTTCGCCAAACAAATAGCTGTTGCCATCGTATGTTGGGCGACGTGAAAAATTAGGTTCTTATGAATATCACAAATATCAGCAATCTCTTTCAGATAAGCATTTACTTTTGATTACTTGGTAAGGGATAATAATGGAAAGCTTAGGATAAGAAAAAGTCGTCAAAAAACAAAAGTTATGTGCAATATTCCTATACTCCCCGCGGCAAGTGCCATTCTTGAAAAATATAAGGATGTGGCAAAGTGCACAAGCAAACTCTTGCCTGTATCATGCAATCAGCGTATGAATAATTATCTCAAAAAAATTGCAGAAATATGCGGTACTCACAAAAATCTTAGTACACATATTGCCAGACATAGCTACGCCACAAGTATTTGCCTTGCAAACGGTGTAAGTATGGGAAATCTAGCAAAAATGCTGGGGGTATACTGATACATCCACAACAAAACACTTTACAGGTGCTAGATCAAAGTATTATGAAAGATATGCAGAAAGTAAATAGCTACTTGTCGGAATTGGAAATAAAATGAATACTGATAAAAAATAAGAATTATTTTTTAAGGATTAGAATGCTATTTAAAAGATTATCTGTAGCTTTGTGTAAATAATTAATAGTGGTTAATACCAAAGTTATATTACTAAATCAATTTACTATGCATACAGACTTGAAGCCCATAAATAAGGATGCAAGCAATCACGTTCTTACAAACCTAGAGAAGTTAGAGAAAAAGACGGCTGAAGAACGTCTAAAATTTATGGATGAAGACAGGTATGAAGAGATGATCACAAAGTGGGCATATTTTTGTTTGAAGGAAGATTCAAATAAGAAATATGAGGATGTCTTTCGATATGGGGGTAGTGGCGATGGTGGTATTGATGTTATTGCTTTCTATGATTTCAAAAATCAAATTTGCGACATTTATCAATGTAAACATTATAAAGATTCAATAGGTTATTCTGATATTAATAAAGAATTATGCAAATTCTTGTATAATACATTCATCGATTATATACCATTCCCTAAAACATACTATCTTGTTGCACCCCAAAATATAACGGGGCCTTTAGGAAGTTTGTTCAATGATCATGAAAAACTAAGGAATAGATTATGGGAAGATTGGGAAAAAAGTATAAAGAAAAAATTGGCAGTAAATATTACTAATGGTGAGAACGATAAGTTTAAGAAGCATGTGGATACATTTGATCTTTCAATAATAAAGCCCCTATCTCCAGACAAAATTATAGAAGGGTTAAGAAAAGAATATTGGTTATATTTCCAATATCTAGGAATTGATAGAACTTTGATACCAAGAGCCCACGCTGCCCCCCCTTCAACTGTAGCAGATTATGAATCTACTTATATCAACCATCTTGTGGATGCCTATTCAGATGCGAATAAATCGTCAATTACGCAAATTAATCTCAATGATGAAAATATGGCTATGTATAAAGCACATTTCACAGCATCAAGAGAACAATTCTATTTGGCTGAATCAGCTGCAATGATAGGAAAAGAGATATGCTCTGGAGGAAATGATGAATACAGTGAAATCAAGGATAACATTGAAGAGCATGTTATTGATGAATACTACTCGCAATACCATACTGATGGTTTTGAAAAAGTAAAAGCTGTAACAAAGAGTGCATCTCAATATCAGGTAGAAGAGATGAATTCCGTTAAACCAATTATTAGCTCAAGAGTATTAAAAGGTATGTGTTTTCAATTATCAAATGAGAATAAATTGATATGGGTAAAGAAAAAAATAAAATAGCAGTACTAAATAATCCGATAGAACATGCGATTAAGATTATAGTTGCTCTAAAATGTGCAATGACTCCATTGACACGTGACAGACTAGTGGCATATGAATATTTCGCTCTGCATTTAACTGACCTTAATAAAAATGCAGAAAGTCTATTTCCTCAAATTCCCTATCGAGCATGTACATACGTATGTAACCATACCGATATAACCATGGCTTTAGAGATTTTACTATCAAGAGATTTAATCAAGTATGCGATAAAGAATGATAGGCTATGTTATACATTGACTGAGGCCGGTAGCTTATTTGAAGAATATTTGCAGAATGAATATAAACAGCGACTCACGATTATGATGGTTAAAGTTGTATCACTACTGAAAGACAAAAGTGATGCAGACATCCAAGAGTATGTGGAGCAAAATATAGGGAAATGGGGTAGTGAATTTGAGCGAGAGTATATATTAATTAAAGATGTCAATCATGGATAATAAAGGATTCTATATAAAAACGATTCTTGCTACCGGAACAAAAGTTCAGGACTCACGTGTTGATTTCAACAAAGGTTGTAATTTGATTCACGGACAATCAGATACAGGCAAAAGTGTTGTTTTTTCGATTATTCAATATCTATTGGGACAAGAAGATCCTCCCAAAGAAGCAACTGAAGGAAAGGAATATGATACATTTTATATGCAAATATGTATGTTTTTTAATGATGAGGATGTCTATACCATACAACGTAAACTGACGGATAAAACAAAAGTTTATGTAAAACATTGTAGTATAGACCAGATTCATGACATGCATATCAAGCAAGAAATATACAGTGTGAAATCAAGTGAAAAGCCATCATCATACTCTTCCTTCCTATTAGAACTATGCGGCTTTGACAGTGCCATAAAGATAAAACAAAAAGATAGTAAATTCTCTAATTTGTATTATACACAGCTAAGACACCTGCTCATGTTGGGGGAGCAAAGGATTGTTGATGACAGGTCTATTTTCTTACCTTCAGGAATACCTAGTGATGTTACAAAAGAGAAAAGTGTTATCAGTTATTTATACTCTGGTGAAGGAGATCCTGAAATTGATGGATTAGAAGACAAAAAGTTGCGTAAAGCCAGAATTACAGGTAAAATAGAATATGTACAAGAGGAAATAAAACGCCTGGATCAAACTATCGAAGATATAGGAGACGTTTCATTTGCAGGATTAGAGGAAGCCTTAAATGTGAATAAAATTAAGAATGAAATTAAGAATGCCGCTCAAAAGCTAGACATACTGTACAAACAAAAACATACTAAAAATGAAGAGTTAGACAAATGGCAATCAAAAAATCTATTTGAGCAAGAGTTATATAATAGATTGTTACTATTAAAATCTCATTATGAATTAGATATAGAAAGATATAAAGGAATTGAAGAAGCACGTGAACTTCTATCAATCCTGACATACAGAGAATGTCCTAAATGTCATACTAAGCTGCAAACAGACTCGTTTGATTTAGAAGATGAGCAATTTATTGCTGCTATAGAGCAAGAAGCATATTCCGACCAGTGCAAGTTGAGAAGTTTGAATGAGTACATTAAAGAGAAAGAAACATATTTAAAAATATGTAAAGAAAAAATTAACCAACTTGAAATAGAAAACATTTCTATTAATAACCAGATTTCCGAAACAGAACCCAGGCTCACATCCTTTAGGGATTTATTAAAAAGAATTGAATTAAATTGGGAAAAAAAGACGAGATTAAAGCATCTTGAAGAGGATTCATTCAGATTGACCAAAGAGTTGAGTGAACTGAAAAAATCATTGACAAATAAGCAAGTATTAACTATTCCGTCACGCAATAAACTACCAGCAAAAGAATTCTATGATACCGTAAAGGAAAAAATGGTGGCATGGAATCTTGAGAATCATGAAACAATAGTGATGAATCTGGATGATTTTGACTTTACACTTGGCGGTAAACGTCGTATTACTTGTGGTAAAGGCTATAGAGGTATTACTGCTACAGCAATCATGATGTCATTAGTAGAGGATTGTATTTACAGAAATGTACCTTTTACTCGGTTACTTGTGACTGATTCGCCAATCACAGCTCACTTTGGTAAAGAGGATAAAAAAACAGATGCAGATGATTTAGAAGAAAACGTTCAACGTTCTTTCTTCCAATATATGGAAGATAAAAACTGGAACTATCAATTAATCATGATGGACAATAAACATCCATATACAGACCAAAGGAAAACAATGAAGAATATTCATTTTATTGAATTTTCAGAAACCGGTAGAAAGGGGTTTTATGTAGGAAAAAGGAAAGAATAAACAAATTTAGAATTTAATATAAATTTCCTGCATAAAACATGCAAGAAAGTAATATTAAGTCAGTTTTTTATTCTAAACTCATTTCATCAAATATAATCATTGGAGAAGAAGATACTTGGGTCCTAAATCGTGAAACAGATTGTTACTAAGTATCTCCAAAATAAACTATTATACGTTTTTTAGCAACTTACATGCCTACTGAAGTCCAGTTGAAATTTTCCCGGAGCTTACTATTATCAAACAGAATACTTTACTTTTCATTGAAATCCAATAGTTCTTGATAGGAATAGTCGCAAGCTTGAGTTTGAAAAGCCGATGACTTTAAGCGTTTTTTCAAGTCCGCTTTTGTTTGGCCTAAGTCCTCTTTAACCAACACAACGCCCCCATCATTATCTACGATAAATGCTCCTCCATAGTTATTCGGATATGATAGTTTGTCAGAACGGCTTACACTAAAAATGGCATTCAGCTTTTCATGAAGTTCTATTGATTTAGCCTCATTTTTATTATGTGAGGTTATAGGGCTAACAATGGCACTTTCTGGGAAGCAGAATTGTTTTCGGCCCTTTAAGGACAAGCGGAATAGAACAACGGGAAAGCTATACAACTCATGAAGAATAATATGCGTTTCATAATCGAATCAAACTTATAAAGAGAAACTAAACTCAACTACAAAATATTTAATCAAGACTTACTATATTTCCTAAAAGCAGATACAGCTTGAAATATGCCATAAGCAATTGCTATCTTACCCAATAGAAAAGCAGCAGTACCTCCTATTAGTCTCAAAACAGATCGAGTATCATTATAAAAATCCGACAATTCTTCCAATCCATCCGGAAGCCACAAATATTGAATAGCAGCACTCCAATAATTATGATTAGCTAACAGATAAATACAATTGCTTTCCCAAGGAAATGCCACACCATCTTTAGCCATGACGAAGAAAGCATAGAATAATTGCCAAACTACAACAGTAAATAGAACTCCGGTAGTCCAACTGAGTCCGTGATTATTAGAAAACTTATTCAGTTTCAATAATAAAATATCACTTACTGATCGTAAACTCAATTTCAGAGATTTAGTATATGCATTCATCTCATAAGACTTGAATATCAGTGCTTGAGGGCGGTCCATATTTCCTTCCATACAATATTTCAATTGCCTAAAAACTTCCCGCTGTTTCTTCCAATACTGCGAATCCTTATCACCAGATTGAGCATTAAGCTTTTTAATATCAAACCACGTTATACTGGTAGTTATTATATTGGTTAATATACTCCCTTCAACAGTAATTTTATCGAATGAATCAAGATTGGTATTCAAGAAAGACGTACACCCGAGATTTGAGCCCATAACATTCAATTCAGAACCGGATTTACTATCTGATTGGAATGCTTGGAATATGACTGAAGAATTATTGATAAATGATTTAAAATGCAATTTATGGGCCGTTACATTGTTAAATTGAATATTTGTATCATAGTTAATACCTTCAAGCAATAAAGTATCAGTAATATCAAAATCTTCAAATATAATATCACCAGCCAAATCCTTACTTGGAACTATCTGCACGTTCTCACAAAACAATCTTTCGTCTTGAATATCACTTTTGATTATTAGCCCTTCTGAAAGTTTAGGGTTCTTTATGTATACATTATTCAAGCTTCCTCTTTGAGGATTAGCTTTATCACCCTTGATTATTTTCACTTTCTTCTTAAACTCCCCACCAATTATACTTAGGCGATCACACTTTACTGCAATAATATTAAATTCATCATTATAAGTCCCATCATTAAATATAATACTATCAACTTTTGCTCCCCACAAATAAACATTTTCATCAATAACACTTTCTCTAAAGAGGTAGTTTGAAGCGGAGACGGCCTGGAACCTAATCTTTCCTTGCACCTTAGAATTTGACAAAGAAAATCCAATAGCTGGTATTTGAATATTACTTAACATTATAGAGCCACTAACTGTAGTAAAATCAAGAGTAAAACCATTTTGATTACATATAATAAAATCCACACATATACCTTTAGTAACAGTAGTATTATCAATTAGGATTCCTCTTTCAAATATTGATGGTCTATGATTAAGGCCTCTGACAACAATTCCACAAGTAGTACAGTTTCTAATTATTAGAGAATTAGAAATATCGTTTGCTAAAACATCATTGACATCCTCCCTTGTCCTACAACCAATGATACAAAGTTTTTCATCGAAAATGCAATTTTCAAAAACAACCCAACTACCCAAAACAGTTTCTTCAAAAACTACGGACCGCTTAAAATGGCAATTTACAAACTTGAAGCTATGATAACTGCTACCACTATAATTGACATCTTCGTCAAATTCCTGACCTTTACAAGAAACTATATCACTCATAAAATTACTTTTTTAATAGAGTTCTGTCTTTACTCTCTATTTACAAAGGTAGTATTTTAGCGGAAGTAATCACAAAAACATCACTGATTTTTTGGGTCAAAAAGTGTAATTAACAACTCAACAGAAATATAATTTAAAGAGGCAACCGGATTTAAAATCCGACTACCTCTTCCTTATCAATTCGTCATCACGAAATTATCCTTAATCTAAAACAACTCCTTGACTATTGTCCTATCCAGCGTACGAGCATAATGCCGTGTCATTTGAAGATTAGTGTGACTGAGCATCATCGCCACACATTCCATCGATATCCCATTGGCAAGCGCATAAGTCGCAAAAGTATGTCTGGAAAGGTGCGTGGTTATCATCTTGTTAATTTCGCAAATATCTCCCAATTCTTTCAGGTACGCATTCATCTTCTGATTGTACATTACCGGTAATAGTACATCATGTACAAGACTAAGTTTATCGTCTGCATACTTTTCAAGGATTCTCAAAAGAATATCCCTGAGTGGAATCTTGCACATGATTTTTGTTTTCTGCCGGATTTTCCGAATCCACTTCACTCCATTGGAGCCTACCACTATATCCAATGCTTTAAGTTGCTTAACATCCGAAAAGACAAGGCCTGTGTAGCAACAAAAAGAAGTATCACACACCTGGACCAACCGGGATATTACAATTTCTTTGCTGAGTATTTTCTGAATTTCAGAATCTTCAAGGAAATTGCGGTCTACTGCCTCAAGCGTGAATTTATATTCAACGAAAGGGTCTTTCTTTAACCATCCTTTTGCCAGGGAAAGAAGGATAATCTTTTTGAAGTTCTTCAGATATTTAGTCGAAGTATTGTGACTACACCCTTTCTTTGTCAATAACCAAAACATATAGTCTTTAACGAACTGCTGAGACATTCCACTCAGAAAAAAACTTTTTCGGTAAGTGTCCCAAACAAAGTCCTGTACATGTTGCAGAGTTGTCTCATAACGCTGTGCTGTTGCAGTAGCCATACTAATTCCAACAAGTTTCTTACACTTATCATTATGTTCACGAAAGACATCGAATAAACTACAATTTCCGAATCACGTTGAATTTTCAGAATACTCCCATTGATCACATCAAGGTATAGGTTCAATTCCTTCCCCTCACGTTTTTTTGTCCACAGCTCTGCCTTTATCGACATTCCAAAGTTGGGGTAAAATCGTTTTCTTTATTGATACATCCGCACGAACACCGTTTACAGTAATCCTCATAAGAATCGGCGCCTCACCATGCCGATTCAACTTTATCCTACGAATGTAGAATAGGAGGCTAAAAGTTACTCTTTCCATCTTTCTTTAGTTCTTTAATTTCACATTGCGAAATCACTAAATCAGAAGCAATTCAACAGCCCGCAAAATATTGAAAAAACAAAGAATTACAATCTCATTCAGTGACAAAAAAATACAGAATAAAAAGGATTGGGTTAAATTACATCGTTTGATAGTTGGGAATACATAATTATATGCTTCGTTTTGATAGCATTCAACTTTCAAAAACAAGATTTAAGTATAAAACCTAAATCCTGAAACTTCTTAATTACACAAAATTTTGGAAAGAGTCACGTAAAATCTGTACAATATTTAATACTACAACAGTTTCTTTACAAATAAAATCAACACCAAATTGAGCTTTCTTAAGCTCCATCTATGTTCAATACATGAAGCTTAAGATGTAAAAGTCTAATCTATCTTTGATATAAGTATAGCCAAATCATTACTCAATTTTTCATCTGTAATCTTGGCATATAGTTGAGTAGTTTTTATATTAGTGTGTCCCAAAACCTTAGATAGGCTCTCAATAGGCACACCGTTTGCCAAGCAAACAGTCGTTGCCATCGTATGGCGGGCCATATGAAAGGTCAGATTTTTATGAATACCACATACATCAGCAATCTCTTTTAAATAAGCATTTACTTTTTGGTTACTTGGAACCGGAAACAAATAAGTCGAATCAGGATTATCATATTTTGAAATTAAACTTTTAGGAAGATTAAACAGACGCACATTTGTTGTTTCACCACTTTTATTACGGTTCATACGCAACCATAAATTTCCGTCGTGAGCAATATACAAATGTTCTTTGGATAAATTCTTTATATCTATATAAGATAAGCCTGTAAACGATGAAAAAACAAAAAGGTCTCTGATTAACTCCAACCGCTTAATATCAAAATTCTTCTCTATGATTTTTTGAAGCTCTTCTTTAGTCAAATATCCTCTATCCACCTTTTGTAGTTTGATCTGATACTCTAAGAATGGATTCTTTATTATATAACCATTATTTAAAGCAAGGATAATTATTCGTTTGAAAAACTGTAAAAACTTAGCAGTTGTATTGTGTGCACAATGCGCCGTAACACGTAAGTAAACCTCAAATCCACAAATAAATGCATGATTAATATTTTCCAGAATTATATCTTCTAAGCATTTAGTTCGAAGATAGCCCTGTAGATGTTTACGCGTAGTCTCATATTTTCGATAAGTCGTAGCGGATTTGCTTATACCAACCTGTTTCTTTATACTCTCATTATGCAATTCGAATAATGAAAGTAAATAATGTAACTTTTTATCTGCTCCAGTAAAAGTATCTCTAACCTTTCTAGAAGTAGTCATTTGTCCATATAAAGTCTGTTGATAAAAAATCTGATTTAACCTGAACCTGATACTTTTCAAAAATAAGTTTGTTTGTTTAGCACTACTCCCTACACATTGATGCAATCGGATATTCCAATTAGCTATTAATGATTTCTGGCCAGTACTAATCTCTGTACTTTCACCATTGATAGTGATACGAACCATAATCGGATGTAGGCCGTCCATGTGATTCTGTCTTTTCTTCAAAAAGAATAATAAGGAAAATGTTTGTCTCATAATGATAGGCTTTAAATTAAACAATTTCCAAAGGAGAGCAAAAACAATAATACAATAAAGCAAAAAAGTATCTTTTTGAGAAACAAGAGGACAATTAACTCATTATGTGAAAGATAGATATTAAATCGTGGACATTTTTCAGTTCAATTTTGGGACACGATTTAGCCACCCTCAACATCTATTTTTAATGCCTAATTAGAACAAGCGGCAAAGGGGATATATAGTAAACACCTAATTATCAACACAATACAACACATCATTAAATAGGTTCGGGAGATTTGGAGCACTAAAAAACCCCTTGTAAATCATTGATTTACAAGGGGTTACATTCCAAGCGGAGAGACAGGGATTCGAACCCCGGGTACCTCGCAGTACAACGGTTTTCAAGACCGCCGCAATCGACCACTCTGCCACCTCTCCAATGCGGATGCAAATATAAGGACTTTATTTGACTTTCAAAGCGATTTTTGAGTTTTTTTATTCAAGGCGTATTTCAAGTAGAAGTAACCGCAGAGTCCAGCAAACAGAGAGCCTCCAATGATACCGATTTTTGCTTGGTTCAATAACATGGCTCCTTCCGTACCCATTCCCGCATAGGAAAGAGTTGCAATGAATAGGGACACGGTGAATCCGATCCCTCCTAATAAAGATACTCCGAAAAGGGAGTGCATATCCATTTTGTCGGGCATGGTTAACCAACCGCATTTTATAAAGAGGTAGGTGAACGAGAAGATGCCGATGAGTTTTCCGAGTACAAGGGAAACGAAAATCGTTACTGATACGCCTTCCAGAGAGGCGAGCGTGAATCCTTCGAAGGAGATACTAGCGTTGGCAAATGCGAAAAGGGGCATTACCACGTAATTCACAAGGGTACGTAGGTCGTCGTCCATGGCTTGTAAAGGACTAACCACTTTATCCGAGGCAGACTCGATACTTTTTAATATAGAAAGTTCAGAGTTGCTTAATATGATTTCATTT
>OGZX01001451.1_pt1 | contig 23405 bp, 19 predicted proteins | sample 1576881 | NCBI WGS metagenome assembly OGZX01 (sample SAMEA3541542, study PRJEB24748) | human gut metagenome | biome: human gut; feature: human-associated habitat; material: faeces | place: China | collected 2012
GTGCCCAGAACAGGACTCGAACCTGCACGATCGCAAAACCACTCGCACCTGAAACGAGCGCGTCTACCAATTCCGCCACCTGGGCTTTTTTAAATCATTCTGAAGCGCAACCTATCGGTATTGCGCATACAAAGGTAATCGTTTTTTCCAATTAGCAAGCAAATGAAAATAAAAAAAGCGACCGTCCCTTCCGGAACGGCCGCCCATATCATTAATCACGGGAGTCGATTACATCATACCGCCCATTCCGCCACCCATACCCGGGTTCATCGGAGGCATAGCCGGAGTCTCTTCTTTCTTCTCTGCGATCACACACTCTGTAGTCAAGAACATACCAGCGATAGAAGCAGCGTTCTCCAATGCTACGCGAGTTACCTTAGCCGGGTCGATTACACCAGCCTCGCACAAATTCTCGAAACAGTCCTTACGAGCGTTGTAACCGAAGTCGCCCTTGCCTTCCTTCACTTTCTGAACGATAACGGCACCTTCCTTACCAGCGTTAGCTACGATCTGGCGAAGCGGCTCCTCGATAGCGCGCTTAACGATCTCGATACCTGTAGTCTCGTCCTCGTTGTCGCCCTTCATGCCTTCCAATGCATCGATAGCACGGATATAGGCTACACCACCACCGGGCACCGTACCTTCTTCGATAGCGGCACGAGTTGCGTGCAATGCGTCATCCACACGGTCTTTCTTCTCTTTCATCTCAACCTCAGAAGGAGCACCTACGTAAAGAACAGCTACACCGCCGGCCATCTTAGCCAAACGCTCTTGCAATTTCTCTTTATCGTAATCAGATGTCGTGTTCTCCATCTGGATCTTGATCTGGCCGATACGAGCTTGGATAGCCTCCTTGTCACCAGCACCATTTACAATGGTAGTGGTATCTTTGTCTACCGTGATCTTCTCAGCGGTACCTAGCATATCCATTGTAGCACCTTCCAATTTCAAACCTTTCTCCTCAGAGATAACCGTACCGCCTGTCAATACAGCGATATCTTCCAACATAGCCTTACGACGGTCGCCGAAGCCCGGAGCCTTAACAGCGCAGATCTTCAAGGAACCACGCAGACGATTCACTACCAATGTAGCCAAAGCCTCGCTATCGATATCCTCGGCGATGATCAAAAGAGGACGTCCGCTCTGTACGGTCGGCTCAAGGATAGGAAGAAGGTCTTTTAATACGGAGATCTTCTTGTCATAGATCAAGATATACGGATTCTCCATCTGGCACTCCATCTTCTCTGTATCCGTTACGAAGTACGGAGAGATATAACCGCGGTCGAACTGCATACCCTCAACTACGTCAACTGTAGTTTCAGTACCTTTAGCTTCCTCAACCGTGATAACACCTTCAGTCTTCACACGTTGCATAGCCTCCGCGATCAACTTACCGATAGCCTCGTCACCATTTGCGGAGATCTTCGCTACATGCTCGATCTTCTCGAACTTATCACCTACAGCCTCAGCTTGGTTAGCGATGCTCTCTACAACCTTAGCGACAGCCTTGTCGATACCACGTTTCAAATCCATCGGGTTCGCTCCGGCAGTAACGTTCTTTAAACCGACACCAATGATAGACTGAGCCAAAACCGTAGCTGTAGTCGTACCGTCACCGGCGTTATCGTTTGTCTTGGAAGCCACTTCCTTAACCAATTGAGCACCCATGTTCTCGAACGGGCAAGTCAATTCCACTTCTTTAGCAACCGTTACACCATCTTTCGTGATGTGAGGAGCTCCGAATTTCTTCTCGATAATTACGTTACGACCTTTCGGGCCTAATGTTACCTTAACGGCATTAGCCAACTCATCCACACCTTTCTTCAAAAGGTCGCGGGCATCCATATCGTATTTAATCTCTTTTGCCATGATTGTATTTCTTTTTTAATATTGTTGTTTATAAAAATGAATTAGATAATAGCTAAAACGTCTGCTTGGCGCATGATCAAGTATTTCTCACTGTCTAGTTCGATTTCCGTACCCGCATACTTACCATACAATACGTTATCACCAACCTTTACAACCATCTCCTCGTCTTTCGTTCCGTTACCTACGGCTACAATCTCACCCTTTAAAGGTTTTTCCTTTGCTGAGTCAGGAATAATAATTCCACCTAATGTTTTCTCTTCCGCAGCGGCCGGCTTAATCAGCACGCGGTCTGCTAATGGTCTAATGTTCATTTTCTTGGTATTTTAAATGTTAATAATATTACTTTTTTAGTTATGAACTTTATGTTCACGCCTAAGTCTATGCGAATAGTGTGCCAAACGTATTCACCCGGGTTCGACTGACAATATTTCGGACGAAATGGACAAATATCCGAAGAGATAACTGACAACTTGTCTTTTTGCATCTCTCAAAAGGATAATCAATCGACCAGCAGCGTATTCATGGAATATGCTTTTACGATCGGAGTATAGACTCGATCGCCGATGCGAATGGAAAGAGAATGATCATCACTGGTCTCATTGGCGATAATCAAGGCGATACTGTTATCCGGGTTACGGAATGCCAGCAGATTCGTATAAGCTCCTTCCGTTTCTAATTTATACGCACCGGGCTGGACATAATGGCTGACATGTTTCATCACGTAGTATTCCGGAGTATATCGATAGCTCTTGGTTTGCGGATCTACGACAACCAATGAGTTTTGCGCCCATCCCCAACGACTGATCCCTCCATTTTCCAAAGATATATTCCAATACATATAGGCAGAAACGCCATTATCCAGAAAATGTCGCATCAACCCCCAAGAATACATGGCACCCTTCCAATCGTTCTTGCCATCTCCACATTCTTGCTCGGTTTGGTAAAGCTTCAGCCCGGGATAACGTTTGTGGATTCCGGTGATAGCTCCCTTCCCCGCCCATTGGAAACCGACACCTTTTACATATTTACCACTAACAGGATCTGTCAATACCGTATCAACAAGCGACTCATTCGCACGTTCCATCGTGCCGAACATAATTTCCACTCCTTGAACCTGCATGGCCGGCCCGAGATAATTACCGATAAAATTAGCCAAAGAAGCCGATGTCCAACAACAACTCGGGAATATTTGTGCAGAGTTGAACTCGTTTTGGGGCATTACGGCAAAGATTGGAATTCCTTGTTTCTTATAGGCCTCGATAAATTTAGAGAAATAGAGGGCATAGGTTTTCAGGTAAAGAGAGTCTTGGATAAACATATCCATACCCTCATGGCCGACCTTATCGGCCGGCAAGCCATTTCGATACTTCTCGTCATAATTCTCACCCGTATAGGCAGAGGCATAATGTTTGTTATATTTCATCCAAGCGGGAGGGCACCACGGGGAAGCCCACAAGCGTAAATCTGGTTGATACTTTTGGGCGTTCTTGATAAAAGGGATCAAGGTTTGTTGGTCATTGGCGATGGTAAAATGTTCCATCGTGAAATCACCATCTACCTCGTCATACGAATACCAATCACGGGAGAAATCATTTGCTCCTACAGGCATCCGGCAAATCGTGAAGTTGGCTCCGACTCCGGGGAAGAAAAGCTCTTCCATGATTTCCTCACGTACACTTGGCTCCAGCTTACTCAAGGAAAGCCAACCTAATTCATTAAAACAGGCTCCGAAACCATCAATTTGTTGTTGATGCTTTTCTGTTAGAATTGTTATATCAATATTAGGTATCGTATCCGCAAGGGCGGAGATCAGATCGGGTTGCTCAGCCCAAGGGGTATTCTCGGTTGTCGTTACCCACTCGGCACGGGGGGTGAAAGAGCAGGAAGAAAAGTATAAAGATATTGAGAGTATAAAAACAGGTATTTTCATGGTCGTTTCATTAATTTATAAGTTTAGAACCATTTAAACACGGACTACACGGATGACACGGAGCACACGGTATTAGTATTTATCCGTGTGTTCCGTGTCATCCGTGTCATCCGTGTAGTCCGTGTTCCATAATCCACTATTCTCTAAAAGCGTTCTATCAGCTCCTCGATAGTCACAAGGGTTTGCTCACCCGTGAGCATATTCTTTAAGTTGATTTTATTCTCGGCCATCTCATTCTCTCCGACTATCGCGACGAACGGGATTTTCTTAGCATCCGCATATCCCATTTGCTTTTTCATCTTAGTAGACTCAGGATATAGTTCCGTACGAATACCTGCCTTACGAACCTTAGCGATCAGCGGCAATAAATGAATCTCCTCCTTCTGTCCGAAGTTCACGAATAGAAGCTGTGTAGTATTCAAAGACCCTTCCGGATACAAATCCAATTGGTTCAATACATCAAAGATACGATCAGCGCCAAAAGAGAAGCCGACACCGGATACGCCTTCCATGCCAAACACCCCTGTCAGGTTGTCATAACGACCACCACCCGTAATACTTCCGATCTGTACGTCCAAGGCTTTCACCTCGAAAATCGCACCTGTATAATAGTTTAAGCCGCGCGCCAATGTCAGATCAAGCTCTAATTCCGCACGAATTGGCGTATGAGAGATGCGCTCCAAGATAAAATCCAATTCGGCAACACCTTTCAAACCCGTCTCAGACGCAGATAATACCTCTTTCAAGGTAGCGATCTTTTCTTGATTTGAACCCTGCAACATAATGATCGGCTGCAAACATTCGATCGCTTCTTCGGGCAACCCCTTAGAACGAAGCTCTTCATTCACATTGTCCAAGCCAATCTTATCCAATTTGTCGATAGCTACCGTAATGTCTACGATCTTATCCGCCTCGCCTATGATTTCGGCAATACCGGAAAGGATCTTACGATTGTTCATCTTGATACACACACGAATGCCAAAGCGATGGAACACCTCGTCCATAATCTGGATCAGTTCCACCTCATTGATCAAGGAATCAGAACCCACAACGTCGCCATCACATTGGTAGAACTCCCGGTAACGTCCCTTTTGCGGACGATCTGCACGCCAAACCGGTTGGATCTGGTAACGTTTGAACGGAAAACTGATCTCATTACGATGTTGTACCACGTAACGAGCGAACGGAACGGTCAAATCATAACGCAAGCCTTTCTCACAAGCCTTAGCAGCAAATCTCAACGGGTTCTTTTCCATTAACTCCTCATCTGAGATGCCCGCGAAACAATCTCCGGAATTCAATATCTTGAAAAGGAGCTTATCCCCTTCCTCACCATATTTCCCCATCAATGTAGAAAGGTTTTCCATGGCAGGAGTCTCTATTTGCTGGAAGCCATACAAGTGAAATACTTCACGGATCGTGTTGAATATATAATTACGTTTCGCCATTTCCTCCGGCGAAAAATCCCGGGTACCTTTGGGTATGGAAGGTTTTTGCATGATCTTATGTTTTAAATGATTATTCTGTCCGCAAAGGTAATGTTTTTGCTCGAAATAAATAAGAAAATAACAATGCCCACTGTAAGGAGCTTACAATCGCAGTTATAAGCATCTTACAATGGGCATTCTAACATCTTTATAATGGGCATTCGAGGAAAGCCTCCTCCGAGACTTATCAATCCCTGCTTCTTCCCCCCAAGAATATCATTATATAATATAATAATGTAGCAAGCGAACCTAACGCTGCGACCACGTACGTATAAGCGGCGGAACGTAAAGCGTCCTCTGCCTTATCATGCGTATAAGCATTTGTTATACCGGCATTGCTCAACCACGCTAAAGCACGTTGGCTCGCATTGATCTCGACCGGAAGCGTGATAAAGCTAAATAGCGTAGTCGTAGCGAACAAGATTATACCGAATAACAATAGCTGAGGAAACGTATGCAATAATAACATACCACCCAGCAACACCCATGTCATGATATTAGAGGCGAAACTAACAACCGGAACCAAAGCCGAACGCATTCTCAACGGAGCGTAAGCGGTAGCATGCTGCACAGCGTGACCGCACTCATGGGCGGCAACCGCAGCGGCGGCGATACTATTGCTATAATAAACCGACTCACTCAAGTTCACCGTCTGGTTAGCGGGATTGTAATGGTCCGTCAGATGTCCGGGTGTAGAAATCACCTTTACATCATAGATACCATTGTCATGCAACATCTTCTCAGCGACATCTTTTCCTGTCATGCCATTCGGCATAGGGATTTTCGAATACTTCTCAAACTTGCCCTGAAGGCGGGATGACACCAGCCAACTCAATAGCGCAAATCCAATAAATATAATCCAATACATACTCATAAATTTCTATCTTATTTAGTTTTATAAAACAACGACAAAAAGTTTGCCAAAGACAAAAATGGCAGGAGACACCCCTTGAGGAATGTGGTCTTCTGCCATTTTGTACGATTTATAACGAGTTTATTCTTCTGTATATCTGACAATCGTCTGTTCACGATCCGGTCCTACGGAAACGATCTTCACAGGCACACCCAGTTCTTCCTCCAAGAAAGAAAGGTAAGCGTTGAACTCCTCCGGGAACTCGTCCTCGCTCTGCATCTTCGTCATGTCCGTCTTCCAACCCGGTAATTCCACGTATACAGGTTCGATCGTATCATCGATCTCATACGGGAACTCATTAGTCTCGACACCATTCATCTTATAAGCCACGCAAGCCTTGATCGTATCGAAGGTATCCAACACATCACTCTTCATCATGATCAATTGGCTTACACCGTTGATCATCACGGCATATTTCAAGGCTACCAAATCAATCCAGCCACAACGACGTTTACGTCCCGTAACCGCACCGAACTCATGGCCTAATTGACCGATCTTATCTCCCACCTCATCAAACAACTCGGTCGGGAACGGACCACTACCTACACGTGTACAATAAGCCTTGAAGATTCCATATACCTCACCGATATTCCGGGGAGAAACCCCCAGTCCCGTACAACATCCGGCACAGATCGTGTTAGAGGAAGTCACGAATGGATAAGAGCCGAAGTCTATATCCAGCATCGTACCTTGAGCGCCTTCCGCCAAGACCGACTTACCTTCCTTCAAATAGTTATTGATGACATGCTCGCTATCAATCAATTTGAATTGTTTGAGGTAGTTCAAGGCCTCCATCCATTGAGCCTCCATCTCGGTTATATCATATTCATAGTTCAATGAACGCAAGATCGCTTCATGTTTTGCTTTAGCGGCCGCATATTTCTCTTCGAAGTTATGCAATAAATCGCCCACACGAACACCGTTACGGCTAATCTTATCCGTATAAGTCGGGCCGATACCCTTTCCTGTCGTACCGATCTTTCCGGAACCTTTTGCGGCCTCATAAGCGGCATCCAAGATCCGGTGAGTAGGTAAAATTAGGTGAGCTTTCTTAGAGATATAAAGCTGCTTGGTGATATCGTGACCACTCGCTGCCAATGATTCCGCTTCCTGCTTGAACAATAACGGGTCCAGAACGACACCGTTACCGATTACGTTTATTTTTCCACCTTGGAAAATACCGGAAGGAATCGAACGTAACACATACTTTTCCCCGTTAAACTCCAATGTATGTCCGGCATTAGGGCCTCCTTGAAAACGAGTTACCACATCGTAATTCGGAGTCAGCACATCGACAACCTTGCCTTTGCCCTCGTCGCCCCATTGCAATCCTAACAAAACGTCTACTTTCATCTTTTCTATATTTATTATAGGCTATTAATATTCTTATTTAACTGACCTTTGCTGCTTAAACTTGCATTTACTGCACAGGCCATAAATGTACAAACAATAATACTCCGGCGTAAAACGAGAGACTTTTAAGTTTCTCATATCCGCTTTCAACGCACTATTTCGCAGCTCCCGCATGGCCCCGCATCTCGTACAAACCAAATGCAAATGCGTATCGGCATAAATCCTCAACTCATATTGCACCGACTGGACGGTTATTTGATGACGCACCACCAAACCGGCATCAACCAGTACATCCAACGTATTATAGAGTGTTGCCTTACTGACATGGAAGTTGTCTTGCTCCAACCGATCCGAAAGCATACACACATCAAAATGACCGGGAAAAGCACATATCTCCTTGAATATAGCATATCTCTCCTCGGTTTTCCGCAGTTTCTTCTCCGTTAGATATTCGGTAAACAACGCACGTATTTCCGTATAAACTTTCGCTTCCATCTCCTAAAGACCGCACAAACGACAAAGTTAGCGCATTTATTTTAAACGCAAAGCCTTACCGATAATATTCAAACTCGAATTTTAATTCATTATAGATTTCTTGTAATTCCGGCGTGTTTCCCACAGCCTCCTGAAATTCCTTGAAACCGTCTAGGATCCTTTCCGCATTCCCCTCGGATTGACGCCCATAAAACTTCATGGCTTGAATAGACGCTTGTTTCTCTTTCAGCGTAGACTTAAAATCCTTAGTCTCCGCTAAGCTGCTTAAGGTTTCTACCAAAAAAGATCCTAAAACCACAGAAGACAAGCTACCACCTCGCTTGAAATTCTCGGTCCAAGTAAGAAAGGCGACCGTGCGAGCGAACTCATTTTTCTTATCAGCAACCAGATCTAACGTGAAGTCCTCCATATAAGGCAGATGAACGAACAAGTTCCGGCAACAATGCTCCGCGATCTCCAAATAAGGAATCTCCTTGACCCAACGTTTCGCTTCCTCCAAAGGCAACTTCTCGGCGGGTTGGAGAAAGGTCGCCAATATCTTAAACTCACGAATATCTTCTTTCCATAGAGCCGCCGCCAGTTCTCCATTCGGTTTATGCTTGCGGGCGATTTCTTTTATTTCGGGGTACGGAACCCCGAAATTTAACTTATATACGATACCTTTCTCACGCATACTCGTAGAAATCACCCCGTTCATCGCCAAACGAAGTTGCTTGCGGATCTCCCTTATCTCGTCTTGTAAACTTTCCATCTATTAATTATTATAAGTCGGCAAGAAAGAATAATCACGGCCATAACGAAGCATCTGATCTGTATAACCTTCCGTGTAGTCCAAGACAATATCAGTAACCTCACCGTTAGAGTTCTTTACCTCTTTCATCACAGGATTGACAAAACCTTTATAGGGAGCCAAGTTTAACTTAGCATAGCGCTCCAAGACCTCCGCATGCAGCTCCGGATCTACTTTCACGCCGTATCCTTCAACAAGATTCTTTCCGGCCGCATAGTCACCCTCACTCTTGATACGTTGAATCTCAGCAAGCAATGTCCCAAACAACTCACGTAACCTCGGATAGTCATTCACAACCACATAGGTCTTGCCATCCCGTTTTTTCAGTTCGATCACATTCGCTTCCTTCCCTTTCTCGTAAGCCCACTTAGCGATCAACTGGCGGTTACGCATATGCGCCTCTTCTACATTCTTGCCTAGCTCGATGCGAACCAACTGGGTCATCAAGCCATTCATTATATATTTATAGTATTCCGATTTATAAGCCTCGCCGTCCGGAAGCAATCCCAGCTCCACCAGCTTCGGATCTGCCAAATAATACAGGCCAAACAAATCCGCACGGGTTTCCTCCAGTGTAGAGCTATAGGCTTTCAGCGCATCCGGGTCCGTGTTTTCCAGCAATTTACCGGAACCATGTCCCAGACACTCATGTAAATCCGTATGTAGATTATCCGTTAAGAAACCGTACTGTTTCATACCGTTCCGCTCCACGTCACTCCATACAAACTCTTCGCTAAAGCCATTTCCCTGAGATGCCTTATCATAAGCCTCCGTGATATTCTCTATCGTAACAGACTTCGAGCCATGATCTCGACGAATCCAATCCGCATTTGGCAAATTGATACCGATCGGGGTAGCCGGATAGCAATCACCTCCCAACATAGATACCGTGATTACCTTAGCACTGACTCCTTTCACCTTCTCCTTCTTGAAACGCTTATCTACCGGAGAATGATCCTCAAACCATTGCGCATTATCACTGATGATTTTCGTACGCTTAGTCGCCTCCTTATTCGTAAAATTTACGGTAGACTCCCAGCTTGCTTTCATTCCTAACGGATCCCCATAAGTCTCGATAAAGCCATTCACGAAATCCACCTCCGAAGCTGTATCCTCTACCCAAAGGATCGAATAAGCATCGAACGTCTTCAAATCGCCCGTTTGATAATATTCGATCAATTTCCCAATGATCGCTTTCTGCGTATCATTCTCGGCGAAAGGCAAGGCTTGTCGCAATTGATCTACGATTTTTTCTATTGCGGCGGAATAAAGCCCTCCTACTTTCCAAACCTTTTCAACGACCGTACCGTTCTCTTTTACCAAACGGCTATTCAACCCGTAAGAAATCGGGGAAATGGTATCCTTTCCCATTTTCATTTGCGCATAGAAGTCCTCTACCTCTTTTTGACTGATGCCTCCCCCGTAATAATTATTAGAAGATGCTTTGATCAGATCACCGTCACCGCTTTGTACGCTACGCTTTGGCATAACGCCCGGATCAAAGATTACCGGAGCGATCTCGATCATGAACTGATCCACGTTTTGATTCTCACGAAGAGGTAACTTCTTAGCGTCGATTTGGTGAATACAATCCATCAAGAACTCAGGAGAAAACCCCGGGGCAAACTTGTCCAAGGCATAATGATGATGGATACCATTGGAGAACCACACCCGTTTCAAATAGGTTTCCAAAGCCTTGAATTGAGGGTCCTCCCGATCTCCCTTATAATTCGTATAAATAGCCTCCAGTGTCCTGCGGATCGCCAGATTATAGCGTCCATTCTGATCGAAGAATATATCACGTCCCATCAAGGCCGCTTCGGAAAGATGATATAATAGTTGCTTTTGTCGCAAGGACAGGGATTCGAAACCCGGAACTTTATAGCGAAGAATCTCCAGATCAGCGAACTGATCCACTACATAATTGAACTCCTTATCGGAATTTTGAGATGCCGTATCCGACTGTTGGCCTGTACAAGCCGTCATAACCATAGCTGTCATAAGCGATAACATTATTTTTTTCATATCTTACTACGATTTGCTTTTCCTATAATATATTACATCTAAAGTACATAGTTTGAAGGCCCGCATTCCAATAAGGGCCAACCGCAAAGATAGAGAATATACAGTCAATATCAAAGGTTTGAGATTTTTTCTCTACTTTTGTAAGTTCAAAAGCAAAGACAAAAAAGAGAATGGAAATAGCGGCATTAGTTTCAGGAGGAGTAGACAGCTCTGTCGTAGTGCATCAACTCAAAGAGGCAGGATACGATCCGACCATCTTCTATATCCGTATCGGTATGGAAGACAAGGATGGCTATATCGATTGCCCGGCGGAAGAGGATATCGAGATCACCTCATATATCGCCCGCAAGTATGGATGCCGGTTCGAGATCGTCTCCTTACACGACGAGTATTGGGATCGGGTGGTAAGCTATACGATCGAATCTGTCAAACGCGGTCTTACCCCTAACCCGGATATGATGTGTAATAAATATATCAAGTTCGGTTGTTTCGAGGAAAAATGGGGCAAGGATTTCGATAAGATCGCTACCGGTCATTATGCCACGACCACGGAGATAGACGGCAAAATATGGCTTTCTACCGCCAAGGACCCGGTAAAAGATCAGACTGATTTCTTAGGGCAAATCACCCGCCTACAGATACAGAAACTCATGTTTCCGATCGGGCATTTAATGAAAAGCGAGGTACGTGCCATCGCCGAGGCCCAGAAATTGCCGAGCGCCAAGCGTAAGGATAGCCAAGGCATTTGCTTCTTAGGCAAGATTAACTACAACGACTTTATAGAGCGTTATTTAGGGAAACGCCCGGGAAAAATCGTGGAACTAGAGACAGGTAAGGTCTTGGGTAAACACAATGGATATTGGTTCCATACGATCGGCCAGCGTAAGGGATTGGGATTAAGTGGCGGCCCTTGGTTCGTTATCCAAAAAGACATTAAGCGAAATATCATTTATGTCTCCAACGGCTACGACCCGGAAACGCAATATGGTAAGGTGATCAATATGCAAGGCTTCGATTTCATCACGGAAGATCCATGGGGAGAATTTGAGGGTGAGAAAGAAATCACTTTCAAGATCCGTCATACCCCGGAATTTACGCATGGCTACATCCGTCGTATCGGAGATCTATATCGTGTAGAATCCGACGAAAAGATTCAAGGTATCGCTCCTGGCCAATACAGTGTAATCTACGACAAAGACCATCACTTATGTCTGGGCAGCGGCATGATTATTGATGAGACCAAGTAACACATATTCAGATTTATTCTAAATAAAAAACGGTCGCCTCCAAAAGGAAGCGACCGTTTTTATTTTTCTATCTTATTCTATTAAATAGCATATAAAGAGCTGATAGACTCACCACTACATACACGACGGATCGCCTCTGCAAACATGTCAGCGACAGATAACACCTTTACTTTCTCGCATTTCTTAGCGTAAGGAATAGAATCCGTAAAGATCATTTCCGTTAAAGCGGACTGATCTACACGAGTAGAAGCCGGATCAGACATCACAGCGTGGCTGGCGATAGCACGAACAGACTTCGCACCATTCTCCAACATCAAGTTCGCGGCTTTCGTAATTGTTCCGGCCGTATCCACCATGTCATCAACCAAAAGGACATCCAAGCCCGTCACATCACCGATAATACGCATCTCGGCCACCTCATTGGCACGCAAACGAGATTTGTGGCAAATGACCATCGGCAAGCCTAAATACTTAGAATAGCTGCTGGCACGTTTCGTACCACCAACATCCGGAGTCGCGATACACAAGTTATCCAAAGGCAAAGACGTCTTGATATAATCCAAGAATACGGAAGAAGCATATAAGTGATCCACCGGCACATTAAAGAATCCTTGGATCTGATCCGCATGAAGGTCCATCGTAATCAAACGATTGATACCTGCCGTGCTCAACATATCAGCGATCAACTTAGCGCCAATAGAAACACGAGGCTTATCCTTTCTATCCTGACGAGCCCAACCGAAGTAAGGGACTACAGCGATGATTGAATGTGCGGAAGCACGTTTAGCCGCATCAATCATCAGAAGCAACTCCATCAGATTGTCTGAATTAGGGAATGTAGATTGTACTAAGAATACATCTCTACCGCGGATAGACTCTTCATAAGAAACAGAGAACTCACCATCGGCAAAGTGCTGGATATTCATCTGTCCCAGAGGACAACCTAAACTGTTGCAAATTTTCTCTGCAAGATACCGGGAGTTCGTTCCCGAAAACACCAAGAAAGGAGTTTGTGCACTCATTATTCCGAATATTTATCTTAAAGTGAATAGATTTGAATTGTGCCGCAAAAGTACAAAACTTATTTACAATAACCTCTTTATATTTGGAAAACTTTCTATATTTGCAACCGCAATGATGAAGTATTTACTCTATTTCTTCGTATTGGTAAGTGTATTTCTGACTTCGGGTTCTTCATCAACTCCCGAGAACCAACAGAAATACAAGGATATTTACACCATGTACTCTCCGAATGAAGACAAGACGGAATACAATATCCCCCAAACAGATATCGAACGATACGAAAAAAAGCTATACAACGGAAAACAAAGCTATAAGATGGAAGATGGCTATATCAAGGCTTCTTCACTATTCCGCAGCACCTCCACATCAAAAAACTCAAGGACAAACCTATCCTCATCCGCGGAAAGGATCGTACGGTTTATAAAAACTCAATATCCTAAAGAAAGACAAACATTCATTTCATTTTGTATAAATCCCCTTAAATTCTCCTATGGGTACTATATCTATACCCTAAGACGTATTCTCATTTAAACTCTCTTTCCCCCTTATTTCCATCAAAAAAGTAGAAGATAGCACTTTAATGTCTGCTTTCTCACTATTCTTATTTTCTAGATTTCTCAAAGGGAACAGAATAAACATCTATTTTGTTTTCTTATTGGGTCATATAGGATAGTTCTTATCAATTAATAATCAATCTAAAATGGAATTTTTATTAGACTTCATCTTACATATCGATCAGCATATGATCGAGATCGTACAAGAATATCATACTTGGGCCTACGCGATATTATTCCTAATCATTTTTTGTGAAACGGGATTGGTAGTCACCCCATTCTTGCCCGGGGATTCCCTCTTGTTCGTCGCCGGAGCGATAACAGCGTTACCCGGTATGCCTCTAGAGATAAATCTCTTAGCCTTGATATTATTCGCGGCGGCAGTATTGGGAGACTCCTGTAATTATATGATAGGTCATTTTTTCGGTCGTAAACTATTTAACAATCCCAACTCCAAGATATTCAAGAAAAGCCATTTGGACAAAACGCATGAGTTCTACAAAAAATATGGAGGCAAAACCATAATCATCGCCCGATTCGTACCGATTGTCCGTACTTTCGCTCCCTTTGTAGCCGGAATGGGTAAAATGCATCATTACTATTTCATGATCTACAACCTGATAGGCGGCGCTTTCTGGGTGCTGCTTTTCTGCTATACGGGATACTTTTTCGGAGATCTTCCTTTCGTACAGCAGAACCTCAAGATATTGATCATAGCAATTATATTCATATCCATACTTCCTGCCGTAATAGAGGTAGTACGGGCAAAACTAAAAGCACGGAAACAGAGATAACAAACTTTCATTCAACAACCAAGTATTTAAAAACGATTTAATATATACATGTATGAAAAATTCTTTTTTTAGTCGATTCACCCCCAAAGAACCCAAGTTCTTTCCACTCTTAAAGCAATTGTCTGAAATATTATCCGCCTCTTCCAGCATTCTGGTAGAAAGCTTACGACATGATTCTCCTACGGAAAGAGCTAATTATTATAAGCTAATCAAGGATAGGGAACGGGAGGGGGACAAACTGACCCATCTGATCTTTGATGAACTAGGAACGACATTTATAACCCCCTTCGATCGGGAAGACATTCACGACTTAGCCTCATCCATAGATGATGTTATTGATGGAATAAACAGTTCCGCCAAACGTATTACCATCTATAACCCACGCCCCATCTCTGATAGCGGAAAAGAATTGAGTTTACTCATTCAACAAGAGGCGCACTATATCAGCAAAGCGATGGATGAACTCGAGACTTTTCGCAAGAAACCGACTACGTTACGTGATTACTGTACCAAGCTACATGACATAGAAAACCAAGCGGACGACGTATATGAGCTTTTTATCACGAAGCTTTTCGAGGAAGAAAAAGATAGTATAGAGCTTATCAAAATCAAAGAAATCATGCATGAGTTGGAAAAGACAACGGATGCCGCCGAACATGTCGGTAAAATATTAAGGAACTTGATCGTAAAGTACGCATAAAACAGGGCTATATTATGGAATTATTAGTGATTATCATCATTCTGTCTCTGATATTCGATTATATCAATGGCTTTCATGATGCGGCAAATTCGATAGCGACCATTGTATCGACCAAGGTCCTTACCCCTTTTCAGGCTGTAATATGGGCAGCATTCTTTAATTTCGTCGCATTTTTCATCGCTAAGTATATAATCGGGGGATTCGGTATCGCCAATACCGTATCAAAAACCGTAGTAGAGCAGTATATCACATTACCGATTATCCTGTCCGGGGTAATCGCCGCTATCGCATGGAACCTGTTCACTTGGTGGAAAGGCATTCCTTCCTCTTCTTCCCACACCCTTATCGGAGGATTCGCCGGAGCGGCTATCATGGCACACGGCTTTGAAGCGATCCAATTGAACATTATCCTAAAAATAGCGGCTTTCATTTTCCTTGCTCCCTTCATAGGCATGATTGTCGCTTTCGGGTTTACCTTATTAGTGCTTCATATGTGCAAAAGAGTGCACCCTCATACGGCAGAGGTATGGTTCAAGAAACTCCAACTCGTATCTTCCGCCTTATTCAGTATCGGGCATGGATTGAATGATTCCCAAAAAGTGATGGGTATTATCGCCGCGGCCCTAATCGCAGCCCACTCCGAAGGATTGGGAATGGGGATAAATAGTATTTCCGATTTACCCGACTGGGTAGCGTTCTCTTGTTTCACCGCTATCTCACTTGGAACCATGTCCGGTGGCTGGAAAATAGTAAAGACAATGGGTACTAAAATCACGAAGGTAACCCCCTTGGAAGGGGTTATCGCTGAGACAGCCGGTGCCTTCACTTTGTACCTTACGGAGTTTCTGAAGATCCCAGTCAGTACCACGCATACAATTACAGGGGCTATTATCGGAGTTGGTGCGACCAAACGTCTTTCAGCCGTTCGTTGGGGAGTAACTCAAAGCTTGATGACCGCATGGGTTCTTACGATCCCGGTAAGTGGGCTTTTAGCAGCTGGCATTTATTATATGGCTTCCCTTCTTTTCATTTAAATCAAAGAAAAAAGTCATCTAGCTTCATCGGGCAAGTATGTTAAGTTACTTTGCCATTTCACTTAAGTTACTTGCCCGATGAAGCTAGATGTCCCGTATCAACCACCTAACTCCACCAACGAATTATCTATACAGCACACCTAAACTTTTCAAGAAAGCTCTTATTTATGGAGAAAAGAGAACTTTAGCATCTTACCGGAATAAGCAGGGAGTTTCACTTGATAAGGATAAGCGTCTGTTAGCGTACTGATAGTCGTTTCCCCGGTTAACAAGTCGGTCAATTCAGCCGGTTTGTTATCCTCAAAATCAAGAGCCTTGAATGCCTCGACCGGGATATTTACCCATACACATTGGTCGGCACGGTCGAAATTCACGACAACCAGAAGTACCTCGTTCTTCCATTTGCGCAAGAACGCATACTGACGGTTCGGATTGAAATAAGGATTACCGGAGTTCGCGTACATCAAATCATAAAACGCTCCCTCGACAATAACCGGCTCGGATCGTACCACATTCAATAACTTAGCGTACATCTCACGCAACGAGCGTTCTGCCGGCGTTAATTTAGCCCCATCAAAGAGTCCATTATTATTCCAGTTTCGCAAACTCTCGACGCTCCAATAATCGAAGATGGTCGTACGGCCATCACGTCCACTGAAACCTTCCGCGTCCATTCCTCTTTCGCCAAGTTCCTGACCACTATAGATCATAACCGGATTCGTATTCATGGCAGCGGAGACAATCATGCCCGGAATACCCGGACGAGCATCCCCCGCAAAGAAATCAGAAGCGACACGCTGTTCATCGTGATTCTCCAAGAAATTCAACATATTTTTCTGGATTCCCTCCAACGATTGCCAACAATGCGATATATTACTAGCCGGAGCCTGTCCGCACATCACCGCACGAACCGTATCATAAAGACCAACCTTGTCATACAAATAATCAAAGTGTCCCGTATAAATATAATTCCTATACTCATCCGGATTATACACCTCCGCTATAAAGATCACATCACGCACCTTCTTCACCTGAGGAATCACCCAGTTCCAAAACTCTACCGGGACCATCTCAGCCATATCACAACGAAAACCATCCACCCCCTTATCAGCCCAGAACAACAAGATCTCCAACATTTTCTCCCACGTATTGGGAATGGTATTGAAATGGCAAGCACCACCGTGCATATAATCCACGCCGTAGTTCAGCTTCACCGTCTCATACCAATCGTTCTGGCTTGGATAGGCATCGAAATGATTGTTACCGGTCACCTTCGCCGGAAACTCACTATAGGCAAAATCCTCCTCACGCTGCGGATCAAAACGAAGCGTCAAGGTCTGCCCCGGAAGATAATAAAAGTTATTATTCACATCAAAAGCCTTGGACACATTATCCGTTTGACCTAAGTCCTCCACGAAAGGTTCCCGTGCGTCCGAGAAATATTGACGTGCCACATGGTTGGGTACAAAATCGATAATAACCTTCATCCCAGCCTCATGCGTACGTTTCACCAAATCCTCGAACTCACTCATACGGTTCTGGATATTATCCGCCAAATCCGGATCTATATCATAGTAATCTTTTATAGCATATGGAGATCCGGCCTTACCTTTTACTACGGCAGAATGGTCTTTCCGGATGCCAAACATGGTGTAATCGGTTTTTGTAGCGTGCTCTATCACCCCTGTATACCATACATGAGTAACACCTAGTTCTTTGATTTTGGATAAAGCCAAAGGAGTAAAAGCCGAAAACTTACCCACTCCATTCTCGGCTAAACTACCATTCATTACAGGAGATGGTCGCAGATTCCCAAACCAACGCGGGAATACCTGATAAATTACCATCTTGTTTTTTTGTTCCATTGCGTTCATCTATATATAAAGTTTTTGTGGGAAAGCGCTTTGTCCAGACAGACGATTTGTCACGGCATCAGGCCTTTCTTTCTTGCCGCGATCGCTTTCACCAAGGTTTCATATTTATTCTCATCCAACACTTTCTCAAAGCAACGGGCAGCGGCGGAATAGCCAATATTACAAATCACGTCTACATTCTCAAGATCGAATGTCTTATATAAGCCAAACTCCTCCGCCTCTATTAAGACATCACACATCTCTCGATCCTCCAGCGTATTTGCCCGGAACATATAATGATAAGAGCGCTCGGCGATATGGAATATGGTCTGCTTATATTTTTGCGGGATCAACGGGCTTACGTTCACCCCGATAATACGCTCACATTCCTCACGGATGATGGAGACCGGAAAGTTGTGAAATAATCCTCCATCCACATAATGAACGCCATTGATGACTACAGGACTGAAAATAATCGGGATACTACAAGAAGCTGTCACCGCCTCAACAATAGGACCACTCCTAAATTCATGGCTTTCGCCATTATCCAAATCAGTCGCGACAATCACCATCGGAATCTGCAAGTCCTCGATGTTCTTGGTCCGCAAGTGTCGCCTCAAGAAATAACGAAAGCGCTTACTATCGAACAAACCCGCCTTCGGAATCTGCAACTGGGCGAATTCCGAGAACTCACGTCCGGTAAAAAGTTCTTGGATCTCCGCCGCCGAATAGCCATCGGCAAACAAGGTGCCCATTAAGGATCCGACACTGGTACCGGCTATGATATCCGGCTTCAGCCCGCATTCCTCCATCATCCGGAATACTCCGATATGCGCAAAACCTTTCGCTCCGCCTCCGCTAAGCGCCAAGCCCAACCTATAGGGTTTATGGTTTGTCTCTTCTGCCATTTATTTCTTATCTCTTAATCAAGTGACAAATATGCTGTTTTTTTTAATTACAAACATTATTATTAGGGAAAAAGTTTCCATCCTCTTTTATTTTTGCTACATTTACACGGAAAGTAAAGGTGTTGTCACATTGCTTTCTAAGTATAACATTAAATCTACCATGTTATGATTACGAGTATTTTCTGGATTATCCCGTTAGCGTCTGTCCTAGCGCTAGCATTTGCCTGGTACTTCTTCAGGCAGATGATGAAAGAGAGTGAAGGAACTGAGTTGATGAAAAAGATCGCCTCCTTTGTGCGTGAAGGGGCGATGTCGTATCTGAAACAGCAATACAAAGTAGTCGCCTCGGTTTTCGTTGTCCTAGTAATCTTATTCTCTATTATGGCCTATGGCTTCCATGTTCAAAACGAATGGGTTCCGATCGCCTTCCTGACAGGAGGTTTCTTTTCCGGATTAGCGGGTTTCTTAGGCATGAAGACAGCGACTTATGCCTCGGCCCGTACGGCGAACGCGGCCCGCACTTCCTTGAACAAAGGCTTACAAGTCGCTTTTCGAAGCGGGGCGGTCATGGGCTTAGTCGTTGTAGGACTTGGATTGCTGGATATCTCATTCTGGTATATCCTGTTAAATGCTTTCATCCCAGACGAGGCTTTGGACCCGACCCATAAACTCACCATTATCACGACAACCATGCTTACATTCGGAATGGGTGCCTCCACGCAAGCCTTGTTCGCACGTGTGGGAGGAGGAATCTATACGAAAGCCGCCGATGTCGGAGCGGATTTAGTAGGTAAAGTTGAGGCTGGGATCCCGGAGGATGATCCTCGTAACCCGGCGACAATCGCCGATAACGTAGGCGACAATGTAGGTGACGTCGCCGGTATGGGAGCCGACCTATATGAATCTTATTGCGGTTCTATCCTAGCGACCGCCGCATTGGGAGCCGCCGCGTTCGTTTCTTCCGGAAGCGTAGAATTACAATATAAGGCGGTTGTCGCCCCAATGCTTATCGCCGCTGTCGGTATCATTTTATCTATTATTGGTATTTTCGCCGTCCGTACGAATGAGAACGCGACGATCAAGCAACTATTGAAAGCCTTAGCCATAGGAACGAACTTGAGTTCCGTATTGATCGCTATCTCCACGTTCGGGATTCTTTATGTATTAGGCATGGAGAATTGGTTCTGGATCGGTTGTTCCGTGATCGTAGGTCTGCTAGTCGGAATCGTGATCGGGCAGGCGACGGAATATTATACCTCCCAATCCTATAAACCGACCCGGCTCGTCTCCGAAGCGGGACTGACTGGGCCGGCAACGGTTATTATCTCCGGTCTCGGACTAGGTATGCTCTCTACGGCCATCCCGGTACTTGCCGTCGTGGTCGGTATTATTTGTTCCTTCTTGTTCGCCTCCGGATTCGACTTCACGAACGTGGGCATGGGATTATACGGAATCGGTATAGCGGCCGTAGGTATGCTATCGACCTTAGGTATTACGTTGGCTACAGACGCTTACGGTCCCATAGCGGATAATGCCGGAGGCAACGCCGAGATGTGCAACCTAGGGAAAGAAGTCCGCAAGCGTACAGACGCATTGGATTCATTAGGAAATACGACTGCCGCTACAGGTAAAGGTTTCGCTATCGGTTCCGCCGCGTTAACCGGCTTGGCTCTGTTGGCCTCTTATGTAGAAGAGATCAAGATCGGTTTGCTCCGTTTAGGAGAGACCGTCCTGAACTTTACCGATGGCAGGAGTATCGAAATATCTAAAGCCTCATTCTCGGACTTTATGGTATATTATGATGTTACCTTAATGAATCCTAAGGTTTTAGCCGGAATGTTCCTAGGTTCCATGATGGCATTCATGTTCTGTGGCCTTACGATGAACGCTGTAGGGCGTGCGGCCGGGCACATGGTGGAGGAAGTTCGCCGTCAGTTCAAGGAAATCAAGGGTATTCTGACTGGAGAGGCACAACCGGATTATGCCCGTTGCGTTGAGATCTCGACGAAGGGAGCGCAACACGAAATGGTACTTCCCTCCGTTTTAGCTATTATCGCCCCCATCTTAACCGGACTCATATTTGGTGTGACAGGCGTTGTCGGACTATTGATCGGTGGATTAAGCACAGGCTTCGTATTAGCCGTATTCATGGCGAATGCCGGAGGAGCATGGGATAACGCAAAGAAATTCATCGAGGAAGGAAACCACGGCGGCAAGGGTAGCGAGGCGCATAAGGCAACCGTTGTCGGCGATACGGTCGGCGATCCGTTCAAAGACACTTCCGGCCCGAGTTTGAATATCCTTATCAAGCTGATGAGCATGGTAGCGATCGTGATGGCGGGATTGACGGTGGCTTGGAGTTTGTTTTAATAGTTGACCGTTAGTAGTTGGCAATTGACAGTTAGAGAAGTAAATTGACAAATTAATAGAGAAAACTAAATAATTGTCAATTGCCAACTGTCAATTGTCAACTGTTTTGTATTTTTGCGTCGTAAAAACATAAAACAATTCAACAATGTCAATCTCACGCTTTAATGCTGTGGAGAAGGCATCCAACCGAAAGGCCGTGGAAGCCGTTACTCCCGAACACAAAGTATCTGAGTACTATGGCGAGAATGTCTTCAACCGGAAGGCGATGCAAAAATATCTCTCCAAGGAAACGTACAAAGCCTTGACCCACGCCATTGACAATGGCACACCTATCGACCGGGAAATCGCCAATCATGTGGCAGCCGGCATGCGTATGTGGGCACTGGAAAAAGGAGTCACTCATTACACCCACTGGTTTCAACCGCTTACCGATGGCACCGCCGAGAAGCACGACGCTTTTGTAGAACACGATGGCAACGGCGGCATGATCGAGGAGTTCAGCGGCAAGTTGCTCGTCCAGCAAGAACCGGACGCTTCCAGTTTCCCGAACGGTGGACTTCGCAATACCTTCGAGGCCCGCGGCTACTCCGCTTGGGACCCTTCCTCTCCCGCTTTTATCGTAGATGACACACTTTGTATCCCAACCGTATTTATCGCTTATACCGGTGAAGCGCTGGATTATAAGACCCCGCTGATCCGCTCTATCGAAGTATTGGGAGAAGCCGCCAAAGACGTATATCAGTATTTCGATGAGGATGTCAATAAGATAATTACTTACCTTGGTTGGGAACAGGAATATTTCCTTGTTGACGAGGACTTGTATTCCGCCCGTCCGGACCTCTCACTCACCGAGCGTACCTTGCTAGGACATGAGAGCGCGAAGAACCAACAATTAGACGACCATTATTTTGGCGCTATCCCCTCTCGTGTACAAGAATTCATGAAAGACTTGGAAACCGAATGCTATAAACTAGGCATCCCGGTAAAGACCCGCCATAACGAGGTAGCCCCCAATCAGTTCGAGCTAGCTCCTATTTACGAGGAATGCAACCTTGCCAACGACCATAACCAATTATTGATGTCGGTCATGAAACGTGTCTCCCGCCGTCATAATTTCCGTGTATTATTGCACGAGAAGCCATTTAACGGGGTAAACGGTTCCGGTAAACACTGTAACTGGTCTATGGGAACAGACAAGGGGGTAAACTTATTCTCTCCGGGTAAAGACCGTGAGGACAACCTGCGCTTCATCACCTTCGTGGTGAACACCATCATGGCCGTTTATAAATACAACGCTTTATTAAAAGCGAGTATCGCTTCCGCCACGAACGCACACCGCCTAGGCGCGAACGAGGCACCTCCCGCTATCATCTCCACTTTCCTCGGAACGCAAATCAGTGATATCTTGGATAAGTTCGAGAATAGCTCTATCGAGGACGCTATCGAGGTAGACGATAAAAAGGGCTTGCATCTTGGCTTCGGGCAGATCCCCGAACTGCTGTTGGACAATACGGATCGTAACCGTACCTCTCCTTTCGCCTTCACCGGAAACCGTTTTGAGTTCCGTGCCCCGGGCTCTTCCGTGAACTGCGGATCGGCCATGTTAGCGTTGAACTCCGCCGTAGCCTATCAATTGCAACAATTCAAGAAGGACGTAGAGGCTTTGCAAGCGGAAGGAAAAAGCAAGGAAGTAGCGATCTTCAAGGTGCTGAAAGCCTATATCAAGGAATCTAAGCCGATCCGCTTCGATGGAAACGGTTATTCGGACGAATGGAAAGAGGAAGCTGCCAAGCGAGGTCTGGATTGCCAAAACAGTGTTCCCTTGCAATATGACGCTTATCTTAAACCGGAGTCGATCGAGATGTTCACGTCTACCGGCGTACTTACCCAGAAAGAATTGGAAGCGCGTAATGAGGTAAAATGGGAAGTCTATATCAAAAAGGTACAGATCGAGGCTCGGGTATTAGGGGATTTATCCTTGAACCATATCATCCCGGTAGCCGTTCGCTACCAGAGCGTATTGCTGGATAATATAGCGAAGTTGAAAGAGACATTCGGCG
>OGZX01001479.1_pt1 | contig 23172 bp, 13 predicted proteins | sample 1576881 | NCBI WGS metagenome assembly OGZX01 (sample SAMEA3541542, study PRJEB24748) | human gut metagenome | biome: human gut; feature: human-associated habitat; material: faeces | place: China | collected 2012
GTTTTTCAGGTCGAGGCTGTTCGTTTACGAAAGGGGCTGTTTTGTACTAAGTTTGTTATTCGATTGATAAGAAAGCACATAGAGTGATGAAAAAATTATCAAAAAGAGTGGTTGGTATTAAACTATTTCATACTTTTGTAGACGAGAAAAAAGGAACGATAAAACTCGCCATCCATTGGGAATGGGAGTCGTTTCGATTTGTGATTTGAACTTATTACACTTTAGTATTAATATTAAATTTTTAAATTATGAACAAAAAGTTTTCTACACTTGTGGCTGTCATCCTGGCAGCCGGTGCTTGGACGACATTGAGTGCTGCAGTTACTGTAACTGAAGCAAATGATGTTAAAGCAGGAACTTATTTAATTGGAAATGATGGGAATGCTCTTGCAGATGAAGAGTATGATATTTTGTTGGATCCTACTAATGGTCAAGGTTCTTCTGCTGCAGTTGCTGTAGAAGAAGGAACTGGAACATGGACTTTGGTAGAAGGTGATGGTGGTGCTTTCAAACTGCAAGGAGCCGACAGTAAGTTTTTTACTGCCTCTAATCCTCAGGATGAAGGTACAGGTGGATTAGCTTTAACATTTGAAAAAACTGCTAGTGAAAATAAAGTAGAGGTTCAATTTGCGATTGATGGTAATAAGTTGAAATTAGCAAACGTTGCTTCTTTCGCGAATAATACCGATATCAAAGGTAAAGATCTTTATCTTAAGATTACTAAAGGTGGAGCTGCAACATTGGATGCAACAGGAACTGAGTTGATTTTCTCTAACTATGCAGATGATACAGCAACTCCAGTTGTTCCTGGTCAAGGTGATCTTATAGTTGCTGAAAATGGTGATGTAACAATCTCTAGTTTACCTACAGATAAAACAATTGATGCTCCCTTGTATCTTGCATTTGGCGGTGAATATTTGACGCTGACTTCTGATGGCATCAGCGCTTTAGAGGCTGCTCCTACTGCTACTGAATCTCTGAACTCATCTTGGAGATGGGAGTCTGGTAAATTGGTTTCTATTGCTGCAGAACGTGCTGGTGAAACTGCTAAGTATGTGAAAGCTGCTCCTGTAGTGAAAGCTCTTGCTGATGATTTTGCATTTACATTGGTTGGATCTGCTGATGCTACTACATTTACGGTTAGTGGTAACAACTTGACTTTTAATGATGGTACTGCACGAACTATATCTAATTTCACTGCTAAAGTATCAACAACATTGGTAGCTGTTAATGAAACTACAACAATTGCTAATATTTCAGGAGTAATTGTTGGAGCTGCAAATTTACCGATATTCCAATCAGTTCCTTCTGACTATGTATTGGTTACTTTGGTTGCTGATGATGGTACAGTGAAGTATTTGAAAGATGATGGTACTGGAACTGTTACTACTGCTGCAGCTTCTACAATTGGTGATGATTATAAACAATATTTGTGGAAAGTTTCCAGATCAGAATCAGGAAATTATTACAATTATTCATTTACTAACTTGGACTCTGAAAAAGCATGGAAGCTTGGTGGATATAGCACATTCAAAGCAGAAACTGATGCTGTTGAAGGTTTTAACTTGAGCATTGATGGAACTAAAATTGATGTGAATGCTGCTGCAACTGGTGCAAATGTTGCTCGTTTCGCTTTCTATCAATCTCCTGTGGCTGCTAAAACTCAGGCAGAATTGAATAAATTGTTAGCTCCTGGTTTCGATGTGACTGTCAAGATTGCTGAAAAGAACAACGATGCTATTAAAGGTGTTGAAGTGTTTGGTAAGACACTGTATCCTATTGCAGCAACAACTGCTACTTCAGTTCAGTTGGTTGATAAAGTAGACAAAGATGGTAAGGTAATCGATGACGAAACAAACTATCTTGTTTTGGATAAAAAAGGTTGGGATGGTATCTCTGCTTCTGCACTAAATGGTGAATTCATTTGGGTATCAGCTAAGGATTTTAAAGATACAAATAAGAATAAGAACTGGTTATCTAATTTCCAGGTACGTTATCGTTCAGGAAAACCTTCTGCAGACGTAATGGAAACTTTAGCAGTAATGGATGGTAGTACTGTATTCGGAAATGCTTTCATTTTATCAGTTGATAAGATTAACTATCTGACTACAAAAACATCAATCACATCTAAAGAATCTTGGCCGTATATCAAGCTGGCTTCTGACAACATTGTTGACGTTAAGACTTTATTAGGTAAATTCTGGAATATCAAATTTGCTGAAACAAATGTTGAAGGTGACGAAGAATACAAACTGAATGGTGTTCTAGCTGTTGCTTATGATGCAGATCAAAACAAAGATGTTGCTGATTATGTAAAAGCTAATAGTGTATTAACTTCTTCTCCTGAAACTCAGTGGGCTGTTGTTAGTGTAGAAAGTAACGGTACATTCACTATGCAGAACCGTGAAAATTCAACAATTAAGATTTCCGGTTTGACATTGCGTAAAACTGGTGATATCTATACAATTGCAGCTGTAAATAATACTAATACAGCATTAATCTCTAGCGTTTCTGCTTTGAAAGGTGACCAAGTTTATATGACTGCTGTAGAATCTCATACTAAATTTGACGGATTTAGAACAGCAACTGTAAATGAACTGAGAAATCAGGTATTCAATATTGGTCAGTATCATAATGAAACTGGCAACAGTACTGCATTCTGGACTGAAAACCACCAGGGTAACGGTACTCACCAACTGGGCGTTGTTACAGAAGAAGCTGATGCTGTTCAGTGGAGACTGAGACTGGATATGAAGCCTAAAGCTATTGCAGGTTCTGAAGAATTAGCTGAAGTTGATACTGTGTTGGTTATCACAAAGATGGCTGTATGGAAAGATGATAAGTTCAAGAATGAAGAAAAGGCTGATACATTAGCTATCCTTCCGTACCAGATCCAGAACAAGGGCAATTTGGAATATGTTATCTTTAACGATAATAAGAACCAGAATTACTATGCCTGTGATGAAAATGACGATGTAGAAGCTAGTGCATTGCGTTTCGCTTTGAAAGCTAAACCGAACAACACTTACAATGTAGTTGCTTTGGCTAAGAGAACTGACAAAGACAAACCTGTTACTACTATTGGTGATACTAAAGTATATGTTGCTAACAGTACTCAGTGGGGATCATTGAAACAGATTAAGACTTATTCAGAAGATAACAACTCTTTGATGCAGGTTATCCAGATCGACAAACCTGAATATCGTAAGATTGCTGCAGCTTGGGGTGACACTGTAAGAATCTATCGTGAAGAATATCCTACAGAAGTATTGTTCGAAAAACGTGACGCTAAGTCAGTTGTAGACAAAGATACTTTGAGCTTCTTGAATGTTAATAACAGTGTAACTGGTGCAAATCCTGCTCTGTTTGTTGATACAGCTTATGTAAACCGTGTTGATAAAGAAGGTGTTGCAAATACTTGTTACCAGTATCTGTTGGCTGTAAATGTAGATCCGGAAAATTCTTACTACTGTCCTTACAACCCGACACACAATACTCAGGAATGGAGAGACGAACATAATGGTGGCAAACCTTGTGCCGATGCAATGGAAAACAGAGCTGTTAAGGGTCGCTTCCTGATCAACTTGGTTGATACTGCATTTGCTTATAAAGCTGATCATTTGCATAACAATCCGTATGTAAATAATGTAGAAGCATACGAACACTTGGCTAAGCTTTCATTCGTAGAAGGTATTCACGCTAACGATACACTGTATATTACTCGCAAGGGTGGTGAAGTCGTAAAATTGCCGATGGATACAACTGCATTCAATGTTGCTAAGTTCGCATTCCGTTATGTAGATAACGAAGCTGGTTCATTCAAGATCCAGACTCAGTTCAAGGATTATACACAAACAACTCAGAAGGATTTTGAAAAATCAGCAAATGATAATGGCTATCTGCGTTGGGTAAATGGTACTATCGTTGTAACTGACAGCTATCTGAATGGTGAAGTATTCAACATGGAAGAAGGCTATAAAGGTAATCCTGTTGCAAACGAAGATATCACAACTTCTTCAATCTCTGTAATTGCAAAAGAAGGTGCTGTAATCATCAACGGTGCAGCTGGTAAGAAAGTTACTATCAGTAACGTTCTTGGTCAGGCAGTTGCTAACACAGTAATCTCTTCTGATAAGGCTGAAATCTCTGCCCCTGCAGGTGTAGTTGTAGTAGCTGTAGAAGGTGAAGCTGCTGTTAAAGCAATTGTAAAATAAGAGTAATTTATAATCAAAAATAAATTCTAAAATTTCCACGTGGTGGTGTAGAGACGTTATAAGTAACGTCTCTACTATCCCATCAATTACCCTGCGACAGGCGAAAAAGTGGTTATTAATATTAAGTAATAAAATAAAGTTCTTACTGTAATTACTTCCGTGAGGAAGGAATACAGAAAAAAACAGCCTCTGCGATCTTGTATCGTGGAGGCTTTGTTATATGAAAAAATGTAGCTACTTTAGCTGCTTGGGATGTGATTGTTTATGCTCAAATGAATATGAGAAAACCTGATATACAACAAGAATACTTTGTTCTGTCTGCTTTGAAACAAGATAGTCAGGAGGCTTTCTCATTATTGTTTCGAACCTATTATACAGACTTGGTGTTGTTTTGCGGTAACTTCATAAAGGACAAGAGTGCTTGTGAAGATATCGTGCAATCGATCTTTCTGAAACTGTGGAACGACAGAAAGAGCATACAAATAGAAACATCCCTGAAGTCTTATTTGCTGAAATCCGTACGTAACAGTTGTTTTGATGAATTTCGTCATCTCGAGATAGTCCGTCAATATGAGTCGGATTATGAAAATTCCGTACTTGATTGTTATGATACGGAGAATTATGTGTTGTATTCCGATTTGTATGATCATCTTCACCATGCCCTCGAACAAGTTCCTGAACAATACCGGGAAGCATTTGTAATGAATCGCTTTGAAGGGTTGAAATACAGAGAGATTGCTGTGAAACTAAATGTGTCGGAAAGGACTGTGGAAGTGCGTGTTAGCAAAGCCCTTGAGATTTTGCGAAAACAACTGAAAGATTTTTTCATGCTCTTACTATTGATCGGTATTCCCTAAAAAACGTTATAAGCATGTGGAAGAATTCTTCCCGTACGTCTTAATACTATAAAAGAAGAAAAATGACAGATAAAGATCAAATACAATATATAATCACCGCTTATCTATCCGGTAAAGCGACAGCGGAAGAGTGTCGTTTATTAGAAGACTGGGTAAAGCAATCTCCTGAGAACGATCGACATTTCCAGGAAATGCGTAATATCTGGCAGGTGATGAATCCGCCTTTTAACCCATCTGAGATTGACGTATATGCAGCCGAGAAAAATATTTTTGCAAATATCGTAACTACAAAGAGGAATATTACCCATATTGCACTGGTTTACTGGCAGCGTATAGCGGCCATTCTTGTTATTCCTCTGTTGATAATTAGTGCTTATCTGTTCCTGAATAGAGATAACGATTTGTACGATACTATCGAATACCAGGAAGTGAAGTCCCCACATGGAACATTCTCTGAAGTTTGTCTACCCGATGGAACCAATGTTTGGTTGAATGGTGGAAGTTCATTGAAATACCCTTTGACATTCCGGAAAGGTGAACGAAATGTGTTCCTTAGCGGAGAAGGCTATTTTGAAGTTCATTCGGATAAAGAGAATCCGTTTATTGTGAAGACAGAACAGATAACACTTCGAGCTACCGGTACTGCTTTTAATATTGAAGCCTACAACACCGATTCCATGACCTCTGTAACAATGGCAGATGGTCGGATCGATGTAGCATTCGGTAATTCTTCCCCTGTTGCGATGGTGCCCGGAGAACGTGCCTCTTTTAATAACCTGACCAGGCAATGCCTTATAACCCGGACAGACCCTTATAAATGGTGTGCCTGGAAAGATGGTCTGATGATCTTCCGTGATGATCCGTTAGCGTATGTCTTTAAACGTTTGGGACTAACTTTTAATGTCGACCTGGAATTAAAAGATTCAAGTCTTGCTAATGCTCCATACCGTGCTACATTTGAATATGAATCGTTGGATGAAATACTGCGATTGTTGGAAATGAGTGCGCCTATAAAGTTTAAACACTCCAAAAGAACTGTTAATACCAACAGTGCTTATAACAAGCAAAAAATAGAAGTTTATAGAGTGAAGAAATAATTCTCAAAATTATTTCAAGAAAAGTGCTTTTTCAGATGTGGTAAAAAACAGCTGAAACGTCTTAGTTATGTATTGAGATGAAATATATTGTTAATCATTAAATTCTGATGCCTATGAAGTGAGTTGTAAGTTTGGATCAATGTCAGCTAAAAATAAAAAAGGAAAGGTGTGCGAGACCTTCCCTTTCCAAAGTTTAGCTGTAAAAAAAGTTTTTTTAAGTCAACCTTATTTTCTAACTAAACAAACAAATGTATGAATTCCATTTCGGATAAAAAAATCGAAAGGCATAGTACTGCCATAAAAATTCTTCATGTTATGAGATTTTACCTCTTATTTTTAATTGTGAGTATAACACAGGCTTTTGGCTCTACTCTCTATTCTCAATCAGCGTCATTGACATTACGCATGAGTAATACGACGATAGAGGATGTACTAAACAGAATCGAGGAACAAACCGAATTTCGTTTTCTGTATAATAAGAAGATTGTTGATGTGGAACACAAAGTGAATGTTTCTACTAAGAACGGAAAGATTACCGATGTTCTGGATCATCTGTTTAAAGATGCAGGAATCTCTTATACCATCAGCGACCGACAAATCGTTTTAAATAAAAAAGATGCTTTTAAATCTGTACAACAATCCAATCAGGTAACAGGTATCGTTACCGATGCCAATGGCGACCCGATTATTGGAGCTAATGTTATTGAGAAAGGAACCACGAATGGTATTATATCTGACCTGGACGGTAAGTTTTCTATAGATGTAAATCCGGGGGCTGTTTTGCAAGTATCCTATATAGGTTACGTAACTCGTGAAATAACTGTAAAAGATAAATCTTTCCTCACTGTAAAACTTTCGGAAGATACACAAGCTTTGAATGAAGTAGTCGTTGTTGGGTATGGTATTCAGCGTAAGGTAACGACGACAGGTGCTGTGACAAAGCTGGAGGGCGAAGAAATCAATAAGATGACTGTGGTGAATGCCACAAAGGCTTTACAGGGTTTGAGTCCCGGTATCACGGTAGTCGACCGTGGCGGTGCTCCGGGTAGTGACGATCCTGAAATCTATCTGCGTGGTGTCGGTACGACCGGTAATGCAAAACCGTTGGTGTTGGTGGATGGAATTGAAATGTCCTTAAGTCAGATTCCTTCGGCCGAGATCGAGAATATTTCTGTTTTGAAAGATGCTGCGTCTGCTTCTATCTATGGTTCACGTGCTGCCCACGGTGTAATTTTGGTGACAACCAAACGGGGTAAGGAAGGTAAAGTGAAATTATCGTATGACGGTTCTATCGGTTTCCAGGACAGAGCGGTAAGGGCTGAACAGGTTTCCGCCCGCGAATATATGACGATGGTTAATGAAGCGTTGGTCAACTCCGGCGGTTCGGTCAAGTATTCGGAAGATAATATTCTGTCAACGGAAAGAGGGGATGATCCATATAATAATTCTTATATCAATTGGGCGAATGAAGTATATAAGCCTACTTATATCACACAGCATACATTAAACCTGACTGGTGGTAGCGAAGTTGGACGCTATTTGGTCTCGTTTGACTATCTGGATCAGCCGGGTTTGGTCAAGAATACGGAATATCAGCGTTATAGCTATCGTGTAAATACGGATTTGAACATTGGCAAGACGCTGAAAGTTAGCAGTGATGTGACATACCGTCATGTCGACCGCCTGTGGCCCGAAGCATTGGGGAGCGTGCAGTCGGATGTATGGAGTATGCAGCCAACATCTCCGGTCAGATATGAAAATGGTGAATATCGCTTGGATAAACAGAACAGAAATGCTATCTCTCTTATGGACATGGATGTCGTAGGGGAAGACCGCTATAATATGGATCTGGTTTATGGACAGGTAAAAGCAGATTTCGAACCGATAAAGGATTTGGTATTTACAGGTATGGCTTCATTGAATGGTTCCTGGGACAGAAGAAAAATTCATTATAAGAATCATAAATACTATAACGAAGCCGGTGAGCTGATTACACAGCGCAATAATCCGAATAGTGTAAAAGATTCACGTAACAACAGTTACCAGATGACACTTCGTTTCCTGGCTAATTATAAAAAGCGTTTCGGTGATGATCATGATCTGGCATTGCTCTACGGTATGGAACAAATCTCTTACCGCAATTATTACTCGATGGCCCAGCGTAAAGATTTGATCTCTGATGCTTTACCAGATGTCTCTTTAGGTTCGGCAGGTAGTCAGTTTGCGGAAGGATCTCCGACAAAATGGGGTATCAATTCATTCTTCGGACGTGTAAACTACGGTTTTAAGGATAAGTATTTGTTTGAAGCGAATATCCGTACTGATGGTTCTTCCCGTTTTGCTAAAGGTAATAAGTGGGGTGTTTTCCCGTCTTTCTCTGCTGCATGGCGTATTTCGGAAGAAGGGTTTATGAGGAATTTGGGATTTGTGGATAATTTGAAGTTGAGGGCTTCCTGGGGACAGACCGGAAACGAACGTATCGATGCCTTTATGTATCTGCCTCAATACAGCACTTCGAATGTTGTCATGAATGGTAGCCTTGTTTCTGCGGTTTACCAAAAGAAGATGGCAAATCCGGATGTGACTTGGGAAACAGTGGAACAGACTAATATCGGTTTGGATTTCGGTTTTCTGGATAATTCGATTTATGGTGAGTTGGACTGGTATTCAAAAGATACGAAAGATATCTTATTGGCTTTGGGTATTCCTCATTTCATAGGCTTGGATGCTCCGGAACAAAACGCCGGAGTGGTTCGTAACTCAGGTGTGGAAGCGATGGTCGGTTTCCGTAAAACATTTGGAGAGTTTACTTTCAACACCTCTTTCAACCTGGCTTATAACAAGAATGAATGGATCGATCGCGGTGGTGACGATAAGAATATCAGCGGTTATAATATCCAGACAATCGGTTCGCCTTTGAACGCTTTCTATATCTACCAGGCAGACGGTTTGATCGCAAACGAACAGGAATTGGAAGAATATCGTGCCAAGTATAAATCAGACCCGCGTGGTATGTCTGATCTTCATGCCGGTGATGTGAAGTTGGTCGATACAAATAACGACGGCACGATCGATCCGGACGACCGCCAGATTTTTGCCTCTAATATTCCTAAGTTCACATACGGATGGAATATCAGCGGTGAATATAAAGGTTTCGATTTGAGCTTGTTGTTCCAGGGATCAAGCGGTGCAAACCGAATGATGTATGGGGAATGGATTGAAGGACCGAGCTATGAAGCCTTCACCGGTGTACATTTCCGTGACAGATGGACAGAAGATAATCAGAATGGAAATGCCGAAATGCCTCGTCTGGAAGCAGCTAACAACCGCAATGCTTCTACTTACAACTCATTCTTCCTGAAAAAGACAAATTATCTTCGTCTAAAGAATGTCCAGTTGGGTTATACCTTCTCGAAAGGTATAACGGATAAATTGAGAATAACCAAGCTGAGATTGTATGTTTCAGGTTCAAATCTACTGACATTTAGTAGCTTGTATCAAGGGTTGGATCCGGAAGGAAAGAGTGATAGAATCAGTGATTTTCCCCCGTTGAAAATTGTCAACTTCGGTGTAAATATTATCTTTTAATCTAAACTAATAAATAGAGCATTATGAAAATATATAAGAAATCGTTGCTGTATGGGGCTTTGGCTTTTACCCTTTGTATGGTAGGCGGTTGTAACAGTAATATAGATCTTGAGCCGGAAGGTATTATTACGGCAGACGGTTATTTTAAATCGGCCGAAGATTATGAAAAGGCGTTGACCGCTTTGTATGAAAGGTTGAATGTCGAGAGCTATGATTTATGGCTGGATGGCGTAACGGATAATGGCCTGGTTACACATAGCTGGAACAGAGGATATGATTTGGGACGAGGTCTCGGAAGTACGGCCTCTTCTTTTCCTGCCGACAAATGGGATAAAGGATATATTTCCGTGCAGCGTGCGAACAATGTAATCAATAATATCGATAAATTTCAGTGGCCCGGTGGAGAAAGCGATGCTAACCGAAATCAGGTTTTGGGTGAAGCCTGTACATTACGTGCTTATTTCTATTTGGATTTGGTTTCCATCTTCGGGCATATCATGTTTTATACGGAAAATCCGGCTACAGTAGCGGAGAGTCAAAACGTTAAGCAAGTACAGGATCCGAAGGAAGTCTTTGATTTTATATTGGATGACCTGAACAAGGCAATTGCCGGATTACCGGATAAACCAAGTAATAAATCGAAAATCGGGAAATCAGCGGCCCGTTTGCTCCGTGCTCGTGCTGCTGCTTATGCTGCCGGTTATCTGAATGATAAATCCTATTTCCAGATTACACTGGATGAAACGGCTCAACTGATTGCTTCTGCTCCACAGCTGGCCGATTTTGACAAACTGTTTGTTACCGGTTGCGAGGACCTGGATGAAGTAATTCTGGTAAGACGCTATTCCTTGGATGCTACAAATGGTTGGGGAAACTGGTATAATCAGTCTATCGGCGGTTATTGTGTAACGACTCCGGTGAAAGCTTTGGCTGATGCTTTTGAATATGTGGGTGATAGGAACGAAACTATGCCGTATCTGAATAAAGATCCCCGTTTTTACCAGACCATTTACGCTCCGGGTATGGAAATGCGTGGCAAATATTTTAATACGATTCCGAACAACGTGGTTGAAAAAGGGGGTAAGACCTATTTTGATCCTACTAAGGATTACGGGTCTTTGCAAGACAAGGAAGTCAGTGTAGGTGATGTGTTGGCAGAAGGTGGCGGAGGTGAATGGAACAAGACTCCTACCGGTCTGACATGGAAGAAATACTGTCATGAAGAAGAAACATGGACTACTTACAACTCGTTTATCATTTTCCGTTATGCAGAAGCTTATCTGTTGAGAGCAGAGGCGTTGGTGGAAACCGGAGGAAGTACGGAAGAGGCCAAATCTCTGATTAAAGTGATCCGCGACCGTGCCGGCAATACGAACGATATCAACAAGGTGGTTGCCGAACGTTATAACGGCAGTCTCCGGGATCTGATTCGTAACGAAAGACGGGTGGAACTTGCACAGGAAGGTCTTCGTTTTGCCGATATTCGTCGTTGGGATATCCTGTTGGATGTGATGAACAAACCGGTTGAAGGTATCGAATATCGCGACTTCTCAAGCGGTACACCTAAACATACCGTTTTGATTCCTGCTGAGAGAGATGCTTATACCGCAAGAGATTTCTGGTGGCCGATCCCACAAGCTGAGATTGACTTGAATCCTGATCGTATCACACAGAATGAAGGTTGGAAATAACAACTTATCCTGAATAATAGATGAAGGTGTTAAAAGCGTGGTTGGTAAAATCTCTTTTAACACCTTCTTTTTCCTAAAGTATTGACATTTCCGAAAACGTATTGATTTATGAAATTGGTTTATTTATGTGCATTATTGACTAGCTGTGTTTATAGTCAATCTCAAGGAATGTATCCCGATATCGAGGATACTGCCCGTAATACATTCTGCGTATCATCGAATGATACGATGCTTGTAAAAATATTCAATTGGGCCGTCGGTAACTCCAATAAATATGTGGGTGATGATAGTGATCCGGTTGGTCCCTGGTATGAGGCGGCTCTTCCTGATAGAGAAGCTTTTTGTATGAGAGATGTGTCCCATCAATGTATGGGAGAAGAGTTAAACGGACATGGTAGGCAAAATCTGAATATGTTGACCCGGTTTGTGGAAAATATATCTGTTTCCAAAGATTATTGTTCGTATTGGGAGATTAATAAGGATAATTTACCAGCACCGGCAGACTATGTTTCTGATAAAGATTTCTGGTATAATCTGAATGCTAATTTTGATGTGTTGAATGCCTGTTACCGGTTATATCTGTGGACTGGTGATGAAACATACATCAATGACCCTCGTTTTGAAACATTCTTTCGTCTGACTGCGAACGAGTATATAAATCACTGGCAGTTGCAGGCGGATAAAATTATGCAGCGTCCTGGTGTTATGCACGAGGATGATACGCTTATCGATCCAAAGTTTAAAACATTTCGCGGCTTGCCTTCGTATGAAGAGTCTGTACGTGGGTTGACTGTTACCGGAGATTTGATTGCTTCTGTTTACAAAGGGTTGAAGTCGTATGCTCAGATATGGAAAGTCAGAGGTAATGAAGATTCTTGCCGTTTGTATGAAAACAAAGCGTCGGAATATGCCCGGCTTTACAACTCTGTTTGGTGGAATGAACAAACACAGAATTATTATGCCTATAAGCTGGAAGATGAAATCCTGCAAGAAGGAGGCAATAATGTTTTCCCTCTTTGGTTTGAAATTATAAATAATTCCGGAAGGGTTGATCGTTTATTGGAAATGATGGCTGAAAAAGAAACAAATGTTGAAAGTATGTCATATTATCCGATGATATTCTATAGATACGGTAAAAAAGATATTGCTTATCATTATCTGAATGAATTATATTCGAATGAACGGCGCGATTATCCCGAAGTGGCAAGTGGAGTAATCGAGGGTATTGTCTGTGGAATTGCCGGTGTTAATGCTGATGCTGTGGCTAACAGAATATCGACGCTTCCCCGTTTTACTTCATCAACAGGTTGGTTTTCAGTTGAAAATATACCTGTATTCTCCGGGAAAATATCTATCTTGCACCACTCGGGAGAAAAGAGTTCTTTAGTGAATAAACTCGATAAGGAATTTGTTTGGAGAGCGATGTTTCCGGGAAAAGTGAAAAAGATAAATGAAAAAACAGCTGAATATGTTACTGATGCTTTAGGTAATAATTTTAGTTTTATCGATATCGTTTGTCGACCGGGTGAAACTGTGACTGCAGAAGTTCAATATAAATAAAAAACTGGCTATCATGAAAAACTCAATAAAACTGATCGCTTGTTTGCTGATTGCCGGCATGTGTGCATCCTGTACCGGGAAGTTGCCTTCTGATATGCGTAACCGTATCTCGTTGGAAGGACAATGGGGGATGTTGCTTGATACTGCTGATGTCGGATTTAGCATAGCGCAATTGTCAAACTCCGGTATGGACTCTTTGTTTTTACCGGGGACAACAGACATAGGAAAGAAGGGTAAATATAACCCGGATATGACTCAGACAAATGCTCTTTCCCGTGAATTTATATTCGAAGGAAAAGCTTTATATACAAAAGTTGTTGAAATACCGGAAAACTGGAGGGGTTCATCTGTTCGTCTTTTTATGGAGCGGACTAAGCCGACTACAATCTGGATAGATGGAAAGGAAGTGGGTACGAATGATAATATTTCGACAGCCCAACAATATGAACTGTCAGAGTTTCTCACTCCCGGCACTCATGCGATTGCCATTCAGGTTGATAATGGTTTGAAGGCTGTTCCGGATAAGGTTTTTCATTCTTCCCATGCCTATTCGAGTTCAACACAGACAAACTGGAACGGAATTATCGGTAAGTTCTATCTGGAAAGTGCCCCTTTATGTGGAATAGAAGATATACAGGCTTATCCTGATGCTACCAAAAAGTCGGTAACAGTAAAGGTTACACTTCGTAATAGGGATATCAAGACACAGCAGGGTGAATTGTCTTTTTATGCCGAGGCGTGGAATACTGATAAAAAGCATAAAACTCCGGTGGCAACGATCGGTATAGATTGTTCTGTCCCTGAACAGATATATGAATTACCTTTGGGGGATAATGCACTATGTTGGAGTGAATTTTCTCCGGCTTTATACCGCTTGTCTGTTGCATTTAAAGCGGATGGCTATACGGATGTTCGACAGGTATCTTTCGGTCTGCGTAATTTCTCAGTAAAAGGCAAGCAGTTTATGATCAATGATAAAGTGACTTTCCTGCGTGGTAAACATGATGCCTGTGTGTTTCCTCTGACAGCTCATACAGCGATGGATGTCGATTCCTGGCGGCGTTATTTTCAAATAGCGAAAGAGTATGGTATCAATCATTATCGTTTCCATTCCTGGTGTCCGCCGGAGGCATGTTTTGAAGCGGCCGATATAGAGGGTATTTATTTACAGCCGGAATTGCCTGTTTGGGGTAATGTCGATATAGAAGATACCGTGTTATGTGATTACCTGAAGAAAGAAGGATTGAATTTACATAAGGCATATAGTAATCACGCCTCTTTTGTTATGTTTGCTTTAGGTAATGAAATGACAGGAAAAGAGGCTTTGGCCATGCTGGTACAAACATTCAAACAAGCAGATGGGAGACATTTGTATGCTTCCGGGTCCAATAACTATCTGGGAATGGAAGGAAAACAGGCCGACGAGCAGTATTTTACCACTTGCCGTGTAGGACGTGAAAAGGAAGGTACATTTAATACGCATGCACGGGCCTCTTTCTCTTTTGCTGATGCAGAAGATGGTGGTTACTTGAATCATACTTATCCTAATTCGGTGATGAACTTCTCCTCGGCTGAGGAACTTTGTGATGTTCCTGTTATCGGACATGAAACGGGACAGTTCCAGGTTTATCCGAACTTCGACGAGATCAGTAAATATACGGGAGTGTTGAAGCCTCGTAATTTTGAAGTCTTTAAAAAGCGTTTGGAGGAAGCCGGGATGGGAAACCAGGCTCGGGATTTTATGCAAGCTTCCGGTAGATGGTCGGCCTTATTGTATCGGGCGGATATTGAGATGAATTTACGGACACCTCATTGGGGAGGTTTCCAGTTGCTGGATCTACAGGATTATCCGGGCCAAGGCTCCGCTTATGTGGGTATTCTGGATGCGTTTATGGATAGTAAGGGGCTTATAACACCAGAAGAATGGCGAGGCTTTTGCTGTGAAGTCGTTCCTTTATTCTGTACGGAAAAGTTTTGCTGGGCGAACAATGAAATAGTAACAGGTGATATTGAGATAGCAAACTATTCGGCTGGTGACCTTGATCGAAAACAGCTGTCATGGACACTGACGGATAGTAAAAAACAGGTACTGGATGAAGGTATGATTCCTTTGCAGGTTAAACAGGGTGAATTGGTTAAAGTAGGAACGATAAAACCTTCTGTCTCTGCTGTTCATAAGGCAGAAAAAGTAAACTTGTCTCTATCCATCGACGGAACTCCTTATAAGAATAGTTATCCATTATGGATTTATCCGACCGATAATCAATCGATGCAGCCAAAGGATATTCTTGTGGCTACTGATTTGGATTCCGATATGTTTAATACTTTAAAGGCTGGTGGTAAAGTTCTTTTGTTCCCGTCCAAAGAAAAGCATCAGGAGCAGACTGTGGGCGGTCTTTTCCAAACTGATTATTGGAATTACCGGATGTTTAAATCTATTTGTGAGAATATCCATCGTCCGGTCTCTCCGGGAACACTCGGTATTTTGACAGATCCGGAACATGCCGTATTCGCTGGCTTTCCGACAGACTTTCATACAAACTGGCAGTGGTTTCCCATTATAAAGCAAAGCTATCCAATGATATTGGATCGTTTGCCGAATGAATACCGTCCGATTGTGCAGGTTATCGATAATATCGAACGAAATCATAAGCTGGGACTTTTATTTGAGTTTGAAGTGGAAAAAGGTAAATTACTAGTTTGTATGTCTGATGTGAAAGTTGTATGGGATAAACCGGAAGCTCGTCAGTTCTATAATAGTATATTGCAATATATGGATTCTCCGGACTTTAGTCCTTCTTTTCACCTGACGGCTGAAGCATTGAAAGAACTTTTTTCTTCAAAAGTGGAAAGTGGTAAAATTGAGAAATTAGGGAATATATCCTATGAATGAAATATGTATCATCATTTAATTGTAAGTAAACAATGAATAAGTTATTCTTTAGTCTATTATTATTGATTGGTTTATGTGTTGTTCCGATCAATGCTCAGAACCGCTGGTCCATCAACCCCAACGGCAGTATCTCATGGGAGGTGAAGGGGCGCATTCCTCATTACGATCATATCGAAATGAGCGGTTTGAAAGTGTCTACCGTTTTGCGTTACGGGGTGAATGCCGACGGTTCTTTTGAGTTGAATAAGAGTATGATTTGGCCGATGCTCCGGACGATACCCAATAATACACATGCCAGTTTGATGCGCCGGTTTGCTTGGAATGCTTCGGATATGGTATCGGTTAACGGGCAATCGCTTTCAGGTGAGAAGGTTGGTAAAATCACACTGGATGGAACAATGACGGTAGAAAGTACGGTCGCTTTGCCGCGTAAGGCGCAAGTAACCATGACCCGTGTTGTTTTCCCTTCTGTGTCCAATCCTGCCGTATGTGAGAAATATATTCTCCGAAATACAGGAGAGTCGGCTGTGAATGTGGAAATACCTGTTTCCCGTTCAGTTATAGACACCGATCCGGCTATTGGGGTGGATGGTAGTTATAAGCTGGTTTCCGAGATTATAGGATCGACAAGTAAGCAACTGCAACCGAAAGAAGAACTTGTCTTTTATGCCTCAATCAGTGGCTATAAGCAGGGCGAGACAGAACAAAAGATGGATATCGAAAAAGAACTGCAGGCCAGAAAGGACCTGATCGCAGGCTTTTGGAATAACCTGATCCTGGAAACCCCTGATCCAGTAGTCAACACCATGTTTGCCTTTGCCAAGATACGTGGAGCAGAAAGTATCTATGACACGAAAGGAGGATTAATGCACGGTCCCGGTGGTGAGTCTTATTATGCCGCAATCTGGGCTAACGACCAGGCAGAATATATCAATCCCTTCTTCCCTTATCTGGGATACGAAGTCGGAAATGGTTCCGCTCTTAACTCATTCAAGCATTTTGCCCGTTTCATGAACCCTGAATACGAAAAGATACCCAGTTCCATCGTTGCAGAAGGACTGGACGTTTGGGGAGGAGCCGGTGACCGTGGTGATGCCGCAATGGTCGCTTACGGAGCAGCCCGTTATGCTTTGGCAAGAGGAGACAAAGGAGAAGCTGAAGAGTTATGGCCGCTGATCGAATGGTGTCTGGAATATTGTCGTCGAAACTTGAACGACAAAGGTGTTGTAGCCTCCGACTCCGACGAACTGGAAGGACGTTTCCCGGCAGGGAAAGCTAATCTCTGTACCTCTTCATTATATTACGATGCTTTACGTTCAGCCGTATATTTAGGAAAAGACCTGCAGAAACCCTTTTCAGAGTTGTCGGATTATGAGAGACAGGCTAAAGATCTTCGTAAAAGTACGGAGGACTATTTCGGAGCTAAAGTGGAAGGTTTCGATACCTATCAATATTATGAAGGAAACGACATCCTTCGTTCCTGGATTTGTATTCCGCTGACAGTCGGTATCAACGATCGTACAGACGGAACAATCAATGCTTTGTTCTCTCCCCGTTTATGGACAAAGAACGGCCTATTGACTCAAGCCGGTAGTGAAACCTTCTGGGATCGTTCCACCCTGTATGCTCTGCGTGGTGTATATGCCTGTGGTGCAACGGAAAAAGCAACTGAATACCTGAAGTTCTATTCCAACCAACGTCTATTGGGTGACCATGTTCCTTATGCCATCGAAGCATGGCCGGAAGGAAGCCAGCGCCATCTTTCTGCCGAGAGCGGATTATATTGCCGTATCATCACAGAAGGAATGTTCGGTCTCCGCCCTACCGGTTTGAAATCTTTCACGTTTACTCCGCGTTTACCGGCTGAGTGGGATAAAATGAGCTTGCGTAAAATAAAGGCATTCGATTCCACTTTCGACATTGAAGTGATCCGTGAAAACGGAAAGCTATTGGTCGCTGTTAAATCAGGAGGTAAAACCCTATTGCACAAAACTACTAAAGAAGGTGAAGTTATATCCATAAAACTTCCTTAATCTAATTTTTCATCGGCAAGATTTCCTAAACTTCTTGCCGATGAAATAATATTAAAAGTAAGATTCTCTACCTGTTGATAACTTTTTTGTACTTTTCTCTTATATTTCTTGGAAGGTAATTTGATAAATGCTTAATTTTACCCTCTAATAAAGTAACGTGCCTGTTTACAGCGAAGTAAGGTGCTTTTGTTTAAGGGAAAGTTTAACGTGTAAGACATAAAATGGAAGAGAAAAAGCAGAGTTATCATGTGCCGGTGATGCTTGATGAAAGCGTGAAAGGTCTGAATATTCAAGAAGGGGGCATCTACGTGGATGTGACTTTTGGAGGAGGAGGACATTCGCGCGAAATCCTGAAACGGATGGATAGCGATAGTGAACTTTACGGATTTGACCAGGATGCCGATGCCGAACATAATATCCCAGACGATCCCCGTTTTGTGTTTGTCCGCAGTAATTTCCGTTATTTGTATAATTTTATGCGCTATCATGGTGTGGACGGTGAAGTCGACGGACTGTTGGCGGATCTGGGGGTTTCTTCCCATCATTTCGATGATAAAGACCGCGGTTTCTCTTTCCGTTTCGACGGGGCATTGGATATGCGCATGAACACCCGTGCCGGTCAGACCGCAGCCGATATCGTCAATACCTATACGGAAGAGGCGCTGGCAGATGTCTTTTACCTGTACGGCGAACTGAAAGTGGCCCGCAGGTTGGCTTCGTTGATCGTCAGAGCGCGTGAAAACAAGAAAATAGAAACGATCGGTGACTTCCTGGAGCTGGTTAAGCCTTTCACAGGAAAAGACAAAGAGAAAAAGTTTCTGGCACAGGCATTCCAGGCACTTCGCATCGAAGTGAATGACGAAATGCGTGCCCTGAAAGAAATGCTGCAACAAACCCTGCAGGTTTTAAAGCCCGGCGGACGTTTGGTTGTAATCACTTACCATTCACTGGAAGACAGGCTGGTAAAGAATTTCCTGAAAACAGGAAACTTTGAAGGAAAAAGCGAGCAAGACTTTTTCGGAAATGTACAGACGCCATTTCGCATGGTAAACAATAAAGTGATTGTGCCTTCTGACGAGGAGATCGAAAGAAACCCCCGTTCGAGAAGTGCCAAATTGAGAATAGCAGAGAAGAAGTAGCGAGGTGCAGTTGCTGGTCGACTGCCAATTAACATAGGGGTTATGGAGGAAAAACAACAACGTAAAAAGTCGAAGAAAAAAGAGAAACGTCTTTCTCTTTTGTATGTGCTGGGCGGTGGTATCCTGAATGAGGATTTTATCGTTAAACACACACGGATGATCGTGCTTGTTGTGATAATGATATTCTTTTTCATCGGAAACCGTTACACCTGTATGCAAAAACTGCGTGAGATAGACCGTCTGCAACAACGCTTGCGTGACGTGCGTTTTGAAGCATTGTCTATCTCATCGGAACTGACAGGCAATAGCCGTCAGTCGCAAGTAGAATTATTGATTGAAGAACAAGGTATTGAACTGGAAGGAGCCAAAACTCCGCCGTATGAATTACATAAATAAGTATGGCTGAAGAAATTGAACCAAATGAAACTGCACCGAAAAGTAACCGGATATTATTCTGTTACTTTCTCGTTGTGTTATTGTTGGGGCTTATCGCAGTAGGCATACTCCTGCGAACGTTTGATACAGCTTTCGTGGAAAAGGAAAAATGGGAGAAAGTGGCTGAAAGCCAGAAACGCCCGAACCGACTGATATTACCCGGACGTGGAAATATCTACTCTTCCGATGGAAAGCTGATGGCTACCAGTGTGCCTCGCTATTATACCTATATCGACTTTCGTGCCGATGGTTTTTCCGTCGATACGTTCCTGAGTTCGAAGGTAAATGGGGTAGATTCACTTTCGGTTTATTTGTCCCGTAAATTTAAGAACCGTACTCCGGCCGGATATAAGGCACACCTTTTACGTGGACTGAAAAGTAAAAGTCGCCAGTATCCGTTGTACGAAGGCCGTGCTTCTTATACAGACCTGAAGGAAATGCGGAAATACCCGTTCCTGCGTTTGAGCCGGTATAAGAGCGGGTTTTATACGAAAGAAATGGTACAACGCCAGAAACCTTTCGGAACGCTTGCTTCCCGTACGATCGGAGATATTTACGGTGAGATAGAAGCAGGTGGTGTAACGAAGGGGAAGAACGGATTGGAGTTGCAATACGACTCGCTGCTTCGCGGTGAAGCCGGATTAAGTTCTGTCCGCCGTGTGGGGGGAGGCTGGACCAACGTAGTAGAGGTTGAACCTGTGGACGGAATGGATATCCGCACGACGATCGATATCAATATCCAGGATATCACAGAGAAGTCTCTGGTAGATATGTTGAAGAAGATTGATGCTGAGTCAGGTACTGCCGTTGTTATGGAAGTATCGACAGGTGAGATAAAAGCCATTACCAACATGGGACGTATCCGTGAAGGGGCTTATGCCGAGACCAAGAACCATGCAGTTGCTGATGAGATAGAACCGGGTTCAACCTTTAAGGTAGCCTCTATGATGGTTGCTCTGGAAGATGGTGTCTGTCAACCTAGTGATACCGTAGACGTAGGTAAGGGTGTATATATGTATAAGGGTGCCCGTATGACTGACCATAATATGAATAAGGGAGGATACGGGCGTATCTCGGCAGAACAGGCTATCTGGTATTCATCCAATATCGGGGTTGCCAAGATCATTTTGAAAGGGTACGAAAAGAATCCGACCAAATATGTGGAAGGACTTTATAAACTGGGATTGACTATCCCGTTGAACCTGGAGATACCGGGAGCCGGACGTGCCAAGATACGTATGCCGAATGACACGACTTTATATTGGTCGAAGACTACGTTACCCTGGATGTCCTTCGGATATGAAACACAGATCCCGCCGATCTATACGCTGACCTTCTTCAATGCTATCGCGAATGGTGGAAAGATGGTTCGTCCGATGTTTACGAAAGAGATCATGCACAATGGAAAAACAGTGCAAAGCTTCTCGACAGAGGTGTTGAAGTCATCCATTTGTTCGGATAAGACGCTTGATATCATTAAGGAAATGTTGTTGGGTGTTGTTGAGCAGGGTACAGGTAAAGCCGTTCATTCGGATATCATTCGTATAGCCGGTAAAACGGGTACGGCACAGATTGCAACAGGCGGTGTGTATCGTACAAGCGGACACCAAGTGGCTTTCTGCGGATATTTTCCGGCCGACGAACCTAAATATTCCTGTATCGTAGTGATTCGCCGTCCGCGTATCGGTTATCCGTCAGGTGGTACGATGTCGGGAGGTGTAGTGAAGGCAATTGCAGAAAAAGTATATGCCAGCCATATGTCGTTTGATGTGCGGGATATGGAGCGCGACTCATTAGCCGTTTTAATGCCGGCGGCGAAGAACGGTAACTTGGAAGCGCTTGAAAATGTACTGGGAAAACTGGATATCGATGCGAATACAGATAGTCTGGAAACAAAATGGGTAGTCACCAAACGTGAAGAAGGAGACGAAGAACTCCATCTGCGTGATTTGACGATCCGTGAAGGATTAGTGCCGAGTGTGATCGGTATGGGAGCCAAAGATGCGGTTTATTTACTCGAGAGTGCCGGTTTGCGTGTAGCTCTGGATGGAATGGGACGGGTTTCGGCCCAGTCAATGGGAGCAGGTACACGGATTGCCAAAGGACAAACCATAAGATTAACATTAAAATAATATGGAACTGAAGAAATTGATTCATACGTTGGATGTACAGGAAACAGTCGGAGCGGATCATGTAAAGATTACAGGCATCCAGTCTGATTCCCGCAAGGTGGAAGATGGCTTTTTGTTCGTAGCGGTAAGAGGTACGGCGGTCGATGGACATGCCTATATCGACGGCGCCATAGCAAAAGGGGCTGTTGCGGTCATCTGCGAGGAAATTCCATCTCTTTCGGAAGAAACTAAAGTTTCATTCGGGAGAAACATTTGTTTCATCCGGGTGAAAGATTCGGCGGACGCATTGGGTAAGGTTGTTTCGACCTGGTATGACAATCCTTCGGACAAGCTGACGCTGGTGGGTGTTACCGGAACGAACGGCAAGACAACCATCGCTACCTTGTTGTATGAAATGTTCCGTAAGATGGGACATAAGGTTGGCTTGATCTCCACCGTATGCAATTATATCGACGGTGAAGCGATCCCGACAGAGCATACAACGCCCGATCCGATCACCCTCCACAGCCTGATGGCCCGGATGGTGGAAGCCGGATGCGAATATGCCTTTATGGAAGTCAGTTCCCATTCAATCGATCAGAAACGTATCAGTGGCTTGTCGTTCGACGGTGGTATCTTTACCAACTTGACGCGCGACCATCTGGATTATCATAAAACGGTAGAGAACTACCTGAAAGCAAAAAAGAAATTCTTTGACGATCTGCCTGCGGATGCTTTTGCGCTGACCAATGCCGATGATAAATCAGGTTTGGTCATGCTCCAGAATACAGCGGCAAAGAAGCTGACTTATTCACTCCGTACCTTGGCCGATTTCAAAGGAAAGATCCTGGAGTCGCATTTTGAAGGAACAGAAATGATCATTAACGGTCGTGAAGTAGTTGTTCATTTTGTGGGACGTTTCAATGCTTACAACCTGCTGGCTGTTTACGGTGCGGCTGTTTCACTGGGGAAAGATCCGGAAGAGACGCTGATCGTATTGAGCACGCTGCATTCGGTGTCCGGCCGTTTTGAAACGATACAATCTCCGCTCGGTTATACGGCGATTGTCGATTACGCCCATACACCTGATGCCTTGACAAATGTACTGAATGGCATCCAGGAAGTGCTCGATGGCAGAGGCCGCATCATCACCGTGGTGGGGGCGGGTGGCAACCGTGACAAAGGCAAACGTCCGCTGATGGCGAAAGAAGCTGCCAAACTGAGCGACCAGGTGATCCTGACCTCTGATAATCCTCGTTTTGAAGAACCGGACGAGATCATTCAGGATATGGTGGCCGGACTGAGTAAGGCGGATATGGAACGTACGCTTTGCATCACTGATCGTATGCAAGCGATCAAGACAGCGACTATGCTGGCAAAGAAAGGCGATGTGATCCTCGTGGCCGGTAAAGGACATGAAGATTATCAGGACGTGAAAGGCGTAAAACACCATTTTGACGACCGGGAAGTAATAAGAAATATATTTAATAGTTGACAGTTGACAGATGATGGTTGACAGTTAAATGTACATCACAAATAACTGTCAACTGTCAC
>OGZX01001482.1_pt1 | contig 23099 bp, 17 predicted proteins | sample 1576881 | NCBI WGS metagenome assembly OGZX01 (sample SAMEA3541542, study PRJEB24748) | human gut metagenome | biome: human gut; feature: human-associated habitat; material: faeces | place: China | collected 2012
GGTACGGACTTGCTTTTGCTATCGGTTTCTGGATTGGTTACACCATCGTGAGCCGTATGTGGAAAAATGAGAAACTTCCTCCTGCATGGATCGATTCCCTGCTTATTTATACCATGGTAGGAACTGTGGTCGGCGCCCGGTTAGGACACTGCCTCTTTTATGATCCCGGATATTATCTGGCCAATCCGATTGAGATTTTCAAGGTTTGGGAAGGAGGACTGGCCAGTCATGGCGGTACGTTAGGTATCGTTATTGCCATCTACTTTTATTCCAAACGCATTACGCATAAGAGTATGCTTTGGACATTCGACAAATTGGTTGTCCCTACCGGATTGGTTGCGGCTATGATCCGTCTGGGTAACCTGATGAACCATGAGATATACGGTCATCCGACCGATCTTCCCTGGGGATTCCGTTTTATCGAAAATCTGCATGCCTGGAAGATGGGAGCAGAGCCGATCTTTACGGTACCCAGTCATCCGACACAGTTATATGAGGCTTTATGCTATCTGGTTACCTTCGGGATCTGTATGTGGCTTTACTTCATAAAAAAAGAATGGAAGCGGGAAGGCCTTATTTTCGGAGTATTTATGATCTGTGTGTTCGGTTCGCGTATTTTTATCGAGTTCCTGAAGAATAACCAGGAAGCTTTCGAAGACAATATGATGTTGAATATGGGACAGTGGCTCAGTGTTCCTTTTGTTTTGGCCGGTTGTTGGTTTGTCTGGAGAGCATTGACAAGAAAGCCGAATAATTATGAGGAATTAAAAATAAAAAAGTAAGTAATGTACAAATTAAAAGAAATAGCAGATAAGGTATATTATGTAGGAGTTAACGACCGTCAGAAGGCCCTCTTCGAAAATATGTGGCCACTGCCGTACGGTGTTTCCTACAATTCATATTTGATTGTGGACGAAAAGACTGTATTGGTTGATACGGTGGATGTTTGCTACTCTGATATATTTTTGAAAAAAATAGCGGATGCTCTGGATGGTCGTACACTCGACTATCTGATCGTGAACCATATGGAACCCGATCATGCCGGAAGTATTCGTCTGCTGCGCCAGCAATATCCGGATGTGAAGATCATCGGAAACAAGCAGACATTCGGTATGTTGGACGGATATCATGGGATTACGACCGGGCTTCACGAAGTAAAAGAAGGGGATACGCTGAATATCGGTCGTCATCAGCTTTCTTTCTACATGGCTCCGATGGTGCACTGGCCGGAAGTGATGGTGACTTACGACTCGACAGATAAACTGTTATTCTCAGCCGATGCTTTCGGTACATACGGAACACTGGATGGCGGTGTGATCGATGAAGAAATGAATGTAGATCATTACTGGGAAGAAATGATCCGTTATTATTCCAATATTGTCGGTAAATACGGAAATCCGGTACAGCGTGCTTTGCAGAAACTTTCTGTATTAGGGATTGAAACTATCTGTTCGACTCATGGCCCTGTATGGCGTAAATATGCCAAAAAGGCAATTGAAATATATGACCGTTTGAGCCGGTATGAAGGTGAAGATGGTGTTGTTGTTATCTATGGCAGCATGTATGGCAATACGGAACAGATGGCCGAAGCGATCGCTTCGTCTTTGTCCGCTCATGGAGTGAAAAACATCGTATTGCACAATGTCAGCAAAAGTCCTGCATCCTATATACTGAAAGATGTATTCAAATATAAAGGTCTGATTATCGGTAGCCCGACTTATTCAAACAGCCTGTTCCCCGAAGTGGAAGCCGTGTTGAGTAAGATCGAAATGCGTGAGGTGAAAAACCGCTTGTATGGCTATTTCGGCTCCTTTACCTGGGCCGGTGCCGCTGTCAAGCGTTTGACTGCTTTCGGTGAAAAGATGAAATGGGAAACCGTTGGTACGCCTGTTGAACAAAAACAGGGTATGAAAACCGATAAGTACAACGAATGTTGGGCTTTGGGCGAAGCAATGGCGAAAGAGTTGACAGTTGACAAGTGACAGTTGGCAGTTAAAAGAGTAGATCTAAAAAAACTATTAATAACCTAATCAGTTCCGGTTTGCGGAAGAGGGTGACTATATCTGTCACTTGTCAACTGTCAACTGTCAACTGAAAAAACACAAACGTTATGAGACTAATTATTGAACCAGATTATGAGCAACTCTCGAAATGGGCTGCCAATTATGTAGCTGCAAAGATTAAGAAAGCTAATCCGACAGCTGAAAAACCTTTTGTTTTGGGATTGCCTACCGGATCGTCTCCTCTGGGTATGTACAAGAACTTGATCGAATTGAACAAGCAGGGTGTTATCTCCTTCCAGAATATCATCACTTTCAACATGGATGAATATGTAGGATTGCCGAAAGATCATCCGGAAAGCTATCATTCGTTCATGTGGAACAACTTCTTCAGTCATGTTGACATCAAGCCGGAGAATGTAAATATCCTGAACGGTAACGCTCCTGACCTGGAAGCCGAATGTGCTGCTTACGAAGCAAAGATGAAAGCGGTAGGTGGTGTAGACCTGTTCCTGGGTGGTATCGGTCCTGACGGTCATATCGCATTCAACGAACCGGGTTCTTCTTTGTCTTCACGTACTCGTGTAAAGTCTCTCACTACCGACACGATCATCGCTAACTCTCGTTTCTTCGATAACGATGTAAATAAGGTTCCGAAGACTTCTGTAACGGTTGGTGTAGGTACTGTACTGGATGCTAAAGAAGTATTGATCATGGTAAACGGCCACAACAAGGCTCGCGCTTTGCAGCAGGCTGTTGAAGGTTCTATCAACCAGATGTGGACAATCACTGCTTTGCAGATGCACCCGAAAGGTATTATCGTAGCTGACGAAGCGGCTTGCGCTGAAATCAAAGTCGGTACATACAACTACTTCAAAGATATCGAAAAAGATAATCTTTGTCCTTGCAGCTTGTTGAAGTAAGGATTAAAAGCTATAGAACAAAAAAACGGAGCTGTACCGAAAGGAAACAGTTCCGCTTTTTATTTAGTCTTTATTACCCGATATAATACCCGGATCGTTATCCATGTTCTGAACAGCTTTGCGAATGCTTTTTAACTGTTTGCCGAAATTCAGGTTGAAGTTGAATTTGACCACTACCGTTCTTGCCATATTGTTACTGTGAATGTCAGATTTTACCGGATTGAGGGCTGACCAGTTCTCATTTTCCGATCTGTATGTACGGATGAAAGGATTATATAATCCTGCCATTACCGACCAGGCTGGCATTTTGTATCCGACCATAAGTGTATGCATCAGGTCTCCTTTCATCAATTGTTCCCCATAAACGTATCTGTTGGGTGGAACAATGGTGGCAAAGTTGGCGATCCAGTGACGATACGAAAAGTCGAGATTGACGCGAAGCGATTTCATTGTGTAGGTATGTAAATAGTTGTTGCCATGACTGATGTAGCGGTTGAGTCCCGGGATAACCGACAGGTTGATATGGTCTTTCCAGGGCTTTATATGGAAGGCTACTTCGAAAGCGAGATCCTGGAAAGATTGCTGGTTGTCATACGTCCGTATAAACTTTCCGTCTTCGTAAAGAATGGACTCCATGATCGGCTTATGTTCATAATCATAAGTAACGAGTGCATCTATCCCGAAAAATGACTTGTTGTATCCAGCATTGAAAGATTGGTTGATGCTTTGGAATGATTTCAATCCGGGATTTCCTCTCCGTACCTGTAACAGGTCGATGGGCTGTTCTACATCGTTGAGGTAGCCGATAGAGGGAGTATTGTTCTTTAATGCAGCATTGTAACGAAATGCAAAATCCTGGTTGGGATTGTAAGTGACGCGCAGGGAAGGTTGCAGGGCATATTTCTCATTTTTATTATTCTGTTGACTGTAGTAGAAACGGGAAAGGGTAAGGTTTGCCATATAACTCCATTTTCCGGTTTTCAGTTGATATTCTCCATAGAGAAAACTTTCGTTTTGATTCATGGTTACATCGGTTGTTGTCGTTCCGGTATATTGGTTATCCGTGTATGACTGGATATGTTTCACGCCTCCGGTAATTTGACTTTTTCCTATCCTTTTTTCGTAAATACCTTCTGCTATCAGCGAATACTTTTTCCCGGAGATATTGGACAGTATATCTGTTTCTGGAATATTCTCTCTTATTTCCTGATAGATACGGTTGTTTTTTGTCTCTATATAAGTACCGACGAGGTTAAAGATTAGTGATTGGTTATTTTTTAGTGTACGTTGAAAGTAAAGATCCAACGCCGGAATATGATTTTTTTCTACCGTATGATCGTAAATAGACAGCGGTATATCTGATCCGGAAGAGTAGAGTTTACTTTTGCGGTCTTCGTATCCGGCAGGGAAATCATTATAGCTATACCGGAATTGTGCATTGAAGATGTATTTGTCCTTTTCTTGCAGGCTGTAGTTTAGGTTGGAATACAGCACTTTTTTATTGAAAAGGGTGGGTTCCCCAATTTCCTTTCGCTGTAATTCATGATCGGGGAACAGGAGCTTTTCGTCGTATTCGCGTGTCCAGTCGCCTTTACGCTGGATGAAACGGACGTTTGCCGAGAACTCTGATTTTCCGTTATTATAATTGGCGGACAGCATATCGTCAATCGAGGTACGATCTCCTCCGATACTATGGAAAGCACCTCCACGGATACTACCTCCCGACTCTTTTTTGCGTGTTATATAATCGATTACCACTGCGGCATTTCCGTAGCGTACACCCGGACTGTCGTGATATTCAATCCGGATAATATCTTCCGGGTTCAGCGCAGCTACTTCGGGATAAGTGACGAGTATTCCGTTAATCCTTAACTGTACTTCTCCATTGCCTGGTGTAGTTATTTCTCCGGACATTACGTCTACCATGATACGGGATAGTTGCATTTTATTCAACAGCTCAACTCCATCGGTAGCCGTTTTTCGTTGAATTTCAGAAGGTAATATCGATAACTTATCTCCTTTATTTATAACCGATTTAGCTGTAACAGTCACTTCATCCAGGAAAAAGGAAGAGGAAGTAACAAATGTAGAATCTTCCCGCATTGTTACCTGCTGGGCAGATAGGGAGGGAAGCATTAAGAATATAGTTGCGATAAATAATAAAATTGTCTTCATACGATTGATTCATTTCTTGTTCCGTTCATTCGGTTTGTTGTAAATAAAAATTGTAATTGCTTGGATAGTCTATCTATTATCGGTGACGAATGACCGGAAGGGATATTTTAAAAAAGTGAGCTTAACTTTATTTCTTTTGCAATAGTTTCGATAGGGTGACGTTTATATAGGTACGATTGGTTTTATTTTTTATGCTGGTATTAATTAAGAATTGAAGATTTATATGCGAAATGACAATATGAAAAAAGCATTCAGTTTATTCGTTTGTTTGTTGATGTTCTATACTGTCGTTCATGGGCAGGATATGAAGGAGGTGGTGATAGGACAAACGATGGAGGGGAAAGATTTGATAGCACATGGTATTGAATTCGATGGCAAGGTGCGGAAATATAAGATGGATACAACAGCCACTTTTTTCATGGTGGAGATAGCCCACCTGACGAAAAACGAACGGTCTTATAAGAATAAAGGAGAGTTGATTCTTTTTGATTTCCAGAAAGGAACGGAGTTGTGGAGGAAGAAGATGAATTATCAGAGCGATCAAAGCGTTTTACTTTCTGAAGGCGTTTTGTTTAATTCGAAAGGTATTAAAAGTTCTTTCCTGGATATTCAGACCGGACAGGAAAAATGGAGTAAGAAAATATTTCCTTATGTACTGGATCATCAAAACAGCAAAATCTGGGCTTACAAGAATGGAATTTCGAAAAATCTAGAGTGCTACGATACAAGCTCCGGAACACTTTTATGGACCCGGGAAGTTCCTCATACATATGGTTGGAATTATGATGGGATGATAAATGATTCGACCAGGCTAATAGTTTCCGACGGGATGCATCTAGTGAATATCAACGATGGGACAGGGAAGAGTTATCCGATGAAGACCGGAACAACTAATTATACCGGAGCGGTTGCATTAGGCGCTTTAGGCATATTGACCGGTGCTCTGACTGGGGTAGCTACAATGCCGACCGGAGGAAATGCGGTTGTAGAGTTGGTTTCAAACGTTTTGAGAGAAGACTCCCTATTGTATTTTGCCAATCAGACGCAGTTGCTTTGTTTGGATGAACAATTGAAAATGAAATGGGGATATCCTCTGCCCGAGGAACTAACCTCAAATTCGGAGTTGTTTACCTATGATGACCGACTGTATATGATTAATTATGGTTGTGGTTACCGCGGAAATTTTCGGGATTGCTCTTCTGCATACGAAAAGATGATGATGGCAGTCAATATCGGAAGACCTTTCATTGCCTGTTTTGACAAGAATACCGGTAAAAATATCTATCTGAATCAACTGACGAAAAAGAAAGACAAGATTGAGGATGCCTGTATAAAAGAAGACCGGAATACATTATATCTATTATTTGACGACGGCATGTCTTTCTGCCAATTGGCCGATAGTGCGGAGATCGAGGTCTCTCCCTGGGATGAAAAGGCCAATGGTAAGTTACAAGGTTTTTTGCGCAACTTCTTTTATACGATAAATCCGGACAGTGTTTCTTTCCGTAAGATTATGCCGTCTGATTCATCCTCTTGTTTCGTATATAATGACAAGTATGATGTTTTTGAAGTTGATGAACAGATGAATATTATTCACACCTATTCACCTGGTGAGTTGTTTTTTACGGATCTGACAGGGGATGGATATTCTATCATCAGTCAGAATAAGACCCAATATCTGATTGATTTTAACGGTAAGAAACTGGCGGTATTACATCTTCCCTTTGATTTGTATTTGATAAAGGGTAAAGTGTATACGCTAAGTGAAGACAGGGATAAGATTCTGGAAATAAATTTGAAAGAACTTTTTCCGGAGCGATTTATTGACAACCCTGTAATATAATAAGCAAAAATATTTGTTTATTCATTTTAGTATTTATCTTTGGTCTGTGTTTAATGAGTAAAGACAGACATTGTAGGAGTGGAATAGTTTTAATTTATTGAGATAATATTTTGTGTTTAATATCTAAAACAATTTGTAGTTATGAAAAAGAGCTTATTACTATTACTTCTATTTGTTGCATTTCAGGTGAGTGCACAAGAATTCCATTTTATTCCGAAAATAGGTTTGAATTTTGCCAATATGACAAACTCTGATGGTAGTATGAAACCAGGTTTGAATATCGGGGTGGCAGGTGAAGTGATGATGACTGATCATTTTGCGATCGAACCGGGGATTTTCTATTCGATGCAGGGAACGAAAGGCAAAGATAGTGGTGTGACCATGAAAATAAAGAATGATTATCTGAATATTCCTGTTCTGTTTAAAGGATATGTATATGAGGGCTTCAATTTATTTGCCGGACCACAGTTGGGCTTTAAGGTGTCTTCAAAAATAAAAGCATCTCAATCGGGTACATCTGTTTCGACAAGTGAAGGCAGCGATTTATTTAAAACTGTCGATTTTGCTATTGTTATCGGTGCCGGTTACCAGTCGCCTATGGGATTCCTTGTTTCCCTGAATTATAATATAGGTTTGGCTAATACGATCAATAAAGATAAGATGTCTTCTCTTATAGGAGCAACAGTTGATGAAAAATCTCGTAATGGGGTACTTCAGTTCAATGTAGGCTGGCGCTTCTGATAGATTTAAAGCCGGATTATGCAAACTTTAAAACGAAATTTGGATAATTCGGCTCTGAAAGAATAATTATTTTTGTGGTATAAATTTTATTACCATGAAACAGATTTTTGTAACTTTCCTACTTTTATCCTTGTCTTACTCTTTGTGGGACCGAAAATCTTTTCACACGATGGAAAAGCGTATTATATGCCCTGGGAGTCTACTATCTGTATCAGCGAACGCTGGTTTTATAATACGACCGACCAAAAGTATAAACCGGTAGATGAACTTGCCCGGTTATACCGTCAGTGTACGAAGAATGATAATATCCTTATCCTGAACTGTCCACCAGCTCGTGATGGAAAGATCCGGGAGAAAGATATTCAGGTACTGAATGAGTTGCGTAAGCAACTTCAGTGATTATACATATCTTTATTATAAAAATCTAATATTTTAATCTGGGCATTATATGCTGTTTGTGCTGGACTGTCAGGGTTGAGCTCGATAGCTGACAGATAGTTGTTTAGTGCCTGGCGTATATCCCCCATTTTGCGATATACATTTCCTCGCAGGTAAAACGCTTCATCGTCTGAAGCGTTTTTTTTAATGTATTCATCCAACAAACGCAATGCTTCGTCTGTTTTATTATCGTTGATAAGTTGTCTGATTGTTTCCATATTGAAATAATGTGATATTTTACGGACAAAGATAATTCTGAAGAGGTTACATACATAATAATCACGGTTTAAAAAACTGTTTTTTTGTTACTGATGTACGGTTACGTTAATTATTTATGTATGTTTGCACTCGATTTCTAAAAAGTGAAAAGTGATTATGCAAAAGAATCTGGTAATAGTGGAGTCACCCGCCAAGGCAAAAACCATCGAAAAGTTCCTCGGGAAAGATTTTAAGGTTATGTCGAGTTACGGGCACATCCGCGATTTGAAGACAAAAGATTTTAGTATTGATGTCGAGCACGATTATGCTCCGCAGTACGTGATTCCGGCTGATAAGAAGAAGCTGGTATCCGAATTGAAATCCGAAGCTAAGACAGCCGAACAGGTATGGCTCGCATCCGATGAGGACCGCGAAGGAGAAGCTATATCCTGGCATCTGTATGAAGTTTTGGGATTGAAGCCGGAAAATACGAAACGTATTGTTTTCCATGAAATTACCAAGAATGCAATTTTGCATGCTATCGAAACACCGCGTGATATCAATATCAACCTGGTGAATGCGCAGCAGGCTCGCCGTGTATTGGATCGTATTGTGGGTTTCGAGCTTTCTCCTATCCTGTGGAGAAAGGTAAAACCTGCTTTGTCTGCCGGACGTGTGCAGTCGGTAGCTGTCCGTCTTATTGTTGAACGCGAACGTGAGATCAACGATTTCGTTTCGGAGGCAGCTTATCGTGTCATTGCTAATTTCACTCTTCCCGATGGAACGACTATCCTGAAAGCGGAATTAAATAAACGTCTGAAGGATAAGAAGGAAGTTATGAAATTCCTGGAATCCTGCAAGACTGCTTCTTTCACTATCGATGAGATCACAAAAAAACCGGTAAAAAAATCGCCAGCACCTCCTTTTACAACATCTACCCTGCAGCAGGAAGCGGCTCGTAAATTGGGGTATTCCGTATCGCAGACCATGATGATCGCTCAGCGTCTGTATGAGTCCGGGTTGATTACCTATATGCGTACCGACTCGGTGAACCTGAGTGATCTGGCATTGGGAACAGCTAAGGAAGCTATTCTGGAAACTTACGGAGAAAAGTATCATAAGTTCCGCCAGTACCATACAAAAAGTAAAGGTGCACAGGAAGCGCACGAGGCTATCCGTCCTACTTATATAAGTAATGTAGAGATCAGTGGCTCTGCGCAGGAAAAGAAATTATATGAATTGATTCGTAAACGGACGATCGCTTCCCAGATGGCAGATGCTGAGCTGGAACGTACAACGATCTCTGTTTGTATCGATGATAAGAAAGAAAAATTTGTGGCTGTAGGTGAAGTGATCACCTTTGATGGTTTCCTTCAGGTGTATCGCGAAAGCTACGATGATGATAATGAAAAAGAACAGGATAAGGAGAATGGTTTATTACCTCCTGTTAAATTGCATGAAGTTTTGACTTTGAATGATATCGTGGCAACGGAACGTTTTACACAACGTCCACCGCGTTATACGGAAGCCAGCCTTGTTCGTCGTTTGGAAGAACTGGGTATCGGACGTCCTTCTACTTATGCTCCGACGATTCAAACGATCCAGAATCGTGAGTATGTAGTAAAAGGGGATAAAGAAGGGACCGAACGTGCTTATAGTGTTATCTCGTTGGCTAAAGGCAAGATCAAAGAGGCTGATAAGAAGGAGATAGTGGGGGCAGACCGTAATAAGTTAATGCCTACGGATATCGGAGCGGTAGTTAATGACTTCCTGATGGAATATTTCCCTTCTGTTTTGGATTATAACTTTACGGCTAGTGTCGAGAAGGAGTTTGATGCCGTGGCAGATGGCGAAATGGTCTGGACAAATGCGATAGATAAGTTCTATAAAATGTTTCATCCGATCGTGGAAGAAACAGCTGCTATAAAAACGGCCCATAAGGTGGGAGAACGTGAGTTGGGTATCGATCCGAAAAGTGGAAATCCTGTCTTTGTGAAGATCGGCCGTTATGGTCCGGTTGTACAGATCGGTCAGGCACATACAGAGGATAAAGAAGCTCCGAAGCCTCAGTTTGCCACTTTGATGAAAGGTCAGTCAATCGAAACGATCACGTTGGAAGAAGCGTTGAAGCTATTCGACCTACCTCGTACGATCGGCGAATATGAAGGAAAAGAAATGGTTGCAGCAGTAGGACGTTTCGGACCTTTTATCCGTCATGACGGGAAATTTATCTCTATCCCGAAAGATCTGAATCCTCTTTCTATTACAGTAGAAGAGGCTATCGAATTGATCGATGAGAAACGTAAGAAAGACGAACAACGTTATCTGAAGAAGTTCGATGAAGATCCTGATCTGGAAATATTGAACGGTCGTTATGGCCCTTATATAACTTATAAGAAGGCAAATTACCGTATTCCGAAGACGGTTACTAATCCTGAAAAGCTGACGTTGGAAGATTGCATGAAGATCATTGCCGAGGCGGCAGAAAAACCTGCGACAACGAAAAAACGGACTACAAAGAAAAAGGCCTGATCGGTAGAGATCAGAAAGACATAAGAAAAAAGGATCCTGTTGAGTTAATCAGCAGGATCCTTTTTTATGAGTGATATTTCTGTTCTTACATTCTTTCCGGAACTTCGATACCCAGTAACGACATACCGGATTTTACTATTTTAGCGACGTTGGCAGATAATACCAGACGGAATTGTTTGATCTCGGCATTCTCTTCGCGAAGGATGGAGAAGTCGTGGTAGAATTGGTTATACTCTTTTACCAGGTCGTAGATATAGTTAGCAATGTATGCCGGGCTGTATTCTTTGCCGGCTTCTTTTACTGTTACTGCATAGTCTGCGATCATTTGGATCAACCCTTCTTCTTTTTCTGATATAGGCGTATTTGCCGGTAATTGTTCCGGTAAGACAATGCCTTGTTCGGCCGCTTTACGCAAAACAGAACAGATACGGGCATAGGTATACTGGATGAATGGGCCGGTGTTACCGTTAAAGTCGATCGATTCCTTCGGATTGAAGGTCATATTTTTACGCGGATCGACTTTCAGGATGAAGTATTTCAGGGAACCTAAACCGACAACGCGGGAAATATTGGCGGCTTCTTCCGGAGTCATTTCGTCTAATTTGCCTAATTCCTGTGATATTTCGTGGGCAGTGCTGATCATTTCTTCCATCAGGTCGTCGGCATCGACAACAGTACCTTCACGACTCTTCATCTTTCCTTCCGGCAGTTCTACCATACCGTAAGAGAAGTGTACCAGACCTTTCCCGAATTCGAAGCCCAGTTTATCGAGCAGGATAGAAAGTACCTGAAAATGGTAATTTTGTTCATTTCCAACCACGTAGATCATTTTGTTGATCGGGTAATCGTCAAAACGCAGTTTGGCAGTACCGATGTCCTGTGTCATATAAACGGAAGTACCATCGGCACGGAGCAATAGTTTCTCATCGAGTCCGTCTTTGGTCAGGTCGGCCCATACAGAACCGTCTTCGCGGCGATAGAAGATCCCTTTTTCAAGTCCTTCCATTACTTTACCTTTTCCTTCCAGATAGGTTTGAGATTCGTAATAGATCTTGTCGAAGTCTACGCCCATCATCTTGTAGGTTTCATCGAAACCGGCATATACCCAGTTGTTCATCTTTTCCCACAAAGCACGAACTTCTGTATCTCCGGCTTCCCATTTGCGAAGCATTTCGCGGGCTTCGGCCATGAGTGAAGACTGGGCTTCTGCTTCTTCTTTTGTCAGACCTTTAGCTTCCAACTCTTTTAATTCCTGTTTGTAGTGTTTGTCGAACAGTACATAGAAATCGCCGATCAGGTGATCCCCTTTTTTGCCGGATGATTCGGGTGTAACGCCGTTACCCCATTTCTGCCAGGCAAGCATCGATTTACAAATATGGATACCGCGGTCGTTTACGATATTGGTTTTAACCACTTTGTTTCCGTTGGCCTTCATGATTTCAGACAAACTGTAACCAAGCAGGTTGTTACGTACGTGTCCTAAATGCAAAGGTTTGTTTGTATTGGGGGAAGAATATTCGATCATCACCAGAGGGGATTGATCTGTGACAGGAATGATCCCGTAGGATGGTTGTACGTTGACCGTATTCAACAGATCAATCCAGTAAGGACCGGCAACTGTCAGGTTCAGGAAACCTTTGATCACATTGAATTCAGATACGGCCGGTTCATTTTTCTGCAGGTATTCGCCGATTTCCTGTGCAGTCTGTTCCGGTGATTTCTTCGATGCGCGAAGGAAAGGGAACACAACCAGGGTAAGATGTCCTTTAAACTCTTTCTTTGTCTTTTGCAACTGTATCTGACCGGCTGCAACATCTGCTCCGTACAGTTCTTTTATGCCGGCAATGATTGCACCGGTGATCTGCTGTTCAATAACCATATTCTTACTTCTTATATATCGGATTTTATTTTGTGTGCAAAGGTACATGATTATTTTCTAAAAACCTTCGTATAGCTGTTTTGAATTAACAGTTAGCATGGGCTTTACTATATTCTTTGTTTGCTGGGGTTTATTTGTGTTTTTGCAGACGGGATTTTGTTTTGTGTTCGGATAGTATGTGTAAAAAAGGTAAGCAAGCGGGGAGTTTCGAAAAACGAAAAAGACAACAGGGTTTGTTGTGAAATAGGTAGCACGCCGTGTCGTGTGCGTATGATATCAGAAACAGTCATGGCGCAATGATTTATTTGACATTATCGATCTTTGTGATATTATAAAAAGAGTGTTTTTGGGATAAATTATAGACTTTAAGTTACACCAAATTGGGCTTGGGGTGTAAGTAATGGAATATAACTTTAGATTCGGTTGATTTCGTAGAGTAAGAGCCTGACGACACTGGGATTATAACATAACTTCATTTGGGATAACAAAAGGTTATGAAAACTGTAGGAATAGTATTTTATGAATTTTATAATTGAGAATTGGATGGTTAATATTTTAATAGTAACGACTGGGCTTAATACGTCAGACATGAAGATGCGAAGTTTTAATATTGGCTCATTAATTGGGATTGCATGAGGACCGTTTTTTTACTTTTCATTTTCCTGGTATTTACGGTGACAAGTGCTTTCAGCCAAAAAGTGGCTGTAAAGTCTAACTTGCTCTATGATTTGACTACCACCATGAACCTGGGAGTTGAATTGGGCTTGAGTAAAAAATGGACGTTGGACGTTTCCGCGAACTATAATCCTTGGAAATTTGGAGATGATAGCGATGCTATGCGTCTGCGTCATTGGCTGGTACAACCTGAATTACGGTATTGGACTTGTGAGAAATTCGTGGGACATTTTCTGGGAATTCATGGACACTACGGAGATTACAATGTAGGTGGAATAAAATTCCTGAGTGACAATATGGAAAAGAGCCGTTATCAGGGAACTCTTTACGGAGCCGGGCTTTCGTATGGTTATCAGTGGTTGTTGAGTAACCGTTGGAGCATGGAAGCGGTGGTAGGGGTCGGTTGGGCCCATCTGAACCAGGATAAATATCCATGTACAGCATGTGGCGACAAAATTCAAAAAGACAGAGATTATTTCGGTGTGACGAAACTTGCACTTTCGGTTGTTTACTTTTTTAAATAACTTTTCATTTACTCAGTATAAGAGAAATTTCGGGTACAGCAGATGCTAAACTTCTTTATTATCATAGTTATAATTAAAATTTATCTAACAATCATAATTAAAATTTATTCAAAATGAGAATCAAATCTATTTTTGCCATATTACTGGCTATAGCCACAATGGCAAGTTGTTCAGACAACAATGAGGGAGGAGGGTCTACTCCAGACACTGGCTCCTCCGGGACGGCTTATATGTCGTTAAATGTAACGTATCCTACTTCATCGACAAAAGCGACTGGTTCGACAGAAGAAGGTCCGGTGAAAGATGAGGCCGCTATTAAAGATTTTTATGTGTTGACATTCAATGCTGGTAAAGAGTTGATCAAGCATTCTAATGTGTCTACGTATTATACCCCCATTGGCACATCGCTGGTAAATCTGCTTAAAGTAAATCCGGATACTAAATACTTGCTTGTTATTGCTAATCCGGGGGCAGCAATGCAGGAAAGATTGACTGAAATAAGTGACGCAGCTATAGGTGGGACAACTCAGACATATACTATGCTTAATGCTGTTCTTACTGCAGAATTAGCAGCTGGTAATACTCCTGATGTTCTTGTCAACGAGATTATGGGAGAGCTTGATGAGGAAGGTATAGGTAAATATTTCACAATGATTAATGTCGGTACTTATGATGATGTTAATAGTGAATGGCCGGAAGATGGCTTACTTGATGTGAGTGAAAATGTAATAACGGTTGATCCTAATGGGACGTATAAAACCGATGAAGCAGCTCAAAATGCAGCTAAGGGTAAAAAGGCAACTCTGAAAATCGAACGTCTGGCTGCAAAATTAAAGGTGGATGCTTCAACTGCTAAGGCTGTTACAGACGTTTATCCGAATGCAAAATTTGAGTTTGGGGCTTGGATACTTGATTATCGTAATAGTGTCTTCTTCCCTTATGCAAAGAAAACAGCGTTAAATACGCATAATACATCTGGAGGTTTTTATGATAATAACTTTTATACTGAAGATCCAAATTATATATTGGATATGTCTGGTTTAAAGCATCAGGAAGGTATCATTTTAAATAAAGCTGCTAATACGGATGCTGTTCCTGCTGATGCCCTTTGGAAAGCAACTGGAGGTGTAGATTATTGTATTGAAAATACAATGGCTAAAGACGCTCAAAAGTTTGGAGCAGCAACACGTTTGGTTATTAGAGGAACATATACTCCAGATAGTGACGCAATTCCGGAAGGAACTGATTGGTTCTTTTGGAATACTACAGCTTATTCTATTACTTCACTGAAAGAGTATTATAATGGACTAAAAGCAGCTGGTAATCCAACTACAATAGAACAGTTGTTTATTGCCGCAACAGATAAATTCCTGGCAGAAGTCCAAAAGAAAAATGCAGAAATAGTTGATATTGACGCTCTTACTGCAGAAAGACTGGCTGTTATCGAAAATGGCGGTGAGATTTCTAAAATAGATAATTGTCTTCGTTGGTATCAGAAGGGGCTTAATTATTATTACTACGAAATTCGTCATGATAATTCAGATCTTGGACAGATGGAATTTGGTAAATATGGTGTGGTACGTAATAACTGGTATGACCTCAATCTGAAAAATGTTAATGGCAAAGGTACCCCATGGTATCCGGGCGGTGGTCCTGAAGAACCAGATCCAGGAGAAGATATCGATCAGGAAAGTGCTTATCTGTATTTCGAAATAGAAGTAGGTCCATGGGTTTATTGGACTACAGATTTCGATATCTAATAAAACTCTCAAATAAAGTAACCAGGTAGGGGATTACCTGCCTGGTTCTTTCCGTTTTTTAAGTAGTCAGCCTTCGGGTTGTCATAGCTAAAAGAATAAACAAAAAAATATGTTCGGAAATATCAAACAGTTGTTCTTGCTTATCATATTCCTTGTACCGGCTTCGTGTACCTCGATCTTTGAGGATATGCCCCGTTGCGAGCTGTGGTTGAAATTCGTATTCGATCATAATATGGAATATGCGGACTCGTTTAGTCCACAGGTGAAATCGGTAGACGTATTCGTGTTCGACAGCAATGATAAACTATTATTCACCAAACGTACCGAAGCTGCCGGGTTAGTCAATGGTAACAGAATGCCGTTGGCAGACGATCTTGCATATGGGAAATACAAGGTGCTTACTCTCGGAGGGTTGTCCGATAATTTTCGTGTTTCCGATTATCTCGGACAAGATGTGGTTCCGGGAGTTACAACACTTCAACAATTTATGTTCGCCCTGGAACGCAGGTCGGACGAGGTGAACTTCGAATTCCCTCATCTTTACTTAGGCGAAGCCCTGGAAATAGACTATTCCCCGGAAAACGCCGACCATAAAGTGTATCAGGTGAACCTGATGCGCATTACCAATCGGTTTAATATCATGCTGGTTAGTTTGAACGGAGCGGCTCCAGCTACTGAAATTCCTCCGTATACCTTTGAAATTGTTACACCGGAAAGCGGCACCTATTCATGGGAGAACGAACCGTTGGATGTAACTCATCCGGTAACTTATTCACCTTACTATCTCAACAGAGGAGAGACTAGTGACATTCTTGTATCTGCCCACCTGAATACCCTTCGGTTATTGAATAGGGAAGGACTCGATTATAAGATTATTGTACGCGATACGAAAACACTTAACGAAGTATGGAGCTATAATTTACTGACTCTATTGTTGTATACCAAGCCTATCAACAGGCATGACGGTACAGCCTTGCCTTTCCAAGAATATCTGGACCGTGAAGGGGAGTGGAACCTTATTTTCTGCGTGACTGAAAAAGATCCTGGAAGCGGAAATGCTTTTCTGTCGATCGGTCTTCAGATTGCCGACTGGATATATTGGCTTCATGATATAGAGATTGAATAATGTGAAATAAAATAAAATGCGATATAGACTATTATATATAGTTTTTTTTGTTCTTGCCATGACTTTGGTCTCGTGTGGCGAAAAAGAGATTATTTCTCCACTAGATACCCGTGCATCTTTATGGGTCTACCTAGATGATGATACGGATAAAGACCGACAGGAATTAATAAAAACTATCCGATTTATCATATTCGACGATGCGTCGTTGGCTACAGTGAAATTGGATAAAAATATTTTTTCAGAAGTTCTGTCGCCGGAAACAGCGACAGATATAAAAGTAAAAGAGGTAGAGGTCACTCCCAACGATGACAAGGTTGTGGTAGTGGTCATCAATGAGCCGGCTGAGCTGACGGGACAACTCGATCTCATTGACGACATGACTACCTTAGAGAATGTAACGTATGATATTGCCTGGATTCTGAACAACAGCGGTCAGGAGATTGTTGCTACTACAGGTATGCCTATGGTTGGAGTAATCCGGGATGTAGCTGTTGCTAACGGCTATACAGAAACCGTGAAGATGGTGGTCGAACGTGCCGTAGCGAGGGTGGATGTCTATCTGGGAGTCCGGAAAGATTCTGAGCATGAAATCGGATATTTTAAACAAACTGCTGACGCGGAGGCCAGTAGCGTTACCTTGTATAACCTTTCCTATAACAGCTATTTTGTGATGGGGAACGTATCCAATGGTACGCGTGGTAACGCCACTGCATCGAAGAATTACGGCAAGGTTATGGGCAGTGTAGCTGATGGTGTTTTAGTCGATCAGACATGGACTGCAACAAAGGATACAACCTGGCAGTATTCTTCTGCTACCGGTGCAAAGAACCAACAGTTACTCTGTTCGTTCTATACAGCTGAACGTATTTTCCGTTCAAACTATACTGACAGGTTGGCTATTAGTATGGCGAACTTTAAAAAAGCGACTTTGTCTGTCGGTATGGATAAAAGACCGATAGAAACAGTCACCCAAAGAACTTCGGAGGATGTAGAAGCTGTGTCTTTTACTGAAATCCGAAGAAATAATGTATATGTAATAACGGCCTATGTAGGGGAAGTCTTTGAGATTGACATACATCAGGTCTCCGTTGAAAACTGGGGTACAAGACAAGACATCGATTTAGATATAAAGCTGTGATCCCTTCGGCGGGCATACGCAAATAATGGATGATGAAATTGGGGATTTATATAAATAAGATAAAATATACAGTGACAGCTGTCATTCTTGCGGCTGCCCTCTCTTCTTGTGAGAAGATGATAGGCGGCGGTATGGATACGGAACAGATAGTCGTGCGTTCGATCGTGACGGAGGGGACCAGTGTAACCAAAGGTACGGCTATTGATTCGGATGCAGACCTGCTGGGACTGAATTTTGGTATTTATGCTTCGAGAATACCCGCATCATCGAGTGAACAGATTTACTTTGAAGATACCAAAGCAAAAGTGAACGGTGACTATACCGCTTCATTGTCACCGATCCGGTACTGGCCTGATGAAGCAACCGATCGACTGAAGTTCTTTTCGTGGTATCCTTGTGATGGTAGCTATACGCCTACTGCGAGTTTCGCAGCTGGACGGTTAAGTTTGAACTATACGGTAAATACCAATGCTGCCAATCATGTGGATGTGCTGACTGCTGTATCAGAACCGTTGGCCTGGAAAAGTCCGGTAAGTATACATTTCTACCATACCCTGACGAAGGTCTCTTTTACCTTCAAGAAGGTGGCCCCGGCTCCGGATGTCGTGACTATAAATAAAATAGAATTTCAGGATATAGGGAAAAGCGGGAAGCTTGTCGTCACAGAAATTCCTGCGGTTTCTTCTTCTGCTAAACCGGCATTTTCCTGGGGTGATGTTACAACAGGTACTGTTACTTCTACGATTACTTCCGGTAATACGGTGACGGGTACTGTTGCTAAGATCGGGGATACGTTTCTCATGCTACCGATAGACAATTTCTCTTCGGCTGCCAAAATCGTTATAACGACCAATTGGGGAACTAACGAATTTAATCTCCGGGAAGTTGTTGCTGCCAGTGCACATACGTGGAAATCGGGAGAATATATAAACTATAATATAACCCTATCCGATAAGATATTCGAGATAACTGCTCAATCTTTACCGTGGGATACGAATCCGGTGGATGTGATCTTTGATAAGCAGTATTATCTGAATGTCGAATATAAATTGATCGAACTGGCAAATAATAGTGCACAAGTCTTTGTAAATGTAGAAACAAACTATAAACTGGATACGGACCCGAATACAGGCTATCCTGCAGGCGTGTTCCTGAGTAGTATTGGCAATCCCGAAGGAAATGATTCATATCTGGAACTCGGTTGGGCTAGGGTTTACAGGCCTAATGCGACAATTTCGTCTGGTGTATACACTTACAAACTTGAGATTAATGTGGATTCTTATAACGGCACAGGCGATAGCCGGGATGTTTTTTTCAATATCAAGGCTGGTAATTTGATACAACAAATGAGAATCAAACAATACCGTGGGGCGACTGACTGGATGACAGTTTCAAGAGTACTTGACGATTCCGGAGTTTCAGGGACGGTGCCTCGCTATAAACTCGTTTTTACTTCGGGATATGCGGGTAATTCGAGTGCAGGAGAGCCTGGCGCGTGGACCTGGAAGGTGACTGATGTATCCGATCCGGACGGTATACTAATGAATAGGGAGACGATGGTGGGTGTGAGCGGAGGTAATGGCGATGCGCTTTATTATTATTACAAAACCAATGCTCCAACCGGTAAAACGGCTACTCTCACCCTGAAGAATACAAACGGTAACAATCCGCCTCTGACGATTGTAGTGCCTGGACTTTACTAGTAGAGAATATTTTTTAAGAAAGGAAACAGAATAATGAAATATATACATTCAACATCCGGATTCAATATCTTATCACTTATATTGCTGGTGATGATCGGCTTTATGGGTTGTTCGGATGAGTATAGTGTCGGACCCCGTCAAACAGGAAATACGGTTAGCTTTACCTTAACGGTTCCTGATGTCAGTATTCCCTCTGTGTCTACACGTACGATGGAGGGAACAAACAACAAGGAAGACGAAGTGAAGACTGTCGATATTCTTGTATTCAATGTTGCGCAAAGTCCAGAGGTTCTTCTGGCGCGGGTGGTGGCGACAAATGTTACACAGGATTTGAGCAAAAATCCTTCTACGGTGACTTTTTCAGCGGAACTACCCCGTACCAGCGGCAAGGCACGTATTGTAATGGTAGCGAATCGATCGCTTTCTTCGATTATCCAGGATGCAGATATAGGGAAGACAAAGGCTGAAATAATGCCGAAACTGACACACTCTTCTACTGTGGCATGGCCGGCTAACGGTTCCAGCTCCTCTGGTTATACCCCGATCCCTATGTATGCAGAGAAAGAAGTGTCGAAAATTTATCCAGAGATGGAGCCTATAACCAACATCAACCTGGTTCGTATGCTCGCCCGTATTGACATTAATAACAAGGCTTCGAATTTTACAGTGGAGAATGTATATCTGGCTAATTATAATACAGTCGGATATATTGCTCCTGCCTGGGATTCGGAAACAGGGTTGTTAAGTGATCCGGTACCGGATGATCCGATGATTCCGGGGAATAGTGATAGAACCGGGTCACCTTATACTTATTCAGTCAATGGAGCGACAAGTTATCTGGGGGAAATTTATACTTATGAAGCTATGGCGGCTGTAGATGCAGCCAGTAATTCGGATGGTAGTCCTAATGATGGTGCGGAAAGCCGTAAGGATGCAGTTTGCCTGATTGTAAAAGGAAAAATGGAGGGTGATAATACATCTTATTATTACCGGGTAGATTTCCTGAAATCCGAGACTGCCAACTATATGCCGTTAAAGCGAAATTACAAATATACAATCAATATTGAAAAAGCTTTCGGTGTTGGTTATCTGACTAGAGATGAGGCTATAGAGTCGTATCGAACGATGACCAATCTGGATGTGCGGTTAATTGCTTATGATCGTGACAAGATATCGGACATTGTTTATAACGGACAGTATATGCTCGGGGTAAGCCAGTCGGAAGTAAATGTGTGGCAATATGAAGATGCAGCTTATAAAATAGATGTATTTACCGATAGTCCGGGAGGATGGAAAGCTACTATAACTGAGGGAAAGGGGTGGTTGAATTTTACAAATGGAACGGCTGAAGCATCCGGAGATGCAAATAAAGATGATGAAATGCTTTTGAATATTCCCTATTATTGGGGAGATCTCGGAGTAACAAGCCGTACTGCTACAATAACACTGACAGCCGGACGTTTGACACGTACGATACCTATTAAACAATATATTGAGAAACGGGAGCTAATCAAGTTTGTGGACGTTTACGGAAACGAACTGCCTAATGGTTTGTTTTTCCCAATGAATAATGATAATGGAGATCTTGTGGCGCAGACAATGTACGTTATGTGGACCTCTGCCGGAGTAAAGGTTAGTCGGGACCGTACCGCAACAGGCTCTACCGCTGCAATACAGTATGCATCCATTGCTCCAGCAATAGAAGCTCCCCCCGCTACAGGTACTGTAACGGAAGGAGCCTTGTATTCGTTACAAAATGGAGTGCAGGCAATCACTCTCTTACCACGGGCCGGTACGGATTCATGGCGCCAGGAACATTTAAAGTTTAGATTGTATGATGCTGCAGGCAACGTATTTGGGGGGCAGGTGATATGTCCGATTAATCAGGGGAATTTGCTGTTTCACATATATAACTATCCGGTAGGAAGTACATCGAATAGTTATAGATTACCTTTAGGGTTGGATAATTATTTACCGTTAAGAGTCAATGTCAATTGGATAATAACAAATGTAGAAATAATAAGTGATAGTCCTGACAATGAAATATTTTCAGGTGGTGATATATATCAAGGTCAGGATAACACTGGGTATTTGGCAAGATTTGAGTCCAGTAAAGATCTTATTTCGACTACCGATACTTTCTTTGTACGAGTTAGAACCGGTCAATGGAAAGCAGGAAAAAGTGGTACAATCAGAGTTACATTTGAGAACTCGATGCATACAAAGCCAACACCCAGCTCCGATGTATATTATCCGTTTTATCGAACAATAGATTTGCAGGTATTTTCAGAAACGAATTCATATACCAGTGAAACGGGAGCTAATCCTCTTTTTCATGTGAATCCTTTACGTATTCTAAATGAAAAAGGAGAACCTAAATATATGCCTTTTAGTGAAGCAAAGACATTATGCGAAGGGATAGGAGCAGGATGGAGAATACCAACTTTGGGGGAAATGGCTACATCGATAATTTTTAGAGAAGCACTAGGGGGAGTGATTGATAATTCCAATAAACAAACCAATATGGAAGGTTGGCATTCCGGATCTAATTATTGGACGACAACAAAGAAGGGCTCTGAGTATATAATGATACCATTTGTTTTCCCGGATAATTATCCAGATGGGGCGGCGGCATCAGATTATAACGTTACAAGGTGCGTGTATACAGACCCTTCTTCTGGAACCAAATACCCAAATATCAAAGAATATAGTAGTAGCGGAAATGTTGGTGTTTTAGTTACTTCCAGGGAGGGTAGTTTGGGCGTAAATTCATCGGCTCTCTCTACTGTTGCTACAGATAATAAAGTTGCACCGAAGTTTTTAGTGTCTAATACAAATACCTACAATGGTGATTCCGAAACTGCTAATTGGACTACGGCGAGTGCTGCATGTGCAAATAGAACAGACGGTGGTGGTGGTTGGAGATTGCCTACTCTTTCTGAAGCGTATCTGATCTTTGCTTTAAACGGTTCTACAGCCGATGCAAACTTAGTTGAGGGTTCAAATAATGGAGCAACATCTCTTGTATGGCCCGATAGTTTCACTAAAATAAATCTGGATACCTGGACAGCAACGACCAATGGTAGTAATGCTTATCGAATAGTGCCGTCAAACTATGGCTTTTGGTCAGGTCGGGCAGGTAAAGACGATAGTGGTTATTTCTGGGTTCATACTCGCTGTGTGAAAACGATTCAGTGATAGGCGGTTTTTTGTTCTGAAAAATGAAACATTCGTAAGGATTGTTGTTTACAAGGTGGCGCGCCGAGGTTGGCGAGTGTGATATCAGAACCAAAAAAGCAAGGATAATAGACTGAAAAGCAGCATCTTTGTATAAAATAAATGACGGGAAATATGATTCCCCGTCATCATTAATTCGAAATAAGATACTCACCTGTAAATCAGGTAAGTTTAATATTAATACTAGTGTGGGTTCCAGGGGGCAGT
>OGZX01001483.1_pt1 | contig 23097 bp, 13 predicted proteins | sample 1576881 | NCBI WGS metagenome assembly OGZX01 (sample SAMEA3541542, study PRJEB24748) | human gut metagenome | biome: human gut; feature: human-associated habitat; material: faeces | place: China | collected 2012
TCAACCTTATCAATAGCATAGTATAAATCGGGATTGTTTTTCACCTTCATACTTTCCTCTATCCTGAAATTATACTTTTCATTTACCAGAAAGTGAGCATTCTTTATTCCTTCATTCAGTCTATTGTCTTTCAAAAGCTGGTTATAGAAAAAAGATTCGCGCACTGCCTGTAGGTTAACCTCCATCGGACGGATGGGGTACATCAGATTCGAATTGTACATATATACGGTAGAGGGTTTTTTCGGAAACGATTCGCCTACCGGATACAGCATATTCATCAAACGGGCATCGGTCAGATATTTAATATAATTCATCACAGTTGCCCGTGAAGTTTCTATGTCTTTACTTAACTGGCTGACGTTTGGCGTACATGGCGCACTGATCGCCAGCAAATATAATAATTTTCGGAGCTTCGGCAGATAACTTTGCTCGATTTGTTTAATATAAAGGACATCTACCTCCAGCATCATGTTCATTGTCTTCAGCAGATTTTCCGAAAAATTACGTTTCTCCAGGAAAAAAGGATAAAAACCATGATGCAGGTAATCCTGAAAATAAGCCATCGGTTTAGCTACCGAGCAAATATTACGGGCAATCTCCTGATGTTTTTCGATCACTTCCTCAAATGTATACGCCGGAAAATTGTTTCCCGACATCAGATTCAGGAACTCACGGAAAGAAAAACCACGTAAATTATATGAAACAACCTTACCTGAGAGGTCCGGATTCTCTTCTTTCAATCGCATAACCGACGAACCAGAGAAAATAATCTTCAGATCTTCAAAATTATCATAACAGTAACGTAACTCTTTCGACCATCCGGAATATTTAAAAACCTGGTCGATCAACAATACTTTCCCTCCTTTCGCCCTGAACTCAGAAGCAAAATCGACTAAAGTACGTTCCGTAAAATAAAAATGATTCAGATTTATGTATAGGCACTCCTTATTATCAGCACCAAAATGTTCGCGAGCATAATCCAGTAAAAAAGTAGTCTTACCCACTCCACGAGAGCCTTTAATACCGATCAACCGGTCATTCCAGTTAATCTCATCCATCAGCCCCCGGCGTACCGGTGCATGCAAATGTTCTACAAGGTATTTATGTGTTTTAAAGAATGCTTCCACCTTACTGTCTTACTATATAGGCCACAAAGATAGAAATTATCCTCTACTTTGCAATACCGAGATAGCAATTTTATTTTCAGTTGGCAATCCAAAGTTAACAATGCGTATTGACGTTTGAGAATTCGGAGTTTGCAGTTAATGGTATTTTTTAGAAATAACCACTAACTGTCAAACCCTTATCTTATTTATTCAATAATCGTTACCCATCCGTATGTATCAGGTTCATCACCATACTGGATACCACGCAGTTTATGATACAATTTTTCACAAACAGGTCCCGGCTTGCCATCTTTAGCAATTACATAAGACTTGTCAATGTCCAGATCGTCGATTTGTGAGATCGGAGCGATAACGGCTGCTGTTCCGCACTCTGCTGCTTCATCAAATGTTGCGAGTTCTTCCACTGGAACCGGACGACGTTCAACGGTCAGTCCCATATCTGCAGCTAATTGCTGCAAACTCTTGTTGGTAATTGAAGGCAGGATAGAATGAGACTGCGGAGTGATATAGCTATTACCACGGATACCGAAGAAGTTGGCCGGACCACATTCGTCCAGGTATTTCTTTTCTTTCGGATCCAGATAAAGAACGGCTGCATATCCTTTTTCCTTTGCTTTTTCACCGGCAACAAGGCTGGCGGCATAGTTACCACCGACTTTTATCGTACCTGTTCCCTGAGGAGCTGCACGGTCATATTCACGCATGATACAAACCTTTGAAGGTTGGAAACCACCTTTAAAATACGGACCTACCGGAGTTACAAAAATCATAAACATATATTCAGGAGCCGGTTTTACACCAACCTGTGCACCCAAACCAATCATCAACGGACGGATATATAATGCTGCTCCACTCTCGTAAGGAGGAACAAAGCGTTCATTCAATTTCACTACTTTGCGAACAGCTTCCTCAAACATTTCCACAGGAAGTTCAGCCATCTTGATACCCCGGCTGGAAGCCTGCATACGTTTGCCGTTTTCATCCATACGGAACACACGGATCTTACCGTCTTTACCTCTGAAAGCTTTCAGACCTTCAAACGATTCTTGCCCGTAATGCAGACAAGTCGCTGCCATATGAATATTGATGATCTCAGAAGAACTAACTTCTAATTCTCCCCATTTACCATCACGATAGTAACACCGTACATTGTAGTCTGTCTTCATATAACCAAATGCAAGATCAGACCAATTAATATTTTCCATATAATGTCGTAATTAGATTATGATCGCAAAAGTAAGCTATTTCAGATGATAATTGTTACTTTTGCAGCAAAAATAATTAAAATATGAAAGTCATTGATTTGATAAACGGCAGTAAAACGACTGCTTTCTCATTCGAAATACTTCCTCCTATAAAAGGGAACAGCATACAAAAAGTGTACAATGTGATTGATAAACTAAAAGAATTCGATCCTAAGTACATTAATATAACCTCCCATCACAGCGAATACATTTATAAAACGCTTCCCGACGGAAGTTTTCAGAAAGTGAATATCCGCAAGCGTCCGGGATCGGTGGCTATTGCTTCTGCCATTCAGAATAAATATGGCATTCCGGCCGTCCCGCATATCATCTGTAAAGGTTTTACGAAAGACGAAACCGAATATGCACTGATTGACCTTAACTTTTTAGGTGTTTACGACCTGCTTTTACTCCGCGGGGATGTAAAAACGTTAGAGGCAGGGCAGAACACCGATCAGTATCATGAACATGCAACCGGTTTACAGGAACAGGTAAACAACTTCAACAAAGGCATCGCAGTAGACGGTTCTACATTTGAAGCCAATGAAACCCCGTTTTCCTACGGTATGGCCTGTTATCCGGAAAAGCATGAAGAGGCTCCCAATATGGATTCTGATATTTTCTACCTGAAGGAGAAAGTAAAAAACGGAGCTGATTACCTGGTAACCCAAATGTTTTTCGACAACGAAAAATATTATTCATTTGTGGATCGTTGCCGTGCAGAAGGAATCACTGTTCCGATCATTCCGGGAATCAAGCCCGTCGTATTCAAGAATCAATTAACGGTATTACCTAAAATATTCCGTTCCGATATACCGGAGCCGTTTGCCACCGAACTTCGTAAATGTAATAACGACGACGAAGTAAAAGCCGTTGGTGTAGAATGGTGTATCCAGCAATGTAAAGACCTGATCGCTCACGGAGTCCCCAGCCTGCATTTTTATACAATGATGGCAACGGATAGCGTCTATAAAGTTGCGAAAGAAGTATATTAAAAAAGAGAATCTCCTCCAAGACGGAGAACAACAATAAAAAGCCAGATAAACAAAATTATCTGGCTTTTTTATTAAAACCTTTTCTTTAAATTATCGATTTTACAAATTCCTGTTCAAATCTTTATCCTCACAATTATAGAAACCATCGATATGAATATTGTTTTGAGGATCAATCTCCACGACTGCAAAACTATTATTATCAGGAAGATTCCCCTCTATCATCCCTTTCATAGTCCAATAATGGATATTATTACGAAAACTATAATGCCCCGCATGATGATGTCCCTGAAATACAGCAAGCACATTTCCGTTTTCCTCCAACAGAGGAACAATATCATCTGCATTGCTGACACAAAGCTCTTTACCGATATCTGAAAAACGATCCAACAGCTGATGAATAAAGATTATTATCGGTTTATTTTTCTCTTTCAACTCCCCTTGCAACCACATAACCTGCTCTTTAGGAATAAAAGCCTTTGTCCAGTCAAAGTTTCCTTTATCATAAGGTGCTCCATCCAGATTATGATTTGCATCCAGAACAATGAATTTCAGACCATTAAAGGTAAACGAATAATATGTTTTCTTATCGGCATCACCATGATTGGACGTATGCTGCAAAAAGTCATCTTTAGAAATACTATCCATGTCATGGTTACCTAAAACATGATAGACCGGTCCCTGAAATGTTTGAAATTCTTTTTCTATTTCATCCAGATAAGTAATTGTTTGCTCCCTCTGAGGAACGTTATCCTGATCTTTAAGATCTCCCAGTTCAATCACGAAATCCAGGTTTGATTGGTTAAAAACCTTTATAGCTTCTTTCAGCTTATCCATCGTTTGAGGGAAATAACGTGTGCCGTAAGGTTCACGCCGCGAATAATGCAGATCGGTAACAATTCCGAACCGAACAGGATGCTGCTGACGATCACATGATATTAAAGAAGGAGAAGCAGCCAACAACAACACTCCCCCACATGCCTTTTGCAAAAATAAACGTCTGTTCATCATATTATTAGTTTCATGGATTTATAAGGTTATATCAAGAATTTGCCAAACACGACAAACTCTTGACACAGACTCACAAAGTTAATAAAAAGTCAATACCTCAAATTATAAAAAACTACCAACCAGGATTTTGTATCAGTTGCGGATTCAATGTTATCTCATTGATCGGAATGCATTCAAGATAATCCCTTTCCGGGTCAAAACCATATCCATTAGGGATCTGACCGATATAAGGATCCAGTAATCCGTTCTCATCTACCTTATAATTAATCTTTATACCTTCCCATTCCGATAAATCCAGAGGATATCCTTTCGGACGCTTTCCTTTAAGCAAACTATGGGCAGCCCATCTCATAATATCATCATACCGGAAACCTTCACAACCTAATTCAACAGTACGCTCTCTTCTTATTTCATATAATTCATCCGAAATTGCATACCCATAATCGGCATAGAATGAACGGGAAGCATCAGTCTGCACTTTAAAGTCTGGCATTCCTACTCTTTTTCGCAACAGGTTGATCGATTTATCATAATCTACCACCTCGCCCAACTCACATTTCGCTTCGGCATAATTCAACAAAGCTTCAGCATAACGAAAAACAATAGATCCTGTAACACAATTGGTATTCCATGACACACCGCTTCCGGCCTGGGGATCTTTCGGATCATTCCCTTTCTTTATCTGAAATCCCGTATTGTTCAAATATTCACCCGACTGATTCAGGAATGGCTTCGTAAAGATACCTTTACCATACCCATTATCCCACATTACCATATCGGGAATCCAGATTGTCTGGGACAAACGCGGATCGCAATCCTCTGCGATCCTGGTCAGAAACTGACCACCTTTTACTGTCTTTCCAACCGATATATAGTCGTATGGTTCTCCGTTCTTTTTCAGATAATGATGAATTTGTTCCATTGTCAGGGAATTTCCAGCTGTCCGGTCGGATACATAAATCTGGAAAGAGTGTCCCATCCCCAGCCCTTTATCATAACGTTTCCAAAGAAGTGCCTCTTTATTAGAAGTCTGGTCCGTCAAAGAAAACATTTTGCAGTAATCTTCCTCCGGTGAATTGGTGGAATATAATCCTGTCGTATATTGAGGGTCCATCAACTCTTCCGCGGCCTCAACAGCCAAACGGAAATATTTATCCGGATCAGCACCGGAAGTTCCAAAAGTAGTACCTTTATGATACTTCTGCCAAGTTCCCTCATATAAAGCAACCCGTGATTTGAAAAGCAATGCCACCTCTTTACTCAATCGGTTCGAACCGCCATCTACCGATTTCAACGGATTCAAATATTCTATTGCTCTGTCCAGATTCCACAGGATCGAGTCGACAACAAGAATACGGGAATCCCTAGCCTTGTACAACTCCTCCGAATCTGTTTCCAGCGCTTTAGAGAACCAGGGAACATCTCCATAGGCACGCACTTTTTCAAAATAAAACCAGGCTTTGAAGAAATGTGCCTCTCCTACAAAATGCTTATAACTGTCGAAAGGATCTTTACACTTCCGATAATTGTCGAAAAACACATTGACACTCCGGATATTCGTCCAGTTCCACTCTTTATCGGAAGTAGAAGTCACAGGAGAGCGGGAACCATTCCATACAGTACTGGGTACACCTGTTATCTGTGTATCCGAACCTCTCGTTCCGTCCCATCCTAATAATCCTAAATAACTACCGACAACTTCAAATGCAGGAAGCGACGGATAAAACTGTAATGTATAATTAGCCAAGTCGCTGGTCGCTTTCCAGTAATCATCATTCCCAATCTGAGTCAACGGCTTTTTTTCCAGATAGTCTTCGCAAGAACTTATCAGTATTGCTAATAACAAGCCGATAGGCAATAATATTATATTTCTTTTCATTGCATCAATATTTTTAAGAGGATTCATTAAAATGAAACATTTAAGCCGAAAGACAGAACGGCCAGTGAAAACATGGATTTACCATTTCCGTATTTACCCAAATTCGCTGTTTCAGGATCAAATCCTATGGGCAAATTCGTCAATGTGAATACATTCTCGGCCGAACAGTAAATCCGGGCTTTCTGTAAACCGACTTTTCTAAGGACCGGTTGAGGTATCGAATAACCCAACTGCAAATTCTTAAGCCTCAAATAAGCTCCGTTTTGTAAATATCTCGTTTGAACCTGCTGATTCTTTTTATACAGGCTCGACTGACTGTATGGTCGGGGATAATAAGCATCCGTATTCACTCCCAACCCGGAATAGGTCGTCCCTTCCGCATCACGGTAATAATCCAGATGATGAGGGAATAAAGTCGTTTGATTCCAGTTATTGAATCCCCAGAACATATTACCGGTCAACCACAGGTCCCTTTTTGCCGTTCCCTGAAAGAAGGCCATTAAATCAAATCCTTTATAATCGGCCGACAATGTAATTCCAAACTGGTACCGTGGAGTATCATTACCTATTATCCGCAAGTCACCATGATCAGAAACTGTATTCTTTCCATTGTTTATCTTGCCATCACCATTCAAATCCCGATACACCACATCGCCGGTACGCCATATCTGAGCATTTATAAAATTCTGAGATTTACTTTGATTAATCTGGTCTGCTTCCTCCTGCGTCTGGATCAGTCCAACTGTTTCATATCCCCAGATTTCCCCAATTGTCTTTCCTTCATAATCGGTTGTCAAAATACCGGTCGGGTTATTATACTTAGTAACTACACTCTTATAATCAAACACCATGGCGGTAACCGAGTAAGAGAAATCATTATTTATCTTATCCCTCCAGGTTAAGGATAAATCCCATCCTCTTGTTCTCAATTCGGAGTTATTCACTTTAGGGATATCGGCTCCCAACACAGCTGGTAAAGCCTGGGCCGGTCCGAGACGGTCAAAAGTCAGACGCTGGTAGTAATCGGCAGTTATCTGCAATCTGTTATTAAAGAATCCCAAGTCAGCACCCACATCTACCGTTTTCGATGATTCCCACGTCAACACCGGATTAATTAAGTTCGGAGCAGTAGTATAAGCCGGACGTTTCCCGTTTAAAATCCATTCCAAATTCATTTTCGTACCTAACAAAGGTAAATCCTGATAAGCATCCACATTTTGATTCCCCAAACTACCCCATGATGTTCTTAACTTCAATGTATTTACATAAGGGGAAATCGGTTCCCAGAATTTCTCATGAGAAATATTCCAACCCAAAGAGAAAGAAGGGAATAAACCCCACCTATGATCTTTTGTAAACTTCGAAGTACCATCGTAACGGGCATTCACTTCCACCAGATACTTACCCATATAATCATAATTCAGACGGGCAAAATATCCCTGAGTAGACCAATGTGTCAAATCGTCCGTCGTTTGCATCTCGCCGGTAGATGTTGAAATAGAAGGGACTTCCGGTGTAATGAGTTCTTTTTTCAGTCCACTCAGATAATCATAAGAGTTTGATTCCTGCTGGAATCCCAGCATAGCAGCAAAATGGTGTTTATCTTTCAGATCAAATTTATAAGATGTATAGACATTCAACGAATTGTAAGAAGTATGTGATTTATACTTATTTACATACGAAGGAACCGTCGTCGGGATAGCAGATAACGATCCGTCTACCAAGTCTTCATAAGCTGTAAGATTGTTGGAGACAAAACTGGTATAAGGGAAATCTATCGAATAATCGGCACTGATCGTCCAGTTCTTCAACGGAGTAATTTCTGTTGCAAAACGTTGTAGTATTCCTCTTGTTATGGTTTTATCCGATCCGGCTTCAATCATAGGTATTCTTGACAAACGGGAATAATAACCGTTAGGAGATTTCAGAAATTGATTCGGTTGAGTACGGAAAATCTGATGGATCATCATATCATAATCACCTTCATCATCGTAGTTCGGATTCTCCCGGGTAGACTGAACGAGACGTGTATTGGACGACATTTTCCACCATTTGGTTAAATTCAGGTCCAATTTGGCATTGAAGTTGATCCGTCGGTAAGTATCTTTTCCAAAATTAAGAATACCTTTCTCATAAGCATGTCCGGCAGAAAGGAAGAAGGCTATATCTTTTCCACCTCCTTTGATAGACACGTTTTCCTGATTACGAACACCGGAACCGAAATGTACATCGATCCAGTCATTATTACCATTTGCCAATAAATAAGTGGCCCATTGATTCGGGTTTGTCGCATCAGGCACCGTCTCAGGTAAAGATGGATTATTAATGTAAGCGATAATCCGGTCTATCGTCTCTTCTGCAAATAAACGAGATTCCCCCTGATTGTCATGGAACTCATTCATAGCCCGTACAAATGTATAAGAATCAACCATGCGTGGTTTACGGATCGGCTTCGTAAAAGCAACATTGGCAGAAAAGTCTACCTGTATCTTTTCCTCGCGCTTTCCAGACTTCGTAGTTATAATGACAACACCATACGGAGCACGTGCTCCATAAATTGCAGAGGCAGCAGCATCCTTTAATACAGAAATATTCTCGATATCATTGGGGTCTATCATATTCAAGTCTCCCACTGTTCCATCGATAAGTACGTAGGGTTCTCCTTGTCCACGAATCTGAAGATTCAGTTTAGCTCCCGGCTCGGAACCGGCGTTCCCACAAGAGAAGTTCATGCCGGAAACGGTTCCTTGCAATACTTGCGAAACATTCGTCGACGGGCGGTTTTTCAATCTATCTCCATCCACCACTTCAATAGCCCCCGTCAGGTTTACCTTTTTCTGTGTTCCATAACCGACAACAACCACCTCTTCCAGTTTTTCATTATCTTCATGCATCACCAATACAATAGATTCCTGGGCCTTCACTTCCACCGGCTGATATCCAATATAGGAAAATCGCAATATGGCAGAAGAGGGAATGTTCTCCATTGTAAAGTTTCCATCAACATCCGTTATGACTCCCTGGTTAGAACCTTTGACTACGACATTCACCCCAATCAAAGGAAAACCGGTATCATCCTTAATATTCCCGGAAACAATCATTCCTTTTTGCTGCTGGGGAACAGAAACATTCTGAACAACAGGAGCCTGGGATACCTCCTCTTTTTTGACAACGATCTGTCGTCCTTTCACGACATAAGTCAATCCTGTCTCTTTAAATACATCTTTCAGAATATCTTTGATCGGTTGATCTTTGATATCTACATTCACTTTATGATTTAAATCTATTTTGGAAGCGTGATAGATAAATACATAATCGCTGTGATTTTCAATAAATGTAAATACATCTTCCAACGTTTTATCCTGCATGTGGATACTTAACCTTTCTTGCTGGGCAGGGATAGGTAAAGCTGATAAATGGTTAACAGAAATAGAAATAAAACATGCGGATAAACAAAAACATTTTAAATAATTAGTCATTTTCAGACCAATCGTCTTCATTTTTTTCATACCTTTGTTTACTAATTCTTTAAGTGAGTTACAATTTTAGAGAATTTTTAGGATCGGGTAATACGGCTAATATTATCCGATCTTTTTTGTTTTCCAACTTGATATAACCATAGGCTGTCTTATTTAGTTAATAATCTATCATTTCAACGATAAATAGAAATCACCCGAACTATCGCATTCCGATTTTACGGAAATCGATTCTTCAATAACATCCAGTACCGATCTGATATCTCCCTGCAAATCAAGTTTACCGGAAATAGGAATATCGGTTACCTCTTCATCATAACGGATATTTACTCCGTAATATCTTGCTACACGATTCAGGACGTCTCCGGTCCGGTCATTCTTCAAATACATCAGGTTATCTTTCCAACATATATATTTAAATACATTCACTTTTTCGGTCGATGTTTTTCCATCTGTAATACAAACTCGCTGATCCGGTGACATCATAACTTTCTCTTTCGCATCTGTCTCCACTTCAACACAACCTTTCACCAATACAACCGATGCAGATTTATCATTTCGATATGCTGTAACATTAAAGACTGTTCCCAACACTTTCACATCAAATTTCCCGGTCTTTACGATGAACGGACGTTGAGGATCGCGTGCCACATCCAGAAAAACTTCGCCTTCGACAGCTATTTCTCTCCTTTTCTTATCAAATACGGCCGGGTATATTACGTGGCTGCCAGCATTTACATACATCTTGGTTCCATCCTCAAATGTGATATTCATCCGTCTTCCTTTAGGGACAATAATATGGTTCAGTTCTTTTTCACTCTTAACAGCATGGACATTTTGTGCCGAATAGACTTGCTGTTTGTTGATGGAAACTTTTCCTTCCGAATCATAGTCAAGGATCGACTCATCCTCCAGTTTCAAATGATTACCGGAAGTAAACAAAGAAATTTCCGTTGTACTGTCAGCAACCATACTGTTATCATGTAAGGCAGCCACCAAAGAGGACTCACCGGGTACCAAATATAAAGTGGAGAAGAGAGCAACTCCAACAATCAATATGGCGGCCACAGAAGACCAGGCAAGACGGAATCTCGTTTTCTTTATTTTTACTTTTTCTTGTTCAGAGGCCAGCAATATTTGTTCAACAGCATTCCACGAGTCGTCAATCTCCTGTGGATTTACCTGTTCGATTTTTTTCATCAGATTAACCGATCGCCTGGCTTTCCTGAAAAAGTAGTTGTCTGATATGTTGTCTTTCCTTTGCACGTTTCTTTTGTATTTACACTATTAAAACGATGAGTCAGGAAGAACGTACTCAACGAAAATCAGAAATTTGCATTTAAAACGGAAAAAATATTGGAGGATAGGTTATTTAGCCAGTTCTACATGGAACCATTTAAAATTTTCGGCCAGGTGGGAAAAGACATCCAAATCTTCTTCTTTACAATCCGTCTGATCCTTATATTCTTTTAGTTTAATGAAAAATAGTTCCTTCAATTTCAGTAAAGAGCGACAGAGCAGATTCTTGCTTGACTGATAATTAATATCCAATATATCGGCTATATCCGAATGACTGGCTCCTAACATATAATATAGGTAAAGAACTTCCTGCTGACGGGAAGATAGTTCAAGAAAGGCCAACCGCATAATTATAAAGTCATCGGAGGCCTCATCTTCAGGCGGAAAAGGAATCAACCCCTTATCGAAAGACAACAGATCATCAATGCAAGGAAGAAACATATCCGAACGGGAGTTTTCGTGTTTCAGGTCATCGTATAACCGATTACGAAAGGCCAACAACAGATAACCTCTAACAGATTGAGTTGTCGACAACTTCTGATAGTTTTGGATTAACTTGACGAAAAAATTCTGGATACAATCCTTTACTAATTCCTTATTGGCACAAAATTTACATCCATAATTATACAATAGCGGATAATATCGCCTGTATAACTCAGCAAAAGCTCTCCGATCTCCTTTCAAACAAGCATCCCATATGTTAGTATCCGATAGCTGAGTCATAATTTAATTAGATGATTACCAAAAACAAATGTAAGGATTTATTTCTAAATCAATATTTCAAAATAATTACAAACTTAATTATTTTTATACACACTACATCGTAATGATTTTATCTTTTTGTCATTTTGATATTTATCCACCCTGACAATTTCATATTTCGGCCAAAGATATATTACGGTCAAATACACAGCATTCTCACGAACCTTTACACTATCAGGAACATACTAAAAACGGATAAAACATAACTATTTAAAAACATTCACTCCTTTTTTACATCTTACCGCACATCACATCATAATAATCCAATCATATAGATAGTTCAAAGCTTTGAGTAATAACAACCGATCCACAATCAAATCATGCTCGAGAACATACCAATTTCCACAAAAAATCATATTTTCTCTTCAAAAAGCCGCCTTATTTACAAATGTTAAGTCAGGACTTTTGAAGATAAAAGACCGGACTTTCAAAAATTTTCCTCCGGAACTATTTTGAAAAACGTCCGAATGAAAAAATTCAAGGCCTCTAAAACGACTAAATAGTTAATTATTACACTGAAACAAACACAGATGCAGCTTTTTTGTATCTTTGCGCGTCATTAAAAAAGACAATACAAACAACTTTTATTACAAACAAACTAGTTTAATAAACAATCTGTCATTATCTATAAGAGAATTCTCCAGAGTATTCTGAGAGATAACTTATAGCTTTTCATACAAAAACAAAAAAAATCTGTTATATGGATAGGGGTTTTTGAAATATCTCTGTCTTAAAGATAAATTTTAAAAGAAGATTGAAATGAAATACATACTATTCATCGCTATGGATTTGGCAGTATATCCTTTTTTACTACTGTTCTATATCGCAAAATGTATCTTTGAGAAAATACAACCGATAACATTAACACATTATAAAGAAGAAAGAAAACAAGCCCTAAACAACCGTTAGAAGTTATTTAGGACTTGTCATAAGTTGTTCTTAAACTATTTAAATTTTACAGATTCAAGCTTTACCGGTCCGATCAACCCTGTTTTCTGCAAGGGAGAATCTGGCAGGTAATCATTTATTCCAGCCCATGTTTCGCGTTGTTCCTTCGGCAAGTTCTTATCGCCGATCATACGATTCACCCAGGTATTGACTACATCGATACGGAGTACATTCTTTCCTTGCTTCAATGCGGAAGAAATATCCACATGATACGGCATCGTCCATGCTCCACCTACATATTCTTCATTTACCCACACTTTGGCCAGTTTATTTACTTCACCAAGATCCAGATAAATCTGTTCGCCATCAGATAATGAACGATCGAAATCAAATGTCGTTGTATAAATCATATTCCCTGAGAAATATTTGATACTATCATTTGATGACTGTGACAAATCCTGAAGTTCTTCCAGACGGATTGAAGCGGGGTTGGATAGTTTACCATTAAACTTCACATTCCATGCCTCTTTCAGTTCCGAGACTTTAACCGGCTGCGGGAAATTCTTTGTACCGACTGTCGGTTCTCCCTTTTTCCTGAATACTATAAATCCACTTTCATAACCATGTAATGTCACTGGAACAGTTGTTCCCTTATCATCTGAAGTAAATTCTGTCAGATCCCGTGTTCTTCCTGTTATAGGATCAAATAATTCAGGACGTAAACCTTTTACACGGAACTTAAGATCAGCCTTTTGAACAGACTCGCTCTGGTTGGAGATAAAGTATATCTCTGTATTATCCATCTTACGATGACTAAAAAGGAAGGGTGTTCCTGCCGGTATTCTGCAATCTTCTACACATCCGATGTTTGAGAATACCTCTTCCAGGCCGACACCGTTAAACAACATGCCTTTACCCACTTGACCAGAAGTGACATTCGTACCATCGATCTTTCCCCATAATTCGGTAGCCATACTCTTCACCTGTTCGTCAGCTGCAGGCTGATTCTGAAGACTGGGAGAATGTGTTGGAGGAGTTCCCAACACAACTGCCCCATCCATAACCAACTGTTTGATCTTCGTTAGGACTTCCGGACGCATCGTATTTATTCGTGGTAAAACCAATACACGATAAGTCGTTCCATGCGGTAACGTTATCAATCCGTCTTTTACAGTTGCATCACGGAGCAAGACCTCTGCATTGATGTAATCGAACTGATACCCCAAGGGTAAAGCAGGATCCTGGATACCGGTCATCTTCGGTACATCCTCACCTATAAAATAGGCGACATCTGCCATATTTAACCCTTGGCGGAGCATATAGTTACAACGCTTTATATAATTAAGAAACAAATCGATATGGGAATACCAGGTATTCGTACGATAAAACTCCGTACCGAACCACGCATTCGTGCCGGGGTATCTGTCCGAATCGGCCTGCTGGATAAAGACATGCAACAAGGTATTGTTTATTCCTTCTGAGAAATATTTATCGGTACGTTGCTTTGCATCAGCAGGCACACGGGAGAAAGCCGGTCCTCCACTCGTATTTGACTCGGCTGAGACAAGAGGTTTTCCATAAATATGTGCACAAGAAGAAGCGGCACGGTTCTCTATATTACCCAGGTTGTTTTCCCACGAAGGAACGACATTGGGTAACCAATACTCACCTCCTACTTCATCAGATTGTCCTCCATACATCAGAAATTCCGCAGGGAAACCCCAATGGCCATAATTCTCCAGCCAGGTCGTTAAACCGTGTTTATGAGAGAGTTCCCTGAAACCTCCGACATATTCATAAGCAACTCTATCTGCTACCAAACGCCTCATATCCCATAGAAATTTATCAGACTGCACCTGGCTACCAACTACCTGGCCGAAATAAGCCGGAATAAAAGGTAAGGCATCATATCCGTAACGTTCCTTGAAGCTACGCAGAAAATCATCCGTAAAATTCTGACCGCCGGATTCATAACTATCCTGTACAACTACCTTGAATGTCTTACGATCCTCAGCCGGAATACGTTTCAATATTTTACCTATAAAAGCATCGAAGTGGCTTGCCACATGCTTCTTATTTATCTTATCCACTTCCAATCCAGTACCATCCGGGCCGGCCGGATTATTAGTTACAGTCGTTGAAGTCATCCCAGTTCTTAATATCTCCCACTCTCCTTCAGGCACATCCCATGTCAATGTTCCGTCAGCAGTCATATAGTCCGATATATCCAATACACTTTCAGGATTAATGTTTAATGAAGCATCGGATACTTCCGGCTGATCACGCCACATGTAATAATCCCATTGAGGAAGAGGGTCCTGAAACATTTTGGCAAACGTTTTGGCCGCATAGTTTTCAATACGGGGAGTAGAAGAAAGTTCGATTTCTGCAATACCACCTTCCTGATGGGTATTCTTAACCAACAAACGGAAATCAGTAGCTTTCACCTCATCCAATGTCATCACAACCGGTGCAAAAGGTTGGAAACCAACAATTACAGCCAGATGATGCCAGTCTATTACAAATTGAGAAATAGTACGATAGGTATTTCCCTCCTTCGCCTGTAATTCAAATGTAGCATTTATATTCGAATGGGAAGGATAAATTGTCAGACTACGGGCAGTAAACTCTTTCTGCGTCTTTATATCAATACTATAATCGACATTCTGAGGAAGACGAACATCAGACAAGCAATCGCCATCAAACATTTTTTCCATCTGTTTCAATGTAGGAGAAACAGAAATCCGGGCATTGGATGAATTCAATACAAATTGCTTCGATGACGATGAAGGATAAGCAATGACTTTCACATCCTGGAAATCATCTTTCGGTTTCTCCAGCTTGACAGTTATTTTCTGAGGACCTTTTACCGTCAGGTCTGAATGCGTCAGATAACGCATAGACTGACTAGTTTTTATCCATGGACCACCGGCCTGTGTCCATCCCGGAGAATTGAACAGGCCTATTTCTATATCCAACTCTGAAGCTTTCTTCAAAGCGGTATGCAAAATCTCCCACCATTCATCGCTCATTAACCGTACATTACGTCCACCTTCATAAGGTTCAAAATAATTGTGCCCGATAAAAGCTCGGTTAATACCGACACGCTTCATTTCTTCCAAGTCCTTAATTACTCCTTCCTTGGATATATTTCCACACATCCAATACCAGTATACACTTGTCCGGACACTTTTCGGAGGAGAGGCAAACTCTGAATCCAACCGGGAATTATCGGCTTTAGAACCAGAGCAGGACATAGCCAATAGAGCAAAAGCTATTATACTAAGATATCTTTTCATAATTCACATTATTAATAAGTAAAGGCTCTTCACCCGGAAGAAAACCATGATAAAGAGCCTTGTTTTTTTATTTAAAAATAAGGGCTCAATGCCGCTTCAGATGCCGGTAACGCAAATAATAGCGGAATATTGGTGTACGCCGAAGGAGAAACTGTATAACCCTGGGGGAAATAATAAGCCTGAGGATTCGCTTTCACACGTGCACCGTAAGCTTTCATCATGCTTTCGGCATTTCCGCTACGCACCAAATCCAACCATCTCTTATTCTCAAAAGCCAGCTCGACACGTCTTTCCTTTAAGATTGCTTCACGGATGGCACCCTGTCCTGATGCTGTACAATCGGACAGACCGGCACGTTGTCTCACCTGATTCAGATACCCCAGAGCTTCACCTGTTTTATTCTGCTCATTGGCCGCTTCTGCAAGGAATAACAACGTCTCTGCATAACGATATACAGGCCAGTTATCATTCGTATTTCCTGATAAAGCATGCGAATGGCAATACTTCTTTATATAAGGACATGGCTCACCATTAGCGATCAACGTTCCTACAGAAGCATCCTTTCTCAAATCACCGGATTCATAAGCTGCAATAATATCAGGAGTAGGTATATTGTAACCTTCCACCGTACGAGCGGATTCTGCAATCCCTGTAATAGCCGTTATTTCATCTGCGGAGATAGGTTGCGGCAAGAAAGTATAGAAGAAATAGCTTGCATAACCTTCAGTACCCTCTTTAAACTGGATCTCGAAAATAGACTCTTTATGATTCTTATTGGAGGTTTCATAAATCTGATTGTAATCCGATAACAACTCATAACCCGTCACCTCTTTCAGGATCGATTCAGCTTCAGACCATTTCTTCAAACTTATATACACATTCCCTAAAAGCATCTTGGCAGCCCCCGATGTAGCACGACCGGCTTCCTGACTTGCCTTGTCCGGTAATAGATTTGCGGCTTGCTGAGCATCCGAGATAATCTGGTTATAGATATCTTCTACAGGAGACAAAGGCAGGGAAGTTTCTTCCAACGTCTTTACTGGTGTCAGATGCAAAGGTACACTGCCAAAATATTGAACCAGGTCGAAATAAGCAAAGGCACGTAAGAAATAAGCCTGACCTTTTATATTGTTCTTTACACGTTCGTCAAACTCTATACCGTCGATCGGTTCCAACAAATGGTTCACACGAGAAATAACAGAATAATTCGATGACCATTTATTCAATGGGATTCTATTATCTGCCTGCTCTATAAAATCCTTTATATATTCACCTTGAATGGTTCCACGGTCATTGGGATTGAATTTATAGGTTGTATTATCAGATCTCAATTCACCCATCGCCCATGCACCTTCATTTCCACTATACATTCCACGGAAAGGAGCATAAGCACCATTTATAGCCTGTTCAAAATCGCTCTGACTCTTATAATATATTGCAGAACTTAACGTCGTTTCAGACGGTATGTCCAAAAAATCATTTGTACAACTACTTAACAGGAAAGTAATTCCCAGGAACGTTATATACTTATATATTTTCATAACAAAATAGACTTATTAGTTTATTATTTATCAATCGATCGTCAAACTTATACCTAATGTAAAGGTACGCGGTACCGGATAGGTAGAAAAGTCAATTCCCTGCAACAAGGCACTTGGCGAATTACCATTTTGATCAACACCGGCTTCCGGATTTCCATACGGATATTTAGTAAATGTATACAGGTTCTGAATACTTCCATAAACCCTTAAGTTACTGATACCCTTTATTGTTGCACAAGGAATGTTGTAACCTAATGTCACATTATTGATGGTCAGATGGCTACCATTATATACGCTTCTGGAATGATTAGAACGGTCAGGTTCCGTTGCTCCGGTTGATTTTCCATATAATCCGGCACCCGGGTTTTCCGGTGAACGCCATCTGTCTTTCACAGCCTTTAGTACATTAAATACACCATCCAGATTGGTAATACCTTCTTCATTCGCCCATACTTTGTTTCCATAAGTTCCGGAAGTTACAATAGACAAATCAAAATTTTTATAAGAGAAGTTATTAGTAAAACCGAATACAAATTTAGGGAACGGGTTACCGATTTCTGTTTTATCCCCGTCTACATCAGTTAATGTAATAACATTATCACCATTAATATCTTTGAATTTAATAGTTCCTACCTGTGAGTCCACCATCTTAGGTGAGCTATCGAAATCATTTTGATCGACATAAACACCTAGCTGAATCGGCCCGTAGAACTGACCTATACGACCACCGACCTTGGTAATTGTAGAAACACGTTCCGCATAAGCTACGATCTGATTACTACTTCCTGACAAAGCCAACACTTTATTGTCACTAAAGGCAATATTGAAATTAGTACTCCACTTAAATTCACCTACCAGGTTTTTGGTATCCAAAGAGAATTCATGTCCCCAGAACTTCAACTTACCAACATTACCTGTGAAACTGGAGAAACCGGATTCCTGAGGGATCGGCAGGTTATAAAGCAGTTCGGTCGTACGTTTATCATAATAATCGTAAGTGAAATTAATACGATTATTCAAGAAACCAAAATCAACACCTAAATCCAGTTGCTTAGTCGTTTCCCATCCCAGATTATCATTACCCAACTGTGTTACAGCTGTTCCACTGGAAGATGTGTCGCCAAATACGGTATTAGCACTACTTACTACATTATAATGTGTATAGTTACCTATATTATTATTACCTACCAGTCCATAACTACCACGAATCTTCAGGAAAGAGATTGGTTCTATCTTTTGCATGAATTCTTCTTCACTGGCTACCCAGCCTAAAGAAACAGACGGGAAGTTACCCCATTTATTATTTCTACCGAAACGGGAAGAACCATCACGACGGATACTTGCATTTAATAAATAACGTCCTTTATAATCATAATTCAAACGAGCCAGATAAGAGATCATACTCCACTCCTGAATATCCATAGAAGGATTATTTTTAACCAAAGCCATATTGATCGTTTGGATACGGTCGTCTGGGAAATTGGATCCTGTAATTTCCGAGTAATCACTACGATATTGCTGTACAGTGTAACCACCTAAAATATCGAAAGAATGGTCACCGAACTGTTTTGCATACGATACTGTATTTTCAGAAAGCCAGGACCAATACCGGAATGTTTTATCAGCCAGATAAGCATTGATCTTACTTGGAGCCGCAGCAAAAGCACGTCCGGCTGTAGAAGGCTGGAAATAATGGGTGTTACTATTTCCTAAATCCACACTGATACTTGTTTTTAACTTTAAATCTTTAATCAGTTCATATTCCAGATAACCATTGGTCAATAAACGGTTCCATTGAGATTTGTTTGTAATATCTTTCGCTGAGCGGATCCAGTTCGGGGTTTCAAATGAGGTTACACCCGGTGTCGTTACTGTAACCGGTAACGAACCGTCTGCATCCTTCCAGGAAAGAATCGGAGGTGTTAATCTGGCATTATCCAGCAAACCGCCACCACTTCCAAAGAATCCATCGGCTGGAGGTGCATCATCGAAACTAAAGCTCGGTGCAATATTAAAGGCAATCTTAAATTTATCATTGAATTTATATTCATTATTCGCACGTGCTGTAAAACGATTGTAAGAAGAATTATTTACAACACCTTCCTGTCTGAAATAACCCAATACAACAGAACTTGTAAAATCACCTTTACTAGCATTTACAGATACACTATAATCACCGATCATGGCAGTACGCAACATCGCATCGTACCAGTCATAACCTTCACCATACTGAGACGGATTCTTGAAGGCATCAGGTACATCTATCCCCATGTCTTCATAATGTTCTTTTCTGAATTGAGCCCATTCCGTACCATTCATCAATTCTGGACGCCCGTTTTTAGGAACCTGCTGGATACCCGTATAAGCATTTGCACTTACCTTGGTTTCTCCGGCTTTTGCCCGTTTGGTCGTTATCAGTATAACACCGAAGGCCGCTCTCGAACCATACAAAGAAGTAGCAGCAGCATCTTTCAAGACCGTCATGCTTTCTATTTCGTTCGGGTTGATGTTATTGATATCTCCCACGATCGGAAAACCATCGACAACATATAGAGGTGTAGAAGATGTAGAAATAGAAGCAGCACCACGGATACGGACATTTACACCTTGCCCCGGTCTACCTGAACCCTGACTGATCTGTACACCGGTTACTTGTCCCTGCATCTTCTGAGAGAACTGACCGACAGGCAGATCGGAAAGATCATCCAGCTTAACTGTTTCCATAGATCCTGTTACACTTCTCTTATTCTGAGTACCATAGGCAACAACAACTACTTCGTCCAATGTTTTTAGATCTTCCTTCAAAACAACATTAAAAGAAGTTCTATTACCAACCGGTGTTTCATAGTTTGTATAACCGATATAAGACACCTCCAAAATAGCATCATCCGATGTTTCCAACAAGAACCGACCATCTATGTCTGTTACCGTTCCATTAGTCGTCCCTTTAACCATTACATTGGCTCCAATAATAGGTACACCTGCTGCATCAACGACTGTTCCCGTTATTTTTTTTCCAATCTGGGATATTACAGGATTTGATGATTTTGCGGATAATACAATTCGATTTTCTACAACTGAATAACCGACATTAGTACCAGAAAAGATAACATCCAATACTTTAAATATATCAGCATCATCAACAGATACCGATACTTTACGATTCAAATCTACATGACGATTGTTGTAAAAAAAAGAAAAATTACTCTTTGATTCTATTTGCTCCAATACATTCTGCACAGTCTGATTTTTAGTATCCAAACTAATCCTAGCTGTTTGTGCATAACTACCAGAGGCATGTAGTAAGCAAATAGAGCTAATCATAAAGATAAAAAACAGCTTCATAACCAATGGGATTTTTTTTAAGGTTAACACAAGTGACTTTGTCACCCATATCAATTGGGCAATAAATAATTTTTGCATAACTTTGTATACTCTTTTAAGGTAAAAAAATGATTTGATACGAACCTGTCGCCAAACAGGTTTCTTTCAGTTTAATTTTTTCATTCGGATGAATACGCCAATATTTATCCGAATGTTTTTGTTTCAAGGGGGTCCGTTTGCCATACGCTTCTGTTTTTAATAGATTTCTACTTTACTTTTCCTATCCAATTGATTTTCCGACGGAATATAACGCCACTTAATTCCGGAAGAAGCATTGAATATGTCTAATATCTGTTCCAATCGATGATTGGTAAACGATCCGGTATAAAAGTCTTTTACATATTTATTATTCGACACTACAAAATCCACATTAAACCTTTTTGTCAACATACGTAAAGCCTCTTCAAACGGGGTTTTCCTGAAAATAATCATTCCATTCTTCCAGGATATTTCAGCTTCTCCATTTGTCTGATATATGCTCGCCCGGTCTGCTTGTATATTATAAACCAGCTTTTCCCCCGGCTTCATATTCACCTGTCCGGACCTGGAAATAAAAGCGACTTTACCACTGATCAATGTGGTCGAAACAATAGAATCCCACTTAAAAGCCTCCATATTAAAAGAAGTTCCCAATACTTCGACCCTGGCATTGTGAGGAGTCGTTACAACAAACCGTTTTTCCGGATTTTTTACAACTTCAAAGAAAGCCTCACCTTCCAACCGAACCGAACGGAAATCCCCATCGAACGTTGCCGGATATACCAGCGACGACTCGGAATTTAGATTCACCTTTGTGCCGTCCGGTAATGTCAGGCTGGTTGTCATTCCCGGATTTGTCCGGACTTCCAACATACGGATATCCCGCTTTTCAGGAATAAGAACTTCCAACAGATAAGCTGCCAACAACGGAATGAATAATATCGCAGCAACCCTCTGTCCCCACATAAACAACGTCTTCAGCTGACTTCTTCGGATACGCCCGTCGACTTTATCCAAAGCATTATCTGTATTTACCTGATCCATGATAGCAATAGTATCCGAAGCCAGGTATATCAGTTGTATCTGCTGAGCAATTTTATAATGTTCTTCAGATTGACGAATCCAGATTTCAACTTTCTCTTTCTCCTCTGCTGAAACATTTCCGTCACAATAGCGGGGAAGTAACTCCTCTACAATATTTATATTATTCTCGCTCATTTAATCTCCTTTTATTATTATGACAGGTGAAATCAGATGAGTTCCTAAACAGAAATTGACTTTTTTCAAAAAAAAATTATGATATTTGCTCTTAGATAAGAAAAACATATGAAAGGGAGTATATATAAAGAGCAATACCAGAATGATAATCTTCTTTTGTCAGCTTTACGTCAATCGGACAGGGAAGCATATACCTTCTTATTCCGGAAATATTACCCAATGCTGTGTGCTTATTGCCACAAGTTTATTTCCTTAGAAGATTCAGAAGAGATCGTTCAGGATGTTCTGTTCTGGTTATGGGAATCCCGCAAAGAGCTGGTTATCGAAAAGTCACTCAGCCAATATCTATTCAAGATTATATATAATAGAGCCATCAATAAAATAGCCAGTCTACAGGCAAAAAACAAAGCTGATACCATTTTCTTTGAGCAAATGCAGGAAATGTTACAGGACACCGATTACTACCAGATTACCGAACTAAGAGAATTGCTCAAAAAAGCTATTAACAAACTACCGGACAGCTACCGGCAGGCATTCGTCATGCACCGGTTCCAGCATATGAACTACAAGGAGATAGCTGAACAGGCAGGAGTTTCCAGTAAAACTATAGACTACCGAATCCAGCAGGCTCTAAAGATTTTACGCAAAGAATTAAAGGATTATCTGTCCCTCCTGTATTTTATTCATCTGGTTTAACAGAAAAATTATATATTATTCTTTATCCTGGCACATTAATCATTTATGATGAAATAGAATGAAATTATTTATCCAATTGTTTATCTTGCTGTTGTCACTAGGTATACTGTATCCGGCAAATGCTGCCGAGGCCGATAAAGCACCTACTATCACATTGAATATCAACAACCTTCCTCTACCAGAAGCACTTGTGATAATCGAAAAGCAATCAGAGATGTCCTTTTCTTACGAATCTTCGGTTATCAAAGATATTCCGAAAGTAACATTGCAGGTAAATCAGGTTCCGTTGCGTACCTGTCTTG
>OGZX01001484.1_pt1 | contig 23097 bp, 16 predicted proteins | sample 1576881 | NCBI WGS metagenome assembly OGZX01 (sample SAMEA3541542, study PRJEB24748) | human gut metagenome | biome: human gut; feature: human-associated habitat; material: faeces | place: China | collected 2012
CAAAACACTCATTAACATAACTTCTACAGTTTCCAGTCAGTTGATTGTTCCTTGTCCGCCAAACAATTTGACCAGTGTTTTCGGTTCTCCCCCCGAGGCAGGCATCAGCCTTAGCTCTACATTCTTGTTGGGAAGATGTTCGCCCGGTTCCAGGTCTCCTTTATAATAGGTAATGAAGATAACGGACTTGCCGTCGGGAGAGACGTGCGGGAACCAGGAGTTGCGTGTCTCGTCGAACGTCATCTGAGTCTGTTCGGAGCCGTCTTTCTTCATTCTCCACACCTGCATCAGGCCGGTACGTACGGAGTTGAACCAGATGTATTCTCCGCACGGGGAGTATTCGGGACCGTCATCCAGCCCTTCGGCGGTGGTGAGGCGGACTTCCTCTCCGCCTTCTGCCGGAATGACGTAGACGTCATAATTACCATTCCGGTCGGCGCAATAGGCAAGCTGCTTGCCGTCCGGGCTCCATCCGTGCAGGTAGCTGGGACCCAGCGGAGTAATCAGGCGGGGCGTGCCCCCCTCTATCGGCAGGGTATAGACGCGTGACCGGTGGTCTTCTTTCGTCCCGTGGCTGATGGCTATATGCTTGCCGTCGGCAGAGATGACGTGATCGTTGTTGCACTGCGTGGCAAAACCGGTGTCTATCTGTTTCGGTTCGCCCGGCGATTCGGGAGAAATCTTATACAGCTTACCGCCGCTGTTGTACACAAGCCACTGGCCGTCGGGCGTCCAGTTGGGTGCTTCGATGTGATAAGGAAATTCCTTGACTACGGTACGTTTGCCGTTGGTTACGTCCAGCACTTCGAGTATGCTGGTCACGCTGCGTTGTTGGGCGGATGCCAATGAGGCAGAGGCCGCTAATAGAACGATACAACTGGTTTTCATAATGAATTAAGAATTAATGCGCGATGAAGATAGTAAAATTATTAATTCAATCCGTATATTTACAGCAAAATAAATGAGCCTTATGCCCAAAGTGTTTTTATTTTTCTATCTTTGTATCGTATCAATCAAATAAAGTATTCACTCCTTATGAAACTCTGTATATAGCTACGCTCAACGAATAGCCCTGCTTCATAAAGCTATTCAGCTATCTGGCGGATAATGATTTATTTGCCACGGAGATTTATACCTTATTATATATGAACTTACGAGGTTGCACGCTGTGTAGAATACAGTGTGCCCTGTCGTATTATTGGGTTGAGCAATGAATTATACATATAAACAAATATGGCTCATCAACTTTCCGGTAATGATGAGCATTTTGATGGAACAACTTATCAATATTACGGATGCTGTCTTTCTGGGGCATGTCGGAGAGGTAGAATTGGGAGCATCCGCCGTTGCCGGGATTTACTATCTGGCAATCTATATGCTGGGTTTCGGCTTTTGTATCGGATTACAAGTGATGGTTGCCCGAAGGAACGGAGAACAGAACTGCAAGGAAACAGGCAGGACCTTTTTTCAAGGGCTGTTCTTCCTGGTAGGATTGGCAGTCTTTCTATGTCTGCTTATCCGTGTGGTTTCTCCCTTTATTTTGAAACGGTTAATTACTTCGCCTGATATCTATCAGGCTGTGATCCGGTATTTGGATTGGCGCAGCTTCGGATTGCTGTTCTCATTCCCGTTTCTGGCAATCCGGGCTTTCCTGGTAGGGGTAACACATACCAAAGCTCTGTCGTGGGCGGCTATCGTTGCGGTAGTAATCAACATTCCTTTCAATTACTTCTTGATATTCACGTTGGGGTTGGGCATCTCGGGAGCGGCGATTGCTTCGTCGTTGGCGGAAGTAGGCTCGTTAGTCATGCTTTGTATCTACGTGTGGATAAAAATAGATAGGGCAAAATACGGGCTGAATCCGGTTTATGATGGAAGGCTGCTTGTGAAGGTGCTAAAACTATCGGTATGGAGCATGCTTCATGCTTTTATCAGCGTTGCCCCGTGGTTCTTGTTCTTTGTGGCGATTGAACATTTGGGGAAAGCTGAACTGGCTATCTCGAATATTACCCGCAGTGTGTCGGCTCTCTTCTTTGTGATTGCCAACTCGTTTGCCGTCACTACCGGCTCATTGGTCAGTAATGCGATTGGGGCGGGAGATAGGAAGGCTCTTTTCCCCATCTGTCTGAAGATCCTAAAATTGGGCTATGCAGTAGGGTTTCCATTGGTTGCAGTGGCTTTGTGCTGTAACCGGTGGATAGTCGGGTTCTACACTGATAATGAAATGCTGATACAGTTGGCTTTCATTCCTTTTATCGTGATGCTGCTGAACTACACTTTCGCTTTGCCCGGCTATGTGTATCTCAATGCTGTCGGGGGAACGGGAAAGACAAGGACTACGTTTCTCTTTCAGGTTACGACAACAGGGGCATACTTGGTTTATCTATGTTGGTTGAGTTACTGTACACAAGCGCCGTTGTCTGTCTACTTGACCGCAGAATATCTTTTTGTGATTTTGTTGGCAGTGCAGTCCCTTATTTATTTGAAAAGAAAACATTATTAAAATCTTAGAAGTTATGATGACAAAAATATATCCGCGTACGGGAGATATGCAAACAGTATATCTCAATGCCGTAGTCAGAGATCCCCAAATAGAGATCGGTGACTATACCATCTATAATGATTTTGCTTCTGATCCTTTGCTGTTCGAGAAGAACAATGTGCTTTATCATTATCCCATCCATCAGGAAAGATTAGTGATAGGCAAATTCTGCTCCATCGCCTGTGGCACGAAGTTTCTGTTCAACTGTGCCAACCATACATTGAAGTCTCTGTCTACTTACACATTCCCCATCTTCTATGAAGATTGGGGACTCGACAAAGCTGATGTCACCTCTGCATGGGATAACAAAGGGGACATTATAATAGGTAATGATGTATGGATTGGTTATGAGGCGGTTATTATGGCAGGAGTCCACATCGGAGACGGCGCAATCATTGCCGCCCGTGCCGTTGTAACCAAGGATGTTTCTCCATATACCATCGTAGGCGGTACCCCCGCCAAAGAAATTCGAAAGCGCTTTGAACCGGATGTGATAGAACAATTACTGGGGTTGAAGTGGTGGGATTGGCCGGTTGAGAAGATACGGCGGTGTCTGCCGTGGATTACAGCAGGGGACTTGGCTCGATTAGCTAAAATATCATAAATAAATTCCTGCTGTTTGAGTTTATTTTTTTACTTTTGCAATCAAATAACGCCGGCATAACGGCCATCTGCAACATGTTGTGATTATCACGTAAGTCTAGTTGATAATTGCAACATGTTTTTTTTGTGTCCTGATATAACGATAAAAACAATATTAAGAAAGATGAAAAACCAGGTCAAAGAAAAACTATGGACAGGTTCGTTTGTGAAAATCTGTCTGGTGAACTTCTTTATTTTCGTGAACTTCCATGCCCTCTTGCCTACCTTCCCGTATTTTGTAGAATACCTCGGTGGGGACTCGGTGGCTATCGGACTGGCTACAGCCCTCTTCTCTCTTGCTTCCATCATCTCCCGTCCCTTTGTGGGGTGGCTCGTTGATACGAAAGGGCGTTGCACGATGCTTGTTATCGGGCTGATTGGAATGTCACTTATTCCGATGGGCTATTTCCTGTCGGCGGGTATCGCATTTGCGGTAATATTGCGTACCATACATGGAGCTTTCCATGCCGCATCGAGCAATGCCGCATCTACTTGGGTTACCGACATCATTCCCCGTAGCCGTATGGGGGAGGGACTTGGAATGTTCGGTTTGTCGATGGCTCTTTCTACGGCTCTTGCGCCTGCCATAGGATTGGCAATCATGAATTCTCTGGGTGGTGTGCCTTCTTCTTTCGGGTTCAAGGCACTTTTCGGTATGGCAAGCATCGTGGCTTTATTGGCTTTGATTATAGGTGTACTCATCAGGAACCGTAACTATGCATTTTCTCAAAATCCTCTCCGGCTTAACGAGTTGTTCGAGAAGAAATCTATTCCGGCATCTATCACCCAGTTCTTCTTTATGATAGCTTATGGGGTAATTGAGGTCTATGTGGCTATATATGCTACCAAGAACGGGCTTCTGAGTGGAGGAATCTATTTTATCTTTATTGCTGTTGCCACCGTTCTGACGCGTATTACCCTCGGCAGGGTGATAGACCGTTGTGGAGAAGCGATATTGGTTTATACGGGTAATGTTGCTATTATTATCGGTATTCTGCTGCTGGTGTTTGTACATACTGCGCCTTGCTATATTATTTCGGCTCTTTTATTGGGATATAGTTTCGGCGCTATACAGCCTTCACTTCAAACAATGGCGATGCATTCGGTGGCACCCGACCGCAGGGGAGCTGCAAGTTCAACTTTCTTTTGTGCTTTTGACTTGGGAATCGCACTGGGAGCTTTCATTGCCGGGATATTGGTGAAGTATGTGGGTTATGATTGGATGTTTCTCTACATAGGCATTTCTTGTGTGCTTTCACTTGTGTATTATGTTATATTCGGACGCAATCACGAATCTTCTATGAATCCGGGACGCAATGGTGATGCCTTTTCTGTTGTGGAAATGCCTGAAGAGCAGAAAGACTGTCAGCATCTGCCCCTTGTTATCACCATATCGCGTGAGTATGGCAGTGGCGGACATGCCATCGGCAAGTTACTCGCAAGTAAGTTGGGAATAAAGCTCTATGACAGCAACCTGATAGAGATGACTGCCAAAGAAAGTGGACTGAGCGAGGTATTCGTGGAAGCCAATGAGCAGACATTGCGCGACAACCTGCTCTTTGATCTCAATATGAATATCACGGGAGTAACCCCTGGTGATGACCCGACACAAACAGCGATGTTCTATGCCCAGAGCAAGATAATACGCGATCTTTCCAGCAAAGAGTCATGCGTCATCGTAGGACGTTTAGCAAATTTCATTCTGAAAGGGCAAGCGAACTGTTTCAATATATTCATTCATGCCGACAATCCTTTCCGATTGAATCGTATCATCGAGCAATATGGTGTCGATAAGGAGATGGCAGAGAGGGAAATACTACGAGTTGACAAAGCAAGAGCCGAACACTGTCGCCACTTTACAAGCAAGGAATGGGGAGCGAGCAAATATTATGACCTATCCATTAACAGTTCTATGTTTGGAATTGAAGGAACAGCCGAGGAGCTATATGCGATTATAAAAAAGAGGTAAATCCTAATATCGGAAACTTCCCTGCTTTATAAATGAAACTTCCGTTTTATGCGTTTTTAAGAGGACTGGCCTTAACCCTGAAATGTTTAATTTTCAGGGATTTACCAAATTTGAAGTCTTTTAAAAGTGGTGCCACCAGAACGCAGTTGTATTTTACAACTATCACGTTATTAATGTCTTATAGAGTATCAAAACAACCGTGCAAATGAATGAACATAGTGCTTTTTTCGGTGTTTTGCTTGGCAATACTGTTTCCATTTCCAACACGATACAAAGATACTAAAAATCTCTGGAATTACCGATAAAATTGGGAAAAATGATGCTAATAGGTTTAAAATCAATGTCGTAAATACTTCAAGCGGTGTCAAGTCGAATAAGTAAAAAATGCAAAGAAAAACGGAATTAAGGATTGTCGACAAGGAGATAAAATCGATATATTAAACTGTAAATCAAACAAAGTCTGTGATAGTAGAATGTTACATCATGGATTTTTTATACTTTTGTACCAATAATAATTTTATCGGGTTTATTTATGGACAAATACATAAAATTCAAGCATTTGCTCGAATATTTCGTTTCACATCTTGAGTGGGTTGTAAACAACGATTCATCTCACCCAGGATATGATATCTATATATATCCTATAAAGAATTTTAGGAAAGGAGGACAAGGTTGGAAAAATGATAAAATTCAAGAGCAGATAAATGAATGGTCTGATTATGATGGGGATACTCTTTGTGTCAATATTTATTCAGCAAATTATCAGAGTAATGGTTGTTATTTGAATTGGGTAGGAACATGGGATAATGTTCGACCTTTATGGCAAGATGATCATGTAGTAAGTCTTTATTTGACACAACAAGAGTGTGCTAACGCCAAAGAAGAACAAACATGTTCGATTGCCAACTTGGGATTATTTGATGGAGCATCTCCAAATTTAAATCTAAAAAACTTTTTCGATAATTATCGATATATGCATATGAGTATTAATAAAACCACCACCGAGTGTATAAAACTACTACTCTCAAATCATAACCTTATATTGACAGGTGCGCCTGGAACTGGTAAAACTTATCTTGCTAAAGAAATAGCGAGAGCAATGGATGCTACAAGAGATAATGGACAATGTGAAATGGTACAATTTCATCCTTCATACGATTATACTGATTTTGTGGAAGGATTGCGCCCAACAAAAACAAATGAGTATGGAAACATTGGTTTTGAATTAAAGAATGGGGTGTTTAAAAAATTCTGTGCGAATGCTTTAATAAACTTGATAGACAGCAAAAAAAGCACGAAAGATATTTCGTTTGAAAAACTGCTTGAAAATAAATATAATAGTCTCTTAGACCTTATCCAAAATGACAATGTTGACAAAATTCCACTTAAGACGAAAGACAAATATGCAGAGATTAGTGGAATTTCAGACAATAATAACATTCTCTTTAAAAAGGTTGATGGTTCTTCCAGCTCGAATTGTGTTTCTCTAAACCGATTGAAGTTATTAGCAAAAAAATATAAGACTAAAAAGGAGTTGGAACATATCAATAATATAAACCAATCTATCCGGGAAATAATAGGAGGTTGTAATTCAACATGGTACTGGGCTGTGTTAAGTTACATTTATGACCAATTTGGTGATATGTCTTTGGAGAACATTTATAATGAAAAAATAGAAGAGAAAAAATATGTATTTATTATTGATGAAATCAATCGTGGAGAAATTGCCAAGATATTTGGTGAACTATTTTTCAGTATTGATCCAGGTTATCGTGGTAAAAAAGGATTGGTTAAAACTCAGTATCAAAATTTGATAACAGACGAAGCAGATCCATTTTATGAAGGTTTTTATGTTCCTGAAAACGTCTATGTTATTGGAACAATGAATGATATAGACCGTAGTGTGGAGAGTATGGACTTTGCTATGCGCCGTCGTTTTGTATGGAAAGAAATAAAGGCAAGCGAGAATACAGGTATGTTGGATGAACTTCAAAATATGAAAGATGAAGTTGTTAATATAATGAAACGCTTGAATGAAGCTATTTGGAACGAAGATCTTAATACTGGTATAGAAGGACTTAATGCAGCATATCACATAGGAGGTTCTTACTTCAGTAAGTTGTCGCTGTATTTAAAAGAAAACAAGAATGTAGCTTATAAACACCTTTGGGAAAATCATCTGAAAGGAGTACTTTCCGAATATTTGAGAGGGACAGTAAATGCTACGGAGAATCTAAAAGTGTTGGAACAGGTCTATTATAACGGAAATTGCAATGATGGTATTGAGGGATAATACAACATATTCTTCTACAGCGGATGATCTTGAAGCGTATCTGTCATTACAAAGTGTCGCAAATCGAAAAATATCAGAATTGTTAGACGAGAATGGTAATGATCTGCTCATCTATCCCCATTCTTTTCGTCAGTGTGAGGACGAAACTGGCAAGCAACATTTATTGTCGTTACAAACCTTTTGGAAAGAGAAAAAATGTACAAAAGTCATATTAGAAACAGGAAATGTGATAGGTTTCATAGGTGTGAACGGGCAATCCGTTTCTATTCATTCTCGTTTTTCCAAAAATGCGGATGAAGATTTCTTTTTGCATTATATGCTTCGTAAGGTTTTGTGCATTAATATTGTCGATCTGCCACATAGAACAGCCGATGAACCAATATTCGATTTTCTATTATATCTGTTTCCTAAACTTCTTAACGAATCGTTAGCACAAGGAATATATAAAGAATACCAACGGAATGAATATAATGATGCTAATGTGCGAGGTAACATAGACATTAATAGGCATTTAAAAACGAATGTGCCTTTCAACGGGTGTGTTGCTTATCGCTCACGGGAGTTTAGCCATGATAACCATGTAACCGAACTGATACGACATACGATTGATTATATTAGCAAAACTAAATTAGGAAAGATATTGTTAGAAAATGATGCGGAGACACGTACAAGTGTCGCACAGATTATATCTGCCACTCCACGTTACAGCCGGCAAGAAAGAGAAAGAATAATAAAGAGTAATTTGAAAGTCATAAGCCATCCCTATTATTCCCGTTATACATTTCTTCAGAAGCTTTGCCTACGAATATTGAGACATGAAAGAATTAAATATGGAGCAAAGAAGGATAAAATATATGGTATCATGTTCGATGTTTCTTATTTATGGGAGGAATATCTCGCTACTATCCTTACAAAGCAAGGTTTCAAACACCCCAATAACAAAAAGGGTATAGGACGCATTTACTTGGCAAAACACAATGTGTTTCCACGTTATCCTGATTTTTATAGAGAATATGACTGTACTATTATTGATGCAAAATATAAGAGGGAAGTAAATCGAGATGATGTCCACCAAATGGTTACCTATATGTACCGTTTGAAAGGGGAATATGGCGTTTTTATTCAACCGAGTGATACGAAATATAGAAAAGAAACTTCTTTTTTATTCGGATATGGAGAAGATAATAATGCAGAACTACAAACATATTTATATCCTATTCCACGAACCACAAGTGACTATAAGCGGTTTGTTGCAGAAATGATAGAGTCAGAAGATATGCTTAAAGTACAATTCCAGCCTCATTAATTGTGAATTTTATTTTTAATAATCATGCAGCAGATTTGAATCTTTATGCTATATTTGCATACAAATAGAGTTGCTAAGAACGCAATTCAAGGCAGAATAGTAAATAGCACAGTTGTCAAGTTATTACTTCAAAAGCGGGTAATTCTCCCAAGGACCTCTATATAAGGCACCAACAAACGTTTTCTATGATCATAGAAAAATGTATAATTATCAATGAAATAATCTTTTTATGTATAGCGATCTTTCCTAACATAAGAAAACTAACAATTAAATTAATAAGGTATTTATAACTCGTCGGTTGTCAATATTGTGCGAATTAAACGTTAGAACAGTGGCAATATAGATTCTTATGGCTTCAAAAAGCGAATAATTAAGAGAATGGAGATTGATATCAGACTTATAGAAGAACAGATAGAGGTAGGAATATATAAACAAGGTTTGATGGTGACGCCGTAGAGTATTGTAGCGGCCTCACATATATAATGATTTCCCTACCTTAAACAAAGCAAACTCAAAAAGACTATTAAATGACCGCCTGATTATCTTATATGTGAAATTACCAAATATTCGATATAATTATTTGGTATATTGGAAGTAAACACTTAAATTTGTATTCCATAAAAATGAAAATAACCTATTTATTTTCATTTTTGAAGCATGAATATGGAACAGAAGCAAGCTATCATATCAAAGATAAACCGAAGCAAGAAGGGTACTATCTTCTTGCCTGACAGTTTTATGCCTATTGACACACGGCATGCAGCAAATGTTTTAGCAGAACTTGCCAAAGCCGGAAAACTTGTGAGAGTGGCATTCGGTATTTACGTAAAACCTGTAATGTCGAGTTTCGGGCCGGTGATGCCGACGCCATATGAAATAGCAGAGGCTGTGGCCAAGCGTGATGACGCCCAATTATTGCCTCATGGTACGACAGCCGAAAACTATCTCGGCTTCTCGACACAGGTGCCGATGAACATAATATATCTGACCTCCGGTACTTCGAGAAAACTAAAAATAGGGAACCGCACGATAACATTCAAGCATCGTGTTCCAAGCACTTTCGCCTATAAAGGAAAAATTTTGCCGATTCTTGTATTGGCATTACAATCCATTGGGCAAGATAACATTACCGATAAGACACTTGATGTCGTGTACGGTGTACTGAAAAAGAATCCGGAAGAAAGTACATGGCAAGAAGATATTGCTCACGCACCAAACTGGATAAGGTTAATAATAATTAATATTAAAGCGAAGATATACGATCATGAGTAAATGGATTGACGCATCGGCTCCTGATCGACAGCAATCTGCACATATTGTTGCCGAGGAAAAGATGATAAGCGAAGGTGCAGTAGAAAAAGACTGGTGGGTCACCGCCGTTCTCAAAGTGTTATTTACGCTGTCTCCTGCTCCATATATGTTTTTCAAAGGCGGTACAAGTTTGAGCAAAGGCTGGAATTTAATTGACCGATTTTCAGAGGACATTGACATAGCCTTATATCGTGACTTTTACTTGGTCGAACTTGGTAAAGAGTGCGCAAAGGCTGCGACAAATAACCAAGTTAAGAATTTGCGCATCGTTAATCGTGACTACATTATAGGAGAGTTCGTTGATGAACTGAAAACGAGACTTGACGAAGCTGGTCTTGAGTGTAAAGTATTACCGGTGACACATAAGGACGATGGCACACCTGTCGACCATGATAGCGACCCGGTTGTGATAGAGGTACATTATATACCGAGACTTAAATCCGACCTGTATGTGCGGCCGATAATAAAAATCGAAGTTAGCTGCTTCTCGATGAAAGAACCTTATGAAGTTAAGCGCATAACTTCTCTGGTCGGTGATAAATTTCCTCAAATCGATAACGAGACAGCGGCCGATATACCGACGATTAGCCCGACCCGTACATTTCTCGAAAAAGCATTCCTGCTCAACGAGGAGTATCAACGTAAGAACCCACGTACCGAACGTATGAGCCGTCACCTCTACGACTTGGAACGACTGATGAATACCCCCTTCGCCACAGTAGCTCTTGCCGATATGTTACTCTATCAGGAAATTATAGCGCACCGTTGCCGCTTCTACCATGTAGGAGGTGTGAACTACAATCTCAATCTCCCTGCGACAATCGCTTTCTGCCCCACTGGAGAAATCCGCGACAAAATGCGTACCGACTACGAAGCAATGAAAGCCTCTATGATTTACGGAGACAAACTTACATTTGATGCCCTTGTTTCCCGTATCGAGGAATTGCAATCCCGCTTCCGGGTGATAGGACTTGGTAAACTTTAATATCTGCTGTAATTCGTAATCTTCGGAAAGGATATAGCCTTATTTCCGGGGCAGTCCGCCCGGTCGGTTTGGGAGGTAACCGAAAACAAAATATATGGTAACTGAGTTATGGGTATGGTCTATTCAAGAAAGTAACAGGATGATATGCTACCCCCTTACCTTTTAATTATAAAGTCTTTATATATGGCATAGGAAGATATTTGTTGCGGTCATACTATACTTTTGTGACTGATTTTTAATATAATATTTAGTATGACAAGCATGAATTTAGTGTTGCGTCCTTCCACAAAGGAAGGCCACCATCCGGGAAGCCTATCCCTGCGTGTAATTCACAACCGGCAGGTAAAGACCGTAACCCTTCCGGGTTGCCGTCTTTACCCCGAAGAATGGAACAAGGAAACGCAGGAAGTGATTTACCCCGACAACAATCCCCGCCGCCTGGCCGCATTGGAAGTGTTGGCGCGGCGTGTGAATGATGAAGTGGAGTTGCTGAATACCCACCTGCAAACGCTGGAAAAGCAAGGGCGGTATAGTGTGGAGGATTTGGTAAGACTCTACCGCCAGCGAAAAGACAACAGTACGCTTTCGGGTTACTGTGATACGCTCGCGTCTGAACTCAAACGGCTGGGGCAGGGCCGCACCGCCAACGCATACCGTACCGTAACACGCGGACTTATCAAATTTAATAAAGGGCAGGATATTCCCTTGCGGGAGATCAACGCCCGTTTGATAAAGGAATTTGAGATATACTTGAAAACGTGCTGTATGCCCAATACGATTTCGTATTATATGCGGAACCTGCGGGCGATTTACAACAAGGCGGTTGCCGAGAAGATCATACGCGGTCGGGACGAGAAACCCTTTGCCGGGGTATATACCGGCGTAACCAAAACCATGAAACGCGCGTTGAGGCTGGAAGAAGTACAAAAGCTGCTCTCTCTGGATTTGAACGGCCTTGTCAAAGAGCAGGAGCCGGATAACGCAAAGCGCATCGAACTGGAAAAACTCTACACCGCGCAACGTTATTTCGCCTTCTGCTTCAACGCTCGCGGTATGTGCTTCATCGACCTTGCCTATTTGCAGAAAAGTAATATCCGAAGCGGGGTTATCAAGTATGTACGTAAAAAGACCGGTCAGCAAATGGAGGTGAAGGTCAATAACGAAATGAAAGCGATCATTGATAGCTTCTCTAAAGAAACCATCGGAAGCCCTTTTTTATTTCCTATAATCCGGGATATGGGAAAAGATTACAGGCCGCAATACGAGAACGGATTGCGTATTCAAAACCTGCGGTTGAAGAAACTGGCTGCCATGGCTGACATTCCCCGGCAGTTAAGTACGCACTGGGCCCGGCATTCCTGGGCAAATATGGGTAAGCAGCAGGATTTACCTTTACGGGTAATCAGTGAGTGCCTGGGGCATAAATCGGAAAAAACGACATTAATCTACCTGGATCAGCTGGATAACTCCCTGTTGGATTCAGCTAATGACAAGATAACATCCGCCGTTTACGGGTAAGCCCTTTTTAGTGCCGCGGCACGAACAAAGGATAACTGTTTTATCATTCCAACTTCCACTAAAGCCTGTCGCTATACGGCAGGCTAAGGATGTCATGTGCCTATACTTACGGGGAAACCAACAATTTATGCATGAGTGTTAAAACAGGAAACAATTAGCCCAGACTTTGAGATTTTAGTACCTTTGTATTATAGTTATAGCATTGTGTCGTTACCGACACTTTAGAAGTGTGGGAATACCTTATACCCTCTACTCGTACTTTGTCAGCATAACGGGTGCAAAAATAGACACTATTTCCTTACCGCCACCTGACTTTTTTTCACTTTCTACTTACCTTTTTTTCCTTACTCCGCATCTTCCCGTAATTCGGTAGGTGTTTTTCCGAGTTCTTTTTTACAAAAGCGAATGAATACAGTGTCCGAATTAAAACCGTTCTCCATCGCTATTTGCTTGAATGATTTTTTCGTCGAAGTGATCTCTTTATGTACCGCCTGCGCTTTGCGTTCTATCATCCAGCGATTAGGTAGTTCTCCAAATATTTTTACAAATCGTTTCGTAAATTGTTTGCGGGTCAAGTTCATGGACTCGGCCAGCTTATCAATAGAATGATAGAGCCGCCAGTTCAGCCGGACATATTCGGAAAAAGCCGTGTCTCCGGAGAGTATCGTATTGAAAAAGCATGATAATGCTTCCTTTGTGTAGTAAACACGGAAAAGGGCAAATAATTCCTTGATTTTCAAATCAAACCAGCAACGGCACTTTAGTCCGTCCGCTATACAGTCGATAACCCCGTCCAGAAAATACCATACCCTCGAATTGATTTCCAAAATCCCGGCAGGTACGGTCTGCGGTAGTGTATCAAAATCTTCCGGGGATATGAATTTATTGTTTCCGTACAGTTTTTCAATGGAATAATTTTCACAAAATTGGATCGGCTTGTGCACTCTGAAAATCACTACCATGCACTCTGTCAAAGCCTCATAGGAATAATTACCGCCAACGGGAAGAAATAAAATCTCTCCCTTTACGGCCTCGTATGTCCGAATTTCCAGGAAATAGAATCTCATCCGCCCTTCAATCATGCAAACGATCTCGTTGTTGGCAACTGACAATTTTTTCTTTTCTCCTATTACCATTTTTGCCACCTCAATAACCGGCCTTTCCCCTTGTTCATAGTAAGGGCAAGCCAAATGTTCCGCTTTATATAAAATATCCATAACTATGTGATTATTAGATTGTTTCACTAATGTTTTGCAAATTAAGAAACCGAACCTACACCAAAGACTTACCATTAACCCGGTAATTGGTAACCCTTACGGATTATCGTCTCTGCTATTTATGACCGGAATCCAAACGCCATGTTTTACTAATGTTTAACAAGCCCTTGCTTTATTAAAACTAAAAGCTATGTAAGCGATTGATATTTAAGGCGTATTATTTTCTCTAAAATCGTTACCCACACTTCTAAAGTGTCGGTAACGATTATTCATTCAAGAGATTAAACAAAGTACAAATATTTAATGGTGAATTACAGATTGTATTTAAGGCAATGGGTATTTCTTACCCTTGTTTTTCTATTGGTGATACAGAAAGTGCACGGACAGGAGAAAATTGTCAGTCCGCCCCCTGCGGTCGGCATAAAGACAAACCTGCTGTACGATGCGACAAGTACGCTGAACTTGGGCGTTGAGTTTCGCACGGGCAGGCGTACTTCGTTCGATATGTCGGCTAACTGGAATCCGTTCAGTTTTTCCGATAACCGCAAGTGGAAGCACTTACTGATCCAGCCGGAGTTTCGTTACTGGACGAAAGAGGCCCTTTCCGGTCACTTCCTCGGCCTCCACGCACACTATGCCTATTATAACATAGGCGGCCTTCCAAATTCCATTTTTTCCGACTATATGGCGACACACCGCTTCCAGGGCTGGCTTGCCGGGGCGGGGCTGTCATACGGTTATCGTTGGAACTTTACCCGTAATTGGGGAATGGAGGCCACTCTAGGAGTTGGCTACGCTTATCTGAATTATAGTAAATACGAGTGTGTAACCTGCGGTAAGAAGCTGGGAGACGCGACCAGGCATTATTTTGGCCCCACCAAAGCGGGCATAACCCTTATCTATACTTTCGGAGGGAAGAAAAAGACTACTGCAAGTCCTGCCCCGCAGAATATACCGGAGGTTGTTTCTGAAACAACGACACCGGTTATACTTGTGGAAACAACAGAACCGGAGGCGATACCTATCCTGCCGGAGAAATCAGAAATCGAAATCCTGTCCGAGAAATACCCGTTCGTACTTCCGGCTTCGGAATTTGACCCGGCAAATCCCATACGGTATTATAATGACGAGCGAGATAATGTACTTACGGTCTATTATCCCGTCAATAAGAGCGTAATCGAAAGCTATTTTGCCGGGAATGCCGCTACACTGGCTGCGTTACTTGATGCCGTAAGAAGCATAGTTAATAGTGAAAAAGCCGGGATCAGCCGTATTGTGATTGCCGGCTTTGCCTCACCGGAAGGTTCTGCGAGTGTAAACGAACAACTTGCCGGAGAAAGGGCTGCGGCCGTTCGGGATTATATACTGGCAAACACCCCGGTAAGCAAGGAAACAATACTCTTGCATAACGGCTCGGCAGACTGGCAGGGATTACGACGGCTTGTTGCCGCTGACAGTAATGTTCCCTCACAGCGTGAAGTGTTGGAGATAATCGACACCCGCCCGATATGGGACAGTCGGACGCAAACGGGACGACAAACCCTGCTACACCAATTAAATGGTGGGCGTAGTTGGGAATATATGAAAACGAATCTTTTCCCAAAACTGCGTAACGGAACGTTCATCCGGGTTTACTGGAACCCGACAGACAGATAGAAACAATGAATATTAAATAAATGATTGGTAACAAGTTAAAAACAATTTTTACAATTAAATTTTTAAACGATGAAAGTAAAATTCAAGTATGCGATTATGGCTGTCGCTGCTCTCACACTGGGCTTAACAAGCTGTTCTAATAACGATGAGGTAACGGGTGGAGAAACCGACAACGGTACGGAAACTTACATGAAGGTTTCCATTAACTTCCCAAGTACGAATGCACCGCAGACACGTGCAACAACGGAGGATGTGAACGCAACGGATGCTGAGGCGGCCGTAAAAGGAGTGGATGTATATATCTATACTTCCGGAGGTGCGTATTTATCACACACCCATCTTAGTGCGGGTGATTTCCAGCAGGGTCAGGCTACTGCTAATGGTGATTTATACGAAGCTCAAACGAAGATTCCAACCACAACGGGTCCTAAATCTATATTAGTTGGTATTAACCTCCCCTCTGCGATAGCAACAGGATTGGAAAATAAAACTTTGAGCGAGGTGCTGGCAACTGCCCAGACACTTACCCGTGCTCAACTGACGGATTTAGCAAACGGTATTCCGATGTTCTCTACCGCTGTGAAAAACGGAGACTTCGTTGCTGACGAAAATGATCCGGCCAACACCATTACCGCAACCGTACAGCGTATGGTGGCAAAGGTGACAGTGGAACAATCGTCCAGTATGAAACAAGATGGTGTTAAAGGAGAACTTGGCACATTACAGTTTGCCATTAATAACTTCAACGAAAGATCCTACCTGGTACAAAAAGCTTCCCCGAATTTTGAAGATCCCAACTGGGCTTCGGGCAGCTATCAGAACTCTGATTTTTCGGATGCAAGCGTGGCTGTGGATTGGAAAACTGTTGTAACGCCTGTTGCTGACGTGAAAGACCTCGATGCTCACTATGCCGCTGAAAACACTTCGGAAGATAAGACAATGGGTGAAATTACCCGTGTTACGGTACGTGCGACCTTTATGCCGGATGTGATTACGGTATATGCCAATGGCACACACGATGGAAGCTATAAAACTGTAGACCGAGTGAGTGATTTAAGCATAACTTCTCCGGAAACATTCTATACCGTTACAGCCAGTGCCACTTCAGGTACGGCTTATTTCTACAATAAAACTATCGCAGAAAATTATGCCAACGATAACGGTTTAAGTAATAGTGATGTGAACGAATACGAAAAGGGGTTTTGCTACTGGAATATGTACCTCAACAAAGAAACCGGGAAAAAAGGTGCCCAGTGGGATGTTGTACGCAACGAGTTTTTCCGCTGTCAGATTACCCGTATCGTTGCTCCGGGTAACCCAACGCCCGATGTGAAAGATCCTACTCAAAAGCCGGATGCGGAAACCAATATCTTTACGAATATTGATATTATGGATTGGAACACTCCGATTCTTTCTAATTATGAGTTGGAGCCCTAAAGGTCTGACATATCAAAGTAAATAAAGAAAAGCCGGGCGGAAAACAGGCCGTACCCTCTTTCCGTCCGGCTCCTTTCAAGCAATCATAGAAAAAATGTAAGCAAATAAAAAATGAATCAAAGAAAGCTATATAACATAACCACCGTACTTGTGATTATAAGTACCCTGCTTGCCTTTTCCTCCTGCATCAAAGAGGATTTGTCGGAGTGTCCGCCCCAAAGCGCATCCGTAAAAGTACGCTTTGCGATTAATACGGAGGACGACGAAACGGGGCTGTCCAATGCCGGGGTTATGGAAAAAGCTACCCTATATATTTTTGACCGTAACAACCGGTTTGTAGCCATGTCCTCCCGTAATGATATTGTGGTGGGCAGGGAATATGAACTGGATATAGACCTTGCTCCCGACACCTATAATTTCGTGGTGTGGGTGGGAGAAAAAGCACCCTATTACACTCTGCCCGCTTTCGCAGACTTTCCGGTAGTTAAACCCGGCAAGAAAGAAAGCACAATGAATTTGGATATACCCGCTAACCGGATAGTGGATTTCACACTTCCCCGGTTACTCTTTTCAAAGGTGGATAACAAAGAGATTACCGGTGACGACCAGATAATCTACTTCGACTTAATACAGAATATCAACACGCTTATATTCACAGTAAACGGGTTGGAACGGACGGATAACACCTATTCGTTCAGCATAGCCGACGATAACGGCTCCTACGACTTTGACAATAATTACGCTTCATGTAAAGCGTTCCAATATACTACCGGGGCACTGTTCCCGGCAAACTCTGATGTGCTGGATGGCACGATGACCGTTCTTCGGCTTGGCAGTAACCGCAATCCGCAGTTTACCCTTGTCAATAAGACGACCGGGGAAACACTGTATCCCAGTTATGCCGGTCAACAAACAGATCTCATACAGCTAATCTTAAAGGCGTATGAAGGCAAGACAGTCAATTTTGACCGCCGCCATACTTTCCATATCACGCTCGACTTCGACACGAACATGGAAGCTACCGTTACAGTGGACGGCTGGAATGTAAATGATTCTGGTAATGAACTGTACCCCGATTATTAAAAGGATGAAATAAAAAATATATAGAATGAAAAGACGAATAGAAAGAATAACGACTGTTTTTTCCGGCCCTTTCAGTAAAAAGCGGAACGGACTGCGTAAATCCATATCTTTATTGCTGTTGGGTATGATGGGGTTAGCTGCCTCATGCATATCCGAAGAAGAAATCTATCCTTCGGAATCCGGCGGTAATCAAACGGATAAGGAAGTGAACTTTTTAATTGCTGTTCCCTATGCCGTACCTACCGGAACACAAACCGGGACACAAAGCCGTGCGATAGGGACAGACCAAGAAAATGCAATCGATAATATTTATGTGCTGGCGTTCAAGGTGGAATATGAACAGAACGGTACAATCAAGAGCGAAACCTACGATTATTCGGCAATCGGCATAAAATCAACAACGAATACCGAAGGAGCTTCTTCGCAGAGTTTTACTGTCAAGGTAAGAGTGAAGGATTATAAGCAACGTTTTGTAGTCATTACCAATGCCGAAGATGCGGTAACCGCTCTTACGGGCGACCCTAATACATGGACTGGTAAAGATAAGGCAGATATGCTGGCCAATCTGAAAGTATCGTTAGGTCAAACGGAAGATCGCTGGAAAGTAATCAGCGCATCCGATTATACCGCTTTCCCGATGTGGGGGGAAAGCGGTGCGGAAAAGATAACGGGAAGCACCAATAGTCTTTCAATGGCTATCCCCATGCTCCGTATGATCGCCAAGATAAACGTTCAACTGGATGAAACGGTATCGGGACTTACGAATAAATTCAAGATGAAAAGCGTACACCTCTACAATACGAATACAAGCGGTCATGTAGTACCGTCGATAGCGGCAGTAAAAGAAGAAATACGTAATACCAGCCAACGTTATTTATTTGTTGAAGAGCCAACCGTTCCTTCCGACGCAGTCCTTTCGAAAGGGCCGATTGAATACACCGATTTCACTGCGCCCGGAACACCGGATGTTGCTATGAAAGGGGCTATCTATACATTTGAGACCAAGGCTCCGTCAAACGAAGATCGGATGAAGGCAACTTGCTTTGTGATCGGCGGGCTGTACGGTGATGATACCAACGAGACCTATTACCGGGTAGACTTCTTTGAAAGCGACGGAAAGACCTTGCGAGATATTCTTCGTAATTATCAGTACGTGGTTAATATCACCGATGTAAAGGGGCGCGGACACGAATCGGTGGACGTAGCCTATAAAAGTAAGTCGGTTAATATGGTTGCTGAAACTCTATACTGGAATGAAGCTGGATTAGGTAACAATGTTTTTGACGGTCAGAATATACTAAGTGTAAGTCAGGACAGCTATTTCTTTTCCCGTGATGCAAAAATATCTAAAGAGGAAGATAACGTACTGAGCATTATGACAGATTATAAGACTACCGCGGCAGAAGGTAAGTCGGGCTGGTATGTGGAAAAGATTGTAGACGCAAACGACGAAACTGCTGAGGTCACATGGGTCGATCTTTCACAACGAAGCGGCGCAGCAGACAATCCAACGGAAGTTTTCCTAACGGTTGAAGAAAATAAAACAACTACGGAGCGTAGCGCGATTATATGGATTGCAGCCGGAAGGCTCCGCTATCCGGTGAAGGTAACACAGTCGCTTACCCCTGCATTGGGCATTCAGGTAGTGGATGGCAATAACAAGCCGATAACGGAATTGGTTTTTGCGGGTGTTAATCCTGCACAGCAGACATTTACGGTAAACTGGCAGCCGAAAGATGCAGACTTGACAGTCATTAATGCGCAGGTGGGTACAGACGCTTTCCCCTCAAGTAGTGGCGCGCCAACCAGCGGAATGGTACCAGCAGGAAATGGTGGAACGAAAACCTATACTATCCAGCCATTGGCGTTCACGGCTGACGAACTGGACGAATCGAAGGGCGGCAATCCATTCCTGGAAAAAGTATCGAAAATTGATTTTACAACCACTAATGGTATTTCATTTGCGAATGCCAGTATCTTCCTGCGACAGATTAATTACAATTTGATAGTAAGTGGAACAACCGACTACATATTAGATGGTAGTACATATAGTTTCAATGTGAAAAGTAATACCGGCTGGCGAATCAAGCGCATTACGGAACATCCGAAAGGCGGTTCTACCCCAATGCTGCAATTCCAGCCTGGCGATAATATGATTAAAGGAGAAACCGGCGGATACAATACCACTAATGGGGAGACAATTACATTCAGTGTAATTGCCGATCCGACCCAGAGCATTTCCGGAACTATTGATGTGGTGTTTGAGAGCCAGGATGGTTTGTTCTCTGAGGTTACTGTTCCCTTGAATATTGTAGACAATGTTTGGGCACGCAGCAATATTGTATTTGTTCCAAGTGATGATTTAGAGAAATATCCGCAAGGAGGTTACCTAACCTTTGCCGTAACACCGGCAGACAATGCCACGATACCCGCTAACTCACAAGGTGTATTCTTTAAGTGGGGGTCACTGGTGGCAATCAGCCCTGCGGCACTTTCAGGAGCATCTACAGCCTATGTTGCGAAAAAATACCCAGACGGTCATATTCTTTTTGATCCCCGGCCAACCGGTATTACTTATAATTACGCATATACAAGCATTCCTTATATTAGTGAAACATCCGGCCAATTCGGGAATAACGCCACTACCGAAGACGATTTTGCGGCGTATGAGAATGGTGTCGGATATAACGAAAGCGACGGAAAGGGCGACATTTGCCGATATATCTCTAAACAGGGATGGGTAAGTGGTAGCTGGCATTTGCCGACAGCTGACGAAATCGATAAACTGATTCTGGAGGGTAATGTTTCCAACGGTTTTTCACCGTCAGCGGTGACTGTTCTCAGCGGTGACGCCAACGCCTATGGCAATTACAACACCGACTATGGGCGTTGGCTTGGTGTAGGGGCGTCTACATCCTCAGGAGTCGCCAGTCCGTCGGGCGGTGTGTTCTTTCCTGCCGGTGGTTGCCGTAGCACCGATGGTACGGCCAACGCCGCGGGCGGCTACGGCTTCTACTGGTCGGGATCATCTTCGACGACGGATGGTTACCACCTGTACGTGAATTCAAGTACGGCGAGCTGGGGCGGCAACTATCGTCGGTGCAGCTTCCCGGTGCGGTGCGTCCGAGAATAAATTCGTTTCATTTGCTTTATTTCCTGGGGCATTAAAAGCCCCGGGCTTATATACCGGCTTTTCCGGTCGAAAAATTTTAAAATCATATTGTATGACTATGTAAGAAATTTTTGAAAAAGAAAAGGAGAATAAGGACTTCATATACCTCTATCGTGAGAGCATCTTTTGGAAGGTGTATGAAAAATCTGCTTTCCGTCTTATTATGAGTGAGCAATTAAATTCTAACCGGATATGTAATTATTTCTTTTTGAATCACAGTAAAACGAGGTTTGCTTTTTAGATGATAAAACAGCATGATTGAATAATTAAAATGTAATGAAAGGTATAAGAAACATACTACATAAATACCGCTGGGATATAATCTGTGGATGGTCGGTAATGCTTACCGGCTGCTTCGTCTGCCTGTTCGGAGTCGGTACGCTATTAGCGGCAGGTTGTACCCATATCAAAGCAAAGCAACCCGAAGTGAGTGCAAAGCAAGCAACTCAAGCCCACAAGCCCTTTTCCCTGCCCGAAATCCCCGCTACAATAACCAATCCCGGAGAGAGGGCTGAATATCTCATTTCGCACTATTGGGATAACTTCTCTTTTGTCGATACTACCTGGCTGGCAACCCACGATCAGATAGAGCAGGCATTTTCGGATTACCTTTCCCTTCTGCCGCATACCACACCGAAAGTAGTAACTGCTTCAATCGGTGGAATATTGGATAAATCCCTCGCACAGCAAAGCATTTTTAATTGGTTTACTGGTATGTTCGACAAATATCTTTACGACGTCAATTCCCCGTTTCGTGACGAAGAATGTTATGCGATAGTCGTAGAACATATCGTAAACAGCCCGGACGTGGACGAAATCTATAAACTCCGTCCTAAGGCACAATTGGAACAGATAAACAAGAACCGCCCCGGTAACATGGCCTCAGATTTTACCTATACTCTTGCCAACGGTAAAAAAGGAACACTTCACGGGATAAAAGCCGATTATACGCTTTTATTCTTCTATGACCCGGAGTGTCCGGACTGTCGGCATACACGGGAATTTTTGGAGCAATCGGAGCAAGTCACCAATTTGGTAAACAGCGGAAAGCTAAAGATTCTTGCCCTATATCCCGACGAGGATATAGAAACCTGGAAAGCCTACCAGTCCGCTATCCCTTCCACATGGTTGAACGCCTGCGACGGTACGGCAACGAAGAAAATAAAAAGTAAACTGTACGCTATCCGTGCAATCCCTTCGCTGTATCTGCTTGACAGAAATAAACGGGTGTTGCTTCGGGACGCGGTAACAGAACAAGTCATACCGGTATTAACAGTCGGAATATAAATAGTAGAATATGAAAAGATGTATAATTATATTTTCAGTATTGGCGTTCCTGCTTTACTCCTGCACAGACAAAGAAGCGAAGGAACGCTTACCCTCGGCGGTAAATGTGTCCCTGCGAGCCACCGAACAGTACGATACCCGAACATCGGAGATACTTCTGTTCGATGCTGACGGCTATTTTGAGAGCCGCTATACCGATCAAATAACCGGTAACGGCATCAGGCTGAATACCGAAAGCGGAACGCACTATATCCTTGTTTTCATAAACACGGAGGATTATACCATCACCCCTCAGGTCTTTAAGCCGGGGCAAACGCATTACCGCGAGGTTGCGGCCACCGCCCGGGCAGGTGACAATCCCTACCTGTGGTTCGGAAACTGTACGCGGCTATTGAAAGCCGGATCGTCCGATATTGAGATTATGCTGGAAAAAGCATCTTCCGTTATCGGTCTTACCGTCAACGGATGGACGCATAGGGAAACAGAGGCAGCCATTTAGCGGAGCCAAAAAATAAACGGGGTTATCCCTCTTAAGAAAAGACAGTATGAATATATTAAAAGAGAAAATTGCATATAACAGTTCGGGAGGAATAACAAGGATGTTATTGGAACGACTGAACGGATTTGACGCGGATCAGGATAACGATATGGTCTGCCGCGAGCAACTAAAGGGGCGGGG